>Ga0210389_10002889_pt1 | contig 13462 bp, 11 predicted proteins | sample IncBWH28OmetaG_FD_160127 | JGI IMG/M metagenome (GOLD analysis project Ga0210389, IMG submission 160127) | Forest soil microbial communities from Barre Woods Harvard Forest LTER site, Petersham, Massachusetts, United States - Inc-BW-H-28-O ...
TCCTGGCCGAGGCCACCGTCGCCCGGCACCGCCCCGCAGGGGCGTTGGCGACCAGCTGAACGTTTGTTCCACTTCGTCGGGGTAGCAGAAGGGACAGCATTCGTCCAACCGGAGGAGTTAGCCATGTACATCGGCATCGGAACCATCGTCCTCATCGCGATCATCGTGCTCCTGATCCTTGCGCTGCGCAGGCGGTAGTTGCCGGACGCCCGAACGGGTCCGTGGCGAGCAGCCTCGATGATCATTCCTGGCAATCGGCCGGGCCAGTTAACCGCCAGGAAACGACCTGCTGGAATCATGGGGACATGGAAGCGCGGCGGCTCTTGATCGGATGCGAGTTCACGTATGCCGCGGCGATTGCCACGCCGGTGGTCTTCCAGGTGGAGCCGATCGAGGCGCCGCCCGTCTTCATCGAGGGCGCGCGGTGGTCATCCGAGCCGGCGGTGCCTTCCCGCGGCTACACCGACCTGTACGGCAATCCGTGCGCGCGTGCGGTCCTGCCGGCGGGCAGGTCGGGCTTCGCGTTCCAGGCCGTGGCGGTAGTCCCCGATGCGACTGAGGAAGCCGATGAGGATGCGCCGGAACGCGCACCCGACGACCTTCCCGACGACACGCTCATGTACACCCTGCCGAGCCGGTACTGCCTGCCTGACGTGCTTGGCGACGAGGCATGGTCGCGGTTCGGCGGCATGGCGCCCGGCTACCGCCGGGTGCAGGCCGTCTGCGACTACGTGCACGGGCACCTGACCTTCCAGTACGGCAGCTCGACGGCGCTGTCCAGCGCCGTCGACGTCAACCTGGCCGGGCGCGGGGTCTGCCGCGACTTCACCCACCTCGCGATCTCGTTCTGCCGGGCGCTGAACATCCCGGCCCGGTACGTCTTCGGGTACCTGCCGGACATGGACGTGCCGCCAGACCCGGCGCCGATGGACTTCGCGGCCTGGATGGAGGTCTGGCTAGGCAACCAGTGGTGGACCTTCGATCCCCGCAACAACATCAGGCGCAAGGGCCGGGTCGTCATCGGCCGGGGTCGCGACGCCTCCGACGTGGCGATGGCGACGACCTTCGGTGGTCCGCGCCTGGAGGCCATGCTCGTCCAGGCCGAAGAGGTCCCGGACCGGTAGTCGCCAGCCCTGCTCGCGTGCCCAGAGGCCTAGTCCGCGCGGCGCCCGGGGCACGGATACACTTCCGACTGCCGATGTCAGAGTTAAATAGAGTTAGAGCAGGTATGTCCCCGTGATCGTTCCAATTGCGGTGCGTGACGTCGCAGCGGCCGCGGGTGCGGTATTCGTGCTCAGCGCGGTGGCCAGCGTGGTCGGAACCGTCATTGTGCCGCGCAAGACCGGAAGCAGGCTGACGCGCCTGGTTGCCAGCGCCGTCGACGGCCTGTTCCGGTTGATCACCCGCCCGGTCTCCAGCTACCGGCGGCGCGACCGGATCATGGCGGGACAGGCAGCGGTCATCCTGCTCGGCCAGCTGGCGTTCTGGCTGGGAACTTTCTATGTCGGCTACGCGCTGCTCATCTGGCCCGTGACCGACAGCATCGGCACCGCCTTCACCTCCGTCGGGCCCGCCTTGTGGACCTTCGGCTCCCCGGACGCGCACGGTTTCTACGAGACCGCGGTCCTCGACACGGCCGCGATGGCGGGCCTGATCACGGTCACCCTGCAAATCGCCTACCTGCCTCATCTGTACGCCGCTTTCAACCATCGCGAGAACGAGATCGCGCTGCTGAACTCCCGGGCTGGCACGCCGTCGTGGGGACCGGAACTGCTGGCCAGGACGCACTACGCGCTGGGCTCTGGCCGTTCGACCCTGGACACCTTGCCCGAGTTCTACAACCAGTGGGAACGCTGGGCCGCTGACGTCACCGAGAGCCATGTCACCTACTCGCCGCTGGTCTGGTTCCGCTCGCCCAGCCACGAAGCCTCGTGGGTGACGGCGCTGCTCGCGGTCCTCGACTCCGCCGCGCTGTACCTCTCGCTGTGTCCCGCGGCGGCCCCCGCCGTTCCCGCTCGGCTGTGCCTGCGCAGCGGGCTGCTGTGCTTCGTCGAAGTGGCCCGCTCCATCGGCGTCACGGTGCCGGACGAGCCCGCACCAGGGGCGGGCATCAGCCTCACGTACGACGAGTTCCTCGACGCCGTCGCCCGGCTCCGCGAGGTGGACTTCCCGCTAGAGCGCGAACCGGAGGCAGCCTGGCCGCACTTCGTGGGCTGGCGAGTCAACTACGAGCAGGCCGCATACGCGCTCGCTGCGGCCACCGACGCCGTCCCGGCCCTGTGGTCCGGACCGCGCCGCAGGCCAGCCACCCCGATGCCCCCGCTACGCCCCATGCCCGGCACGGTAGCCCCCTAGGACCTTCCCGCAAGCCGTGCCTCCGTCCGCGTCAAGCGCGGTCGAAGCGGACTCGCAGGCCACAGCGTCGCAGCATCCGCATGAACCACAGGACGGAAAGAAGGGTGCCCACGGCCACCCCGGCGACGGTCACCACGCTGGTGAACAGGAGGAAGACCGTGGCCGGCTCGAGCACCAGCAGCGCCGCCAGGCCAATGGTCGAGGCCGCGAAGATCCCGGCCCACAGCCAGGTCACCCCGCGGAAGAAGCTGTCAAGGCCGGGGTGCCCGGCGGACGGCTGGCGCAGCGACACCACCTCGGCGGCCAGCTTGGCCACCAGTGGCCTGCCGCTGGGCGCGGTCCGCGCGAACAGGATGCACAAGGCCAGGTTGGCCACCGGGAACTGGAGCAGGAAGAGCAGCACGCTGCCAGTGACGAGCACGAGCGCCGTCTGCAGCGTCAGCACCAGGGCCGAGATCATCAGCAGGCCGGGGACGCTGCCCGTCGCCACCTTACGGACGACGGCGGTCAGCCACGTCGTAGCGGTCGCTGCCGCCATGCCCGCCCCCTGCCCGCCCAGCCGCTCCCCCGCGGCGTACGCGACCAGCGGAAGGCCGAGGGATTCAGCGAGGTTCCAGCCCGCGGTCAGCGCGAGCCGGGCCGGCGCGGGCAACTCGAGAGTTCCTGGGACGGGCAGCCCGCGGGCATCCCCGGTCGGATCCTGCCGGGCACGCGCTCGCAGCCTCATCTCGCTCCTCACTCGTCCCCGTCAAGCTCCGGTGGCGGGCCGTCCTGCCAGGCCCGTCATGTCCTCTTCCCAGCTTTCCGCGGGTCCTGCACGGCGGACGGCTGCAAAGCCCCATCCGGTAACCATCGGCGTGAAACAGCCGGACGAGGCTGCATGACGCAGCTGGCGCGGCGCTGCTCGCAGCCCCGCCGCGCCCGCTGCGGCGTGTCAGGACTTCCCGTACTTGGTGGGGAACAGTGGCAGCATGGCCTTTCCCATGCTGACGTTGAGGACGATGGCGGCGCCGAGGTAACCGGCGGCGAAACTGTCGAGCAGCGCGAACCAGCCGCCGACCTTGGCGACGTCGGTGGTCCAGCTCGCCGTCCCGCCGAGGTTGGAGATGGCCAAGACGATCAGGACGATGAACGCCAGCGTGAACGGGGCGACCGCGGTCCAGCTGATGGTTGTCGCGGCGATCGCGAATACCGCCGTGAACAGCGCCCACAAAATCAGCCAGGCGGCGAACGCATGGTCGAAGTTGGCGACACCGGCGGCGGCGATCATCGGGCCGGCGAAGAACTTGAGTATCAGCGCGGTCGAGAACAAGAATCCCGCGTAGCCGACACCGAACGTCCCGCCGAACAGCTCCCCGCCGCGGAACTCCCACATGCCGCCGATGAACAGGCCGACGGCACCGATCCCGAAGCAGGTCGCGAGGAATATGTCGTTCGCGGCGCTGGACAGGATTCCAGTCTCGACGAGGCCGAGGAATCCGACGGCGAATGCAAACGCGAATGCCGATAGCGGAACGCCGCCAGCGGTTGCCGGGTAAGCATGCCCCGGCCCAGGTGCCCATACGATTGAGGGAGGCTCGGCTACCGTGCCCTCGCCGAGTGTCCCAGCTTCTTGCGCTGTCATGACTTGCTCCCATCAGCGCGTGTTTCGTTGCTGCCGGAGCCGTCCCGGGGCGGCATGCCCTTATGGTAGACGTTTCACAATCGTTTGCAAGTGGTAGGTGAGCACAATTATCTTCTGCTTTACCCTGGGTCGCGCAAACGGTTTGTTAATTAACGTTGCGCCCTTACAAGTATGTGGCGGGTGATGCCCCGGAATGCCATAGCGCATTATGCAGTATACAGTCGACCATGCCCGAGAATTGAGTGGGTTGCGCGTGCGCACGGTCGGCACCGAACTGAACGCAGAGAGTAACTTCCCGGCGGCAGGGAATGGCCTGGCTCCGGGTATGGTTGCGTCAACTGGTCGTAAGCTTCTGTGTCTGTGCCTTCATGGCGCGCTCGCGGATTTACTGCCGGGGTTCCCGCGAGGTGTGGGGACCAGCTGTAGGCAAGGAGAAATGCGCGTGGCGCAGGGAACAGTCAAGTGGTTCAACTCGGACAAGGGCTTCGGGTTCATCAGCGTGGATGGCGGGGGGGCGGACGTCTTCGTCCACTTCTCCGCGATCGAGTCCAACGGCTACCGCAGCCTGGACGAGAACCAGCGGGTTGAGTTCGACATCACGCAGGGCCAGAAGGGCCCGCAGGCCGAGCACGTCCGCCCACTCTGACTCTGAGCACTAGGTAACCACCGCCCGTTCGGTCAAGTCTTTCCTTGTTCCGAACGGGCGGTGGTTCCTTGCTGCCACAGGGAATTACGAAGAGCGGCGCAGGAGCTGGACCAGAGCGGCGACCGCGACGCCAAAGGCAGCCATCACCACCAGGCTGAGCCCGAAGGCATGCGGGTAGGAGCTGCGGAGGGCGCTGTAGAAGACGGCCCCGATGACCGCGACCCCGATCGCGCCGCCCGCCTGCTGGGCAGTGGACAGCACTCCCGAGGCGGCCGCCGCGTGTTCAGGCTTTACCCTCGCCAGGACGATGGCAGGCATCAGCGGGATCACCAAGCCCATCCCGACCCCGGAAATCACCAGCCCGGGGATGAGCCACCCGGTGCCGTCATGGAGGACCGCCGCGAGCAGCAGGTAGCCGGCGGACACCACCAGCGAACCGAGGGCCACCACCTGCCCGCCAAACCGCGCCGCGACCTTGCCTGACTGCGCCGAGGCCGCAAAATAGCCGAGGCCGAGCGGCAGGAAGATCAGCCCGGACTCCAGCGCGGACAGGCCGAGGCCATCCTGCAGGAAGAGGGCAAGCACCAGGAAGAACGAGGCCATCATCATCTGGTAGGCCATGCTCGTGACCACCCCCGCGCTGAACGCGCGCTCCCTGAACAGGGTCATGTTGACCAGCGGGGAGCCATTCCGGGCGGCGAGCCTGCGCTGGTGCACGGCGAATGCGCCGAGCAGCGGGATCGAGGCAGCCAGGCACAGGAAGACCCACGCTGGCCAGCCCTGCTGCTGCCCCTCCACCAGCGGCAGCACGATCGCGACCAGGCCGAGTGAGACCAGTGCGGCGCCGACGAGATCGATCCGGCCAGCGCCAGGCGCCCGGGACTCGGGGAGCAGGCGCGGAGCCAGCGCCACCGCCGCCACGCAGACCGGGATGTTGATCAGGAAGATCGATCGCCAGCCCAGCCCCGCGAGGTCCAGCTTGATCAGGACTCCGCCGATGAGCTGGCCGAACACCGCCCCGAAGCCGATGGCCATGCCGTATGCGGTGAATGCCCTGGTCCGCGCCGGCCCGGTGTAGACGGTGTTGATGATGGCCAGGATCTGCGGCATCAGCAGGGCCGCGGCGGCGCCCTGGACCACCCGGGCGCCGACCAGGAAGGCCGCACTCGGCGCCAGTCCGCAGGCCGCTGAGGCCACGGTGAACAGCCCGAGGCCGAGGACGTACATCTTTCGCCTGCCGTACATGTCGCCGAGCCTGCCCGCGGTGATCAGCCCGGCGGCCAGCGCGAGACCGTAACCGGCCACGACGAACTGGACCGCCGACGGGCCCGCGTGCAAGTCGCGCTGAGTGTCGGGCAGGGCCACGTTGACGATGAAAAAGTCGAGCAGCGAGGTGAACACCCCGGCCAGCAGGACCGGCAGGGCTCCGCGTGAGGGGCCTGCTTCGATCCGGGCTTCCGAAGGGGCAATGGCGGTGACGTTCATCTCAGTAACCTCCGTGGTTTTCGTTCTTGCAGGTCAGAACGTTACGGAGATCGGCGCGGCGAGGAATCAGTCACGCATGGGTAATTCCTGCCGTGGCAATCGGGTTGCATAAGACTCATGCAGTTGCACGGTCGGGACGCTGAGCTGGCGGCCCTCAACGACCTCCTCGACCAGGCCCGCGGTGGAATCAGCGGTGCGCTGGTGCTGCGCGGCGACGCGGGCATCGGCAAGACCGCCCTGCTGGCGCAGGTCACCGATAAGGCCGGCGGCTTCCAGGTCATCCGCGTCACGGGGATCGAGGAAGAGGCTGAGCTGCCCTTCGCCGGGCTGCACCTGCTGCTGCGCCCTGCGCTCGATCGCATCACGGTGCTTCCCGCCGTACAGGCGGAGGCGCTGCGGGGCGCCCTGGGACTGGCCAAGGCAGGCCCGCCGGACCGCTTCCTGGTCGGCCTCGCGGTCCTGTCCCTGCTCGCCGAGCTTGCCGCGGACCGGCCACTGCTGTGCGTGGTGGATGACGCGCACTGGCTGGACCGGGCCAGCGCCGACGCCCTGCTGTTCGCCGCCCGGCGGCTGGACACCGAGTCGATCGTGATGCTTTTCGGCACCCGGCCCGGCGCTTTCCTGGCCGCGGGCCTCCCCGAGCTGATCCTGCAGGGCCTTTCCGTCGACGCCGCGACCGAGCTCCTCGGCGACGGCCTGCCCCCCAACCGCCGCTACCGCGTCCTGGCCGAGGCCGCGGGAAACCCGCTCGCCCTGCTGGAACTTCCCCGAGTCCTGACCGAGTCATGGGCAGAAGGCCCGTTGCCCCTGACCGACCGGCTCCGGGGAGCCTTCGAGAGCCGGCTCTACGGCCTCCCGGAGCTCACCCGGACTGTCCTGCTGGTCGCGGCGGCCGAGGGCACCGGCGACCTCACCTCGATCCTGCGGGCGGCGGACACGCTCGGAGCCTCGCTTGCGGACCTCGACGTGGCCCGCATGGCCGGCCTGATCGAGGTGACCGGCCCCGCCCTGACCTTTCGCCACCCGCTGATCCGCGCGGCCGTCCACCATGAGGCCCCGCTGGCCCTGCGGCGCGCGGTCCACCAGGCGCTGGCCGCGGCCCTGGATGCCCCCGAACAGGCCGGCCGGCGCGCCTGGCAGCAGGCCGCCGCGGCCGTCGGCGCGGACGAGGAGATCGCCGCCGCACTCGAGGGCGCGGCCGGCCAGGTCCGTGAGCGCGGCGGCGACACCGCAGTCCTGGCCTGGTACCAGCGAGCGGCCGAGCTCAGCACCGACTTGGCCGCCAAGGCCCGGCGGCTGACCCTCGCGGCCCGGGCCGCCGCCGGATCCGGCGATCTCGGCCAGGCGACAGCCCTCGCCGCCCAGGGCCTGCGCCTGGCCACGACCGGTGCGGCGCCCGGGCACGAGACGGAGCAGGCCCAGCTAGCCGCCCAGGCGCTGCAGGTGCAAGCGACGGTGGCCTTCCTGCGCGGCGATCCTGCGGCAGCGCACCGGCGGCTGGTTGAGGCGAGTGAGCTGATCGCGGCGGGTAGTCAGGACCAGGCGACCGAGCTGCTCATCGAGGCTGTGCATGCCGCCTGGTACGCCGGAGAGGACGAGCTGGCCGAAAGCGTGACCCGGCTGGAGGGACTCGGGCTGCAACAGGCGCCTCTGGGACGGCTGCTGCTGCGCGCGGTGGCGCCGGTCCTCGGACGGCCCGCAGACCGGTCCGATCCGGACAGCGCGCTAGCCGAGGCCAGGTCGGCCGCGGAAGGGAACGTGCCGGGCCTGGTGCTGATCTGCGGGCTCGCGCTGATCCTTGGCCAGGACCAGGCAGCGCAGCAGATCGGCGGCGAGCTGAGCCGGGAGCTGCGTGCGGCGGGGCAGATCGGATGGCTGCCGTCGGCGCTGTTCTACGCCGGGTCCGCGCAGGCATACGGCGGACGTCACGAGGAGGCGCTCCGCACCGTCGCCGAGGGGCTGCGGCTGGCTCGCGACACCGGCCAGCAGCGCTGGGCCGACGCGCTCGCCGAGCCGCTCGCACTGCTGGCCGCGGCGCGCGGCGATGAGCAGCTCTGCCGCGAACTGACCGCCGAAGCGCTCAGCCGGGCGAGCCGGCCTGCCTGGAGCGTGCCGTGGACCTGCTCGGCGCTGGGCCTGCTCGACCTCGGCCTCGGTCGCGCCGAGTCGGCCTTGGCGCGACTCGAAACGCTGGCAGAAGGCCGGCGCTTCTTCCACATCCCCGCCACGAGGTCCACCCCCGACCTGGTGGAGGCGGCGGTACGGCTCGGGCGGCCCGAGGTGACGGCCGGGCCCCTCGCGTTGTTCGAGACGTGGTCGCGCAATACCGGGCAGCGGTGGACAAGCGCCCTCGTCCATCGCTGCCGGGCACTGCTGGACGGTGATGAGGACCTGTTCCGCACGGCCCTCGTGCTGCATGAGCAAGACAGCCGGCCGTTCGATGAGGCACGGACCCGGCTGCTGTACGGCGAGTGGCTGCGCCGGGGAAAACGCAAGGCCGACGCCCGCACCCAGCTCCGCGTCGCACTGGAGACCTTCGAGCGGATCGGCGCCGCCCCCTGGGCGAAGCGCACCCGGACCGAGCTGACCGCCACCGGGACCACGAGCCGGGCCGCCGATCACGGCCTGCCTGGGAGCCTTACGCCGCAGGAACTGCAGATCGTCCGGCTGGCCGCGCAGGGCCTGTCTAACAAGGACATCGCCGCACAGCTCTTCCTCAGCTCGCGGACCGTAGGGCATCACCTCTACAAGGCGTACCCGAAGCTCGGCGTGGCTTCCCGGGCCGAGCTCGCCAGCCTTGAGCTCGGCTGATGCTGCCCTCTTGGGGAGTCCGGCGGTGAGCGGAGTCGACGCGCGCCAGTCGGCGGCCACCATCGGTCACCTGAACTTGCATCCCCGTGAGGACGTCAACGCTGCCATGATCGCGGCCTCGCCGGAGATTCGCCGCGACCCGGTTAAGACCGAAAGTGGGCGGATATGACAGGTGCCGAGGCGATGGACGTCTAGGCGCACGGGGGGACTGATCATGTCAGCGTCCAACGATGAGAGCGACAGGTCATCCCCGGGGCTTCTTCACCGGCCGGGGGCCAGATGACTGTCAGGAGCAATGCACGGCAGCCGCTCAACGGCACTGCCAGTGATGCGCCCGGCCACGGCCAGCAGCGGGAGGCGGAGGGGTGGCAACTGGTCGGCCAGGCAAGCCACGAGCTGCGGACGCCGCTGACCGCGCTGCGCACGGAGGTCGAGCTCGCGCTGCTCGGGAACCGGGATGCCAGCGAGCTCCGGGCGGCGCTCAGTTCGGCGGCGGATGAGATTCGCCGGCTGTGTCGTCTGGCGGACGACATGCTGGTGCTGGCGAGGGCGGAGCACGGACAGCTTCCGCTGCGGCCGCGGCCGCTGGAACCTCGCGTGCTCCTCGAGGCGGCAGCGGCCCGCGCCCGGGCCGCCGCCTGGGTGCGAGGCCGGGAGATCGTGGTCCGCGACACGGCGCCCGGTAGCCGGCTGCTTGGTGATCCCGACCGCGCGGCGCAGGCGCTGGACAACCTCGTCTCCAACGCGTTGCAATACGGCGATGGAACGGTCACGCTGGCCGCCCGCGATGATGGCGAGCTGGTCGGGCTGCACGTCGCCGACCAGGGCAGTGGTTTCGCCGAGGACATAGCGGAGTGCGCATTCCAGCGCTTCGCCCGCGGGACGCGGCCAGGGGATCCTGGCAGCGGGCTGGGGCTGTCGGTGGTCGCGGCCATTGCCAGCGCGCACCGCGGCATGGCGACCGTCTGTAACCTGCCCGGGGGAGGCGCGGACGCCTGCATCGCGCTGCCCCGGGCGTAAACCGCGCGCGGGCGTAAGCCTCACGCGGGCGTAATGGCCGCGCGGAGCCGGTACCCGGCACCGCGGACAGTCTCGATGGTCTGGACCCCGAATGGGCGGTCGACCTTGTCGCGCAGGTAGCGCACATAGACGTCGACAACGTTGGACCTGTTCTCATAGGCCATGTCCCAGGCCCCTTCCAGCAGGTCGTAGCGGGACAGGACCTGCCCTGGCCGGCGCATGAAGACCTCGAGCAGCTGGAACTCCTTCGTCGACAGCGCGATCTGGGCGTCCCCCCTCCTGACCACGCGGGTGCTGGCATCCAGGCTGAGGTCACCGATGCTGAGCACCGGCCCGCGGGTCACCGGGCCACGCCGGCCCAAGGCCCTGACGCGCGCGAGCATCTCGCTGACATCGAACGGCTTGACCAGGTAGTCATCCGCGCCCGTGTCGAGCGCTGTCACCCTGTCCTCCACGGCTGCGCGCGCCGTCAGCATCAGGATTGGGGTCTGCACCTGGGATGCGCGGAGCTGCTGGCATGTCTCGAAGCCGTTGATTCCGGGCAAGTTGATGTCGAGCACCATGACGTCGTACGGTGTCGAGTCCGCCATCCACAGTGCATCTTCGCCGTCGTGCGCAGCGTCGGCGAGCGCGGCCTGCTCTCGCAGCGCTCGCTGGATCAGGCCTGCCAGCTTGACGTCGTCCTCTACGACCAGAACCCGCATCGTGCCTCCAGGATCTCAAAGCCGGGGATTCGTGCTGGAACCGGGACCCGGGCCGCGCGGGACAGCCTCTGGCCGAGCCCGCTGCGCGGCTCGAGGCTGTCCCCGCAGCCTGTCACGGTCCCCTACCGGATGATGATCGGCTTTTCCTTGTTCGCGGTGATCGCGGCCGTCGTCGACTGGTCCAGGTTCAGGTGGGCCCGGACGAGCTCCGGCGGGGTCAGCGCGAGCCACTGATTGAGCGAGACGTCGGCGAACCTGTCGCTGCGGAACATCTCCAGGAACCGCAACGGCTCCTTCCCGGTGTTCAGGACGTAATGGCCCATCGCGAACGGGACATAGCCAACGTCGCCCGCCCGGTAGTCGAAGGTCCTGGCCTTGCCGCTGGACGCGAAGACGGTCATCTGCCCCTGCCCGGAGATGTAGTACTGCCACTCGTCGTTGGTGGGGTGCCAGTGCAGTTCCCGCAGCGCTCCCTGGTCGAGCTCGACCAGGGCAGCGGCTATCGTGCTCGCGGCCGGGAAGTTCGAGGAGTCGACGATCCGGACCCGGCCGCCAGGGACCTCTGCCGGCTCCTGCCTGAGCAACTGGTAGGTCATGCTCATCGGCCCCTTCCCGGCCGGGGCGCGGACCACGTCCTTGGCCAGTGGCGGCGGGACCTCCCCGTTGAAGATGTACCGCTCGTGATTGGGGTCGCGCGGGATGTTGGCAAGCGCGGCGGGGCTGACGCCGAGGTTCTTGGCCAGCACCTCCAGCGGCGTGTGGTCGAACCAGTCGGTGAGCATGAACGTCTCGTTCTCCGAGAACATGCCGTCATCGAAGACGAGGAGGAACTCGCAGCCGTCGGCCAGCGCCTGGATCGAGTGCGGCAGGCCCGCCCGGAAGTTCCACAAGTCACCGACTCCGAGATCGTCGATGAAGTTGTGGCCGTCCGCGTCGATGGCGGTGATCCGGGCGTGGCCAGCGAGCATGTACGCCCACTCGGCTTCCTTGTGCCAGTGCAGCTCGCGGATCGCGCCCGGCTTGAGCCGCATGTTCACCCCGGCCAGGGTGGTGGAGACGGGCAGCTCGCGCGCGGTGACCTCACGGGCCCAGCCTCCGCTGAGCAGCCGGTTGCGGGCGTCCGAGAACGAGAACTTGAGGTTCGGGATGGTGCCCGCATCGGTATCCGGCGATGCGAGCAGGCTCGGGTTCTGGCGCTCCAGTTCCACGTTCCGAGGCCCCATGATGGTCGCGCCCAGGCCATCACGCACCGGTTCCGGGATAGCAGTTCGAGACGTCTGTGCCATGACTGCGTTCCTTTCGGTTCTAGCTGATGTCGGATGTCGTTTTGTCCCTGTCGGGTGTCGTTGCCGTTGCCACCGCGCCGGCTTGCTGGCCTTGCCACTCCCGCCGCGCGGCGTAACCGATCCTCCGCGTGCCAGATGAGACGCAGATGAGTTGGCAGCCATTGCGCGCTCTCATCTCCAGCTCATGACCGGCCGCGCACGCTGGGAGCACTCAGGACGAGAGGAGCAGCCCAGATGGCAACCACCACGCAGAGCACCGATTTGGTGCCGGCTGCCGTCGGCCCGCCACTGGGCAGCGGGCGGATCCGGGCCACCGTCGCGATGCTGGGGCCCGCGTTCGTCGCATCGGTCGCCTACGTCGACCCCGGCAACTTCGCCACCAACGTCCAGAGCGGGGCGCGGTATGGCTACCTGCTGCTCTGGGTCGTCCTGGTCGCGAACCTGATGGCGATGCTGGTGCAGTACCTTTCCGCCAAGCTGGGCATCATCACCGGCCAGAGCCTTCCCGAGCAGGTCCGTCAGCGGTACCCGCGGCCGGTCAGCCGGGGCATGTGGCTGCAGGCTGAAGCGATGGCGATGGCCACCGACATCGCCGAGTTCGTCGGCGCCGCGCTTGGGCTGAACCTGCTGTTCGGAATCGCGATGCTGCCCGCCGGGCTGATCACCTGCGTCATCACCTTCGCCATCTTGTGGCTGCAGGCCCAGGGATACCGGTGGTTCGAGCTGGCGATCGCCGCGCTGCTCGGCCTCGTCGTCGTCGGCTTCCTGTACGAGACGCTGCGGATCAGCCCGTCAGCTGCGGGCTCGCTGCGCTGCCTGCTGCCCGCCATTGACGGCAGCGGCTCGCTGTACCTGGCCGCCGGGATCCTCGGCGCCACCGTCATGCCGCACACGGTGTACCTGCACTCACACCTGACCAAGTCCCGCACGCCCTGCCGCGATGACAGGGAGCGCAGGCGCGTGCTGAAATTCGCGCGACTCGACGTGCTGACCGCCCTCGGCCTGGCCGGCCTGGTGAACATGGCAATGCTCGCGGTCGCCGCCCGCGCTTTCCACACCCCGGCGCTATCGAACCTTGCCACCATCGGGCAGGCCCACGCTGAGCTTGGCAAGCTGGCCGGCGGCGTCGCGGCGCTCGCGTTTGCCGGGGCACTGCTCGCCTCCGGGGCGTCCTCCTCAAGCGTGGGCACCTACGCCGGCCAGGTCGTCATGGCGGGCTTCACCAGCTTCCGCGTTCCGCTGTTCGCCAGGCGCGCGTTCACCATGCTCCCCGCCCTGGCCATCCTCGCGACCGGGACCAATGCCACTAGTGCCCTGGTCCTCAGCCAGGTGGTGCTGTCTTTCGGCATCCCGTTCGCCCTCATCCCGCTGGTCGTCGTGACCAGCAAGGCCCAGATCATGGGCAGCCATGTCAACCGCCGCCACACCACGATCTGCGCTTGGGCCTGCGTGGCAGTGATCATCGCCCTCAACGCCCTGACCCTATTCCAGCAGTTCGCCGCCAGCTGACGGCCCACACCCGGCAGGCCTA
>Ga0210389_10002892_pt1 | contig 13460 bp, 15 predicted proteins | sample IncBWH28OmetaG_FD_160127 | JGI IMG/M metagenome (GOLD analysis project Ga0210389, IMG submission 160127) | Forest soil microbial communities from Barre Woods Harvard Forest LTER site, Petersham, Massachusetts, United States - Inc-BW-H-28-O ...
CACCTGCAGGGTGGTGAAATCATATTTCGAAAAATCAATGCGATTGTTGACATCTCCGCTGGTAGGAGTTACGATGTTGGGAAAGATGGGAGGACTGTATAGTGTTACATGAATGGTATCCGAATTCCGGCATCCTGCTGCGCTGGTTACGGTTACCGAATAATTTCCGGACTTGGTGGCGCTAATCTGTTTGCTTGTTGCCCCTGTATTCCATATACAGGGAAATGAAGTGCCGGCTGCAAGGGTGCAGGAGGTGCGACAGCTGACAGTATCTTTTGCAAGCTGCAGGGTGGGGATGCTGTCGATGGCAACAGTGAAGCTATCGGTGGCGGTACAAAAATCGGCGAGTGAATACTGAACCCAATAATTTCCCGGTGCAGTAAGCGTATGATCGGGGAGGGTATATCCGTCATTCCATAAATAAGAGAGTGTATTGGGGTAGGTGGCATGCAGGGTAAGCGGTACCCAGGTATTGCTGCAAACAACGGTATCACGCAGTACACGGATCACCGGAGGATGGGTAAGCGAAACATAAAAAGAATCGATGAGACGGCAACCTGCGGCTGACATATCCGTTACGCTGTAATTTCCAAACGTGTTAATGGTGATGGTTTGTGTGGTATCTCCGTTGGACCAATGGTAGTTTGTATTCCCTGCTCCGGCATCCAGTACATAAGATGGGAAGGTGCATAGGGGCAATGGGTGGGGAGTAAAAACAGGGGGTGGTGTACCCATATCAATGAAGTTGGGCAATCCGAAGGCGCAACTATCTGATGCGGCAAGCGCAACCCCATTGGCTACAAAGGTGCAGGTGAGCGAAGCGGGGTTCTGAATAAGGGAAAGAAACCTACGGGCATAAACGGTTACATAGATATTTCCATCGGGTCCCAGCTGAATAGCGCCTAAGCCATACAAGCCCGTATTGATGGTTTGCTGAGAAGCAAGAATGACGGATGGGATACCGCTGCTTAAATCATATTGAAAAATGGGCCCCTTAAAATCACTTACATATACTTTGGAATTATCGGCTGAGAAGGCAACACCATAAGGTAAGTGGGTGCCATTGGTACCGGTCGTGCCGGGATAGATAACGGTGAAGGGATTGCTTACTACGCCGGATGAATTATCAAAATCGGCCATTTCAAAAACTGAGCTGTATTCAATGGTATAAGCGAGGTATCTTCCATTGGGTGATGGTCTCAGGTATCCGCTGGCTTCATCTACGGGTCCTTGCTGAATCGTGCCCACATTGGAAACTACCGGCACAGGATTGATCCCCGAAGCGCTCATCAGATAAGCATTAAATGCATTGCTGTTGTATGAATGGGTAATGATCCAGAAATCGGCTCCATTGCAATGTTTAACGGCGGTGAGTTTTTCGGTTGCAGGTGGCGGAGTGAGGACTTGATTTTTCAGCGATACATCACCCAGTCCACCGTTCAACGTCATATCAATGATGGAATAATGAACTCCCTGATTGACAGCAGATACACGATCATCACAGGTCATGAGATAATAAAGCGTTGTGCTGCCGGGTTTTTGAATGATTAAGGCAGCCTGGGTGGCGTCGCCATTACCGCCGATGAGACCCGTTCCATTTGGCATGGGATTATTGTTTCTGTCCCAAACGATACTTCCATCCGAGTAAAACAAAAGGGCTCCGGTGTTTTTATCGCTGATGGAAGCACAGCCGGTCATAACAGAAAGTGCGCCGGAAGATACAACAGGAACTCCGCTGCTAAAATCGATTGTATTGTGAAATCCGAATTGCCAGTGCCAGCTTTCCTTACCAAGCTGAGCCTGTAAAGGAATAGTATGGGTGAGAACCAGAAGGGAAAAAATAAAACGAAGGTTCACGGAGCATCGAGTTTCGGAGACTAAAGTTAGGCTAAGAAAGCCAATCTTCAAAGGCGCCAAAAATGATGCAGGAGCGTCTATGCTTTGAATGTGAGCAGCCAGGCAATGGCCTCTTCTTCTTCTTTAAAGGTTTTTGCTGGACTTGCAGTTTTATCGAGCATCGTCATGTGATTCACGATAAGCTGGGTGGCTGCGCCTTCGGAAAGGATGGCGGTAGCAATCCGGTTCTTATTTCTGAAATTGGCGCTCATGAATTTTACCGCTTCGTTGGTAAGGGTATGAAACGCTCGGGCATCAACCAGTGCCAGTATGGGTTTATTTCCGGTAAGTGTTTCAAAAACACGTTCGGTGGCAACCATGTCTTCCAAATCGAGGAAAGCCCCTTCTAAAACAGTGACATGAAGAATGCCCTGCTGGTCAATGTAAATTTCATTGACCTTCGTCCTGATGCGTTCCATAAAATTGAATTGTGCGAGTAATTTGAAAATCCATTTATAAAATGGAATGCACAAAGTAGGTAGAATTATCTGCAATAACAATGACATAAAATAATGTAGGCTGAAATACTGCTTTTGATATTTATTAGAAAATAAGTAGAATAAGCGATCCAGGCTGTTGCTATTGAAGTGCAGGGTATCGTACAGATTAAAAAGTATAATCTTTCATAGCAAAGGACACTATGAAAGACAATTTGTCAGCAAATTTTATTCTGAAACTTGAGAATAGGTGCTATCGGTGTACCGATACACTCTCCATCTAAAGGAAAAGACTATTTTCCTTTAGATGGAGAGTCTTTTCCTTCACCGATTGTATCTCCTCGTGAAGAGAAAGTGCCTTTGTTGTCACAAATCCTGACAATTTATTTGAGAATTTGTCCTTTCGGTACATGAAGAGCATCTCCAGGTAAAAGAAGAGAAACATTTCCTTCGACGATTGTATCTAAGGGTTCAGGAATACTGTCAATCTGTCCGCAAATCCGATCTAAATTCACGAATAGAGCATGTGCCCTCTTACAAAGAGGTACTATGGTTAAAGGAGGAGACTATTTATCTAAAGGAAAATAGTCTATAGCTAAAGGAAGAGATACAATTCGTGAAGTTGGAGATGGTATCGGTGAAGGAATTGTCAGGATTTGTGACAATGGAGATGGTATCGGTGAAGGTTTAGTACGGATCGGTGAACCCCCCTATCCCGGTTTAGATTTCAGGGTATAAAAATTCCAGTTTAAGTTTTTCTCCCATTTTTTAATGCCATTCTGACCACCATCCAACCCCCACCTCTAAAAGCCCTGTAAATCCAGCCTAAAGCACCCTGCCAGTCTGAGCAAGGCAAGTGTTTAAAGAGCCAGAAAAAGTGTGTAAAGGGCTAAAAAATGTATTAAATCGAGCGTTCCAGTTTGAGTTTCTGGCTACCAGTTTAGAAATAAAATTTAACGGTGTGTTAGGAAATTTGAGGTGTGTGAATTATGGGGGATTGACTAGTAGGTTTTATCTATTTTTCTAGTAAACAGATAAATCAATAGGGCTAGTGATAGGTAGCCGACCATAGCTATGATACCAGCAATTAGACGTCCAAGCCAATCTAAAGGATATGTATCTCCGTACCCCAAGGTGGTGAATGTAACGATTGTGTAGTACCACGCTCCCAAAATACTTCCAATACCTTTGAAATGACTTTTAGCAAAAAAAATAGTGATCGCTGATGCAAAATGAAAGAAGAAAATGCATCTTGCCAAAATCCAAAATGATGACCAATTTTTACTTGTTAATGTGAAAATCACAAAACCATGATTCCATCCTAATTCAATCTTACCATTCCATCTTACTATTCTCTTTAAGTTCATGGTGGTACTCCATGTATGTTCGAACCAATCGATGTATTCCTTAATGATCTTTTGATTCGACCTATTCATATTTTCGGTCTCTACGTGTTCGAAATAGGTATATGTTCTTGTGAATGTCGGTTTTGTTCCACTAATGAATTTCCTTCGGACAGTTCCACAAAGGTGAGTATATGTGATCTTTTCGAATGTAAGTGGTAGTTGCATATTGTTGGAATTAAGACCTTTTAGTGAAACAATATGGGCAAAGCTTACATCAACATTATTAAAAATCGTATCATTTGTCATCTCGATATCGCGAATACTGGCATTCAGAAATGTGCTGTTATTTAATACTACATCACTGAAACTGACATTTCTCATTATCACCCCATCGAATTTTCCATGCCTAAAAGTTGCACTTTTGATGATATATGGTGTATCATGTGTTAAGAAATCGGTAATAAAAATGAACCCATCCAAATCAATTTTTCCGTCATTATCATTGCGTGGTCCAAACTCAGATTTTGACGTTGAAATGAACGTGTTAAAATCAATTGTTCCACTTGATTTTTGGGCATTCCAAAAATTAATAATTTCCTGCCTTAAGATCTTTCCTTGAGGATTATCCCAACGATCTCTTATACTTGCCCTGTCGCCATGAAGCAGTGAACTCATGTGGTATTTTGTGTTGATTGATTATTTTTGTATATTTATACTAATATATACTATTATGACAACAATAATAGCAGCAAATAAGAGAATAAATTTGAGTAAGGATAGGGTATCCACTATTGGAAAAGATATGGATAAGAGTCGATTATATGCTTCGGAGGCTGGTATACGAATTCCTACAACTCGTATTAACGATATACACTTGAAAATAAAATTACGATCGCTCGGTAAAGAATTGCCAAAATTAATCCGTGTTTATTATTTTGAGTCATCTTGGCGGTACCAAAGTGAGATTATTTATATCAATTCAGTGTGTGGATCTGAAGAAGAAGAGATAAAATCTAATCCTAACGAATCTGATTTTTTTAAAGAGGCTTTTTTTGTAAATAAAATCGGTTTCTGTTCTGAAGGAGAGATAAACTCTGACATTGAAATGAGTCTTAGTGTTGAGGAAGAAAGATAAAACAGCAAATTGGACTTCTTCATTTTTATAATACTTCTCAATTAAGAACTTCCGTTATCCAGTTATTTAACTCTTCTTCATAAAATACTCAATAATTGTATTCTTATTAATTCCTTTTTCGTCTTGATGATCTTTAATTAATTTATTTTCCTTACGATTAACAATTATGTGATTAGGGTTGCTTGATGAGATTTTTTTAAAATTGAGTCTGTACTCTGAAGATTTTCTTGGAGAATATTTACCTCCAAAAGTCAGCATTAGCAAAACTCCAGATGGCTCCGCCATAGCTTCGTGAGCATCATACCAAATAGCTTCTGATTCATAAACAGGCTCTCCATAGTAAAATATATGTTTAACAGGGTCTTTGAAATATTCAGCACCCTCATGTCTATAGTTGTGCTCAAAGCCTTCAATTGCATGTTTTCCAAATTTACCTTTGGAAATTAATCTAAAAGACAATTGCTCTTCATTCTGAAGAGGTGACCAATTGAAAAACCCAATTTCAATGTGAATTAAGAATTTATTAGAATGAACTTCTGCCTTAGTAATCTTTAAATATGCTTCAATGTTAGGATATTTAATTTTTTTGAAAAGAGACTCAATATAATGATGGGGAGCTTTTCTAGATTGCCCATCAATTCGCATGAAGTAAGTATTATCGGTCTGATGAGGAGAATATTCACTAGTATCAATTTCAATTACAGCTATAAATTTATTCTCTTTGTTTAAAATATTAATTCGGATACCAGTAGGTAAAGGTATAATCCCATCAGAAATTTTACTGACAAGATAATCTTTCTCCATTAGGCTATCCTGAGGCATTAATGGTCCTTTAAATATTTTCTCTTTCTTCCCTCCGACTTTCTCGCCCTTCGGAGCACCCCAAATAATAAGTCCTCCTCCTGAGTTTAGAAAGGCACAAACACTTTTTCTCAATCCAAGAAATCGATCTTCAGCATCAGTTGATGGATGAATTGACTTAAATTCAAGCTGATCAGTCTCCACCCTTTCGGCATGGAAAAACACTTCAACATCAGAGTAATTCAGCTGTTCTAATGTTTTACCAAAATGGGGCTGGCAATAATTCATAGATCTATTTTTTCGGCTTAGCAGGTGGCGGTTTCAATACCGCACTTTTATCAATTTTAGGAGCTGGCTTTTGCTGTCCGTTTTTGATCTGCCCCGCAATGGGTTTGAATTTTATCTTCTTTTCCATGGTTGTTTAGATTTACTTGCTTTTAGGTCTGGCTGGTGGCGGAGGTTTTACTTTATCCTTCTCAATCTTTGGATCAGGCTTTTCCTTACCTCCCCTTTTCTTTACTTCAACAACCGAATTGGTGTTATTTTTTATCATTTTCTTGTGGTTCTAGATTTGCTTGTTCAATTATTACTTTATCCTTGGGAAAGCACAAATAAATGCGATCAATATCATATAAATCGTTACAATCTGGATAATCCATAACGGAGACTCGCTCAAGTACTAGTTCTTTGAAGTCTTCCGTTTCTGAAAATATTTTGACACAGCCCATATATGTTAATTTGTTTTCTAAATCTCTGACATAAACCCACTCAATATCATCATCATTCAGAAAATATGAGAATAAGTTTTCTTCGCCATATTTATTAGAAACCTTTATCCTACTGGCTATGCGTGTGACCCACTTTTTATTATCAGCTTTTGTAACTAATACTCCTAAGCCAATACTTAGGATACTTGCCCATATTATTTCCGAATAAGGAATGTCGCCTTCAAGAGCAATATTTTTAAATGTCTTTAACTCTGTGAATAACAATGGGGCACTATTATGACAAATGTGCTGAATAAGAGCAAAAAAATTAAATAGCAATTGCAGTGATAAATATGAAAACAACCCAAGCATAATTGCATTTATCATAAACATGAAATTTGACGGCTCCTTATGTCGAACAGTCAATTGCTTATGAATGGTAGCAGCCAACACTCCCGGTGCGAGAAGAATAATTAATTTAAGTGTTAAAGCTGAGATTCCCATTTCCGTTATCAATTATTGCGCTGGTTGGTCAATAGATTTAAACACTTCTTCTTCATTTTTAATAGCCAGCAAAACTCTAGTCAGATATTCTATCGAAAAATTAGATATAGGGCGATCATCTTTGTCAAGAGAATGGCTAAAATGGATATTTTGCTCATTCACACGAATATCAGTATTTGCTACTGGTACAAGCCTCTTCTCTGGGAATGTGTCCGTGCTAAACTCAAATTTATATGTCTTCAGCACGGCATATCTGATAAATGGCTTTATTTCTCTTGTCAAATAGAACTCATAGTCATAAATTTTATAACGAACAGCTGTATAGTCATCATCTATGCTGACTAATTTCAAATCGCGGTGCCAGTGATGTTTTTCTTGGTGACTATCTGACTTGTCACAATACTTTTCGAATTCTTTAAAAAAGTATCCAACAGTGCTTATTAAATGGGTATTAAGGACTACTATACTCATCGATTGACATTTTTTGTTACTCAATTAAAAGTATGGAAATTCAATTTCTGCTAAGGCAACTGCCAACATAGTTATCCACTAGTTTTAAGTATTGTGTATTCCTTGATCGCACAAGATCATTGCTCTCAATCTCTATAAATCCGATATGCGAAATTCCGTATCCTTTCCAATTTTTCTATTTATACATTTGATTTTCAAAATATTTCACAAATAAATTCATAATTTATTTAAAATACTGTAGATCAAATATATAAATTAATTATTACAATAATTATTACTAAATATTAAATATATAAAATATCATATATAGAATATAACCCAGTTTATGTTTAATTAATTTTATACAAAGTATTGTTTTTATTAAAACATGTCGTACATTTACATCGTGAACTTTAATAAAAATGTGTGCTAACTATAAAAACATTATATATGAAAAAAGAAATTACTAAAATACATACGATCTATAAGTGGATCGCTAGAAATAGGGATGAGATAGCTCGGTTGGAGAAGGAGAATGCAATTTTTATTGCTATGGCAAAAGAAATGGAAAAAATTGAAGCGAAGAGTGCGCAATCAGGTAATACTTCTGAGGAGGAAGTTGGAGAATTAGTTGACAAAGGCGACTATCCATTTAAAGAAAAGGCTAATAAAAAAATCGCCTACGTTATAAGAGTTCTGATCGGGAGAGTGTGTAAAATTCAAGATGTAAAATCTGAAATAAGCAAACTAGAAGGCTCTGAAGATGCTGATATATTTAATAGTTTCAGTTATCACTTGAAGAATATGATTACAGATGGAGAGTTGTTTATTAATCGTGTTGGTGGTAGTAATAAGTATACATTTTATGCGGTTCCTGAATTTTTCGATCATGGGTTCCATCTGAAGCCAGAGTGTGAACCAGCAGAAGGGGTATTAGGGAAAGATTCAGATAAAAGAACTATTAAACCTAATGAGTGGGAAGAGCAAAAGAATATGAAATAAAACAGTAAGTTTTTAAAAGAAAAAGGCCTGACTGGTTGCACAATCAGGTCTTTTGAAACTAGCAGTCTTTTTATACATCTAGCCGATGTTTTTATTCGAAGTAACGGGCATTTTCATGTCCTTTTACTAGGAACTGGACTTGCTTTATATGTACAAATGTATACTAATAATTTAAATAAACCAAATAAATAAACCTAAAAACCAAACAAAATGGGAAAAACAGTGCTAAGTGCTGGAAATCAGCCAAATGACAAAAAGAAAGTAATGGATGTTTACGAGGATGTATACCTGAATCGTGTAATCCGTGGCATCAGAAACCGGAAAAATGTTTCCAAAACAACCTGCGACATCGCTATTGAAGACTTGGAAGAGCAACATTCCGGCAAACTGACGGGTGACGTTTTGATTGAAGTATTCAAAACACACCGTACCCCTTACATCAATAATTAAATCTAACGCTTAAAAAAACAAACATGAAAACAACAAAATCGGCTACCGGAGTAGCACAAACAGAAACAAGTACTAACAATCTAAAACGAACGCCTATGAAAACAAAACAGAAAAATGAAGACCAGCTCAGCACCCCATTTCGTAACCGGATCAGCAAAAGGGTTCGAACTAAAAGAGAATCCATTCGGCAATTAATGGACGATGCCGCCGGAGAGCTTCAAGCCTCAATAATATTGCGTAGCCTGCGGGAAGGCCGGGTTCCAGATTTAAATGAAGATCCTAAGAATCCCAATCCTGAAATGGTGCCAGATCATCTTTGGATAAAGCTTCTACAACGAGAACACAATAAGTTCAATCACAACTAATGAGGAACTAGTTGCCAGCTTAAAATTCAAATAATGTCTAACAAATTCTAAAACAAAACGCTTATGGATAAACTCAAAGAAGTCATTAACAACCATCACTTACCAGAAAGCACTCTTAAACGAGTTCTATCAAAAAATACATTCGATGGTGCGATGAAGGTGCTGAGTTCAACTCAAACCTTCAAGGAAATCTACCCAACCCATGAATCTGTTTTCCTAAAAATCTATAACACAATGCGCCATAAAGCAGATGACAGGTGCGTGTGTGGTAATAGAATCAGCAAATTTTGGGAAAGAGTTCGTGATAAGAAAAGGAACCGTTTCAAAATGCAATTCAAGTGCAAAAGATGTCGCAGGGTATTTAATCCGCTTTCCATCACTCCCCTAAAAGGAGTTCACAAACCCTTGGATCAAGTGCTGGAAATAACTTTTAAAATGATTACCGATAAACGTGGCATTTCAGCATCTCAAATCAGCAGGGAATACAGTTGGAGATATGATTCCTCTCTTAAAATGTTACGCAGAATTCGAATCTGGATGGGAGTATCAGTCGGATTCTTCAAGTTTGAGGGCAACATTGTGGAATGTGACGAAACTTATGTTGATGTGCCAACAGGGTTGGGCCGAAACATTGTGCGAACACGTGGATTGGGTTCTGAAAGAAAACGCCCCGTGTTAGGTATAGTACAACGAGATCCACGCATAGCACGTGCATTTGTTCTTGATGAGGGTAACAGAGCGAATATCAAACCACTCATTGAAGCGAATGTGAGTAAAATGACCCCAATCTATACGGATGGTCATTCGATATACAAATACCTCAAGAAGGATGGCTACGTTCACAGTGAATGCAATCATAGCCAAAATAAATGGGTGGTGGATCATACCCACACGAATACCATTGAATCCTTTAACGGACTTCTGAAAGGACAACTGGGCGTCACACACAAGGGTGTAAGCAGAGAGCATTTGCAAAAGTATCTTGATGAAGTAAGTTTTCGTTTTTCCTTCCAATATGCTTTTGATGCCATTGAAGCTCTGTTCGACGCCTTGCCTCCTATAACTTCCACCGGAAAAATTGAACCTAACGTAAACTTGAACTAACATGGAAAATAAAATAAAAATGACCGTACAGGCTTATATATCGGGTGTTCTTTGTACCAAGAAATTATACATGGAAGAACATTCCCCGATACTTGCCGAGCGAAAAGAGGAATCAGATTCCTTTGTTGAGCAAAATTTTATGCAAGTCTCCAGGGAGATTATCGCACCTGGCGGCCTTAACCTGAATCTTCCAGGTGATAATGATCGATACTATCTTAACAAAACTTTTCGTGAGTTGGAAAAGGAGAAAGTAGTCTTATACAATGCTGCATTCCGAACTCCATCAGGGGAAGTAGCTCGCACTGACGTTTTGATAAAGGACAAAAAGGGCATTCACCTTGTTGAAATAAGGATGGTTACCGAATGGACCGACCTTCATCTTCATGAAATCAGCTATAAGTACCATTGTATGGTGCAAAAAGGAGTGATCCCAGATAAGATCAGTATTTATTGCATCAACAAGAATTTCATTCTTCGAGGAGCAGGTAAAATAATAGATCTGAAGCGAGGGTTTTTAGTCAGTCGGGACTTCACCAAAGTAATTAAACGGTGGACAAATCAGTATTCTAGGCACATTGAGCGATTTAGAACGATTTTGCTTGCTAAAGAAGCACCGGACAGGGATATTGGAATCTACTGTTTAAGTCCTCAACCTTGTATTTTTAAGAATCATTGCTGGGAACATATACCATCTAATAGCATTTTTGACCTCAAGGAGATGAGAATCACAAGACAATTGGGTCTCTATTACAAGGGGATTATTGATATGGAGCAAGTCGTTGAGAAAGTAGGAAATCGGCTTTCTGATGTTCAAACAGTTCAGGTTGCTTCTGCCCTCCGGCAAAGTATAGTGATCCGGCGGGAGGTATTAAAGGAATGGCTTGATCGTTTGATGAGTAAATCAGGAGTGTACTATCTGGATATAGATACAGAAAGATCGCCAATTCCATTATTTGAGGGGGATAAACCTTTTGGGGTAAACATCGTCGGATCTCGAATTGCATCTTGTTTGGATGGATCTTCTGAATTGTCACCGGAGGAAAGATTTAAACCATTTCCGCTCAATCACAAGTTGCAGGTTGTGATTGATATGGTCAAAAAATGCAAGGAAGACTGGCCAATTGTTGTTTATGGGAGAACGGCCCTTGACAAAATTATCAGTCAAGGAGTTGAGAACGTTCCTGAGTTAGCCGATACGCTCCAAGGTCTTTCTGCTAAGATCGTTGACTTAGAAGAAGTGTTCCGAGAGAAGTGGTACTATGATCCAAGATTTAAAGGATCAACATGTTTACATACAATAACTGTTGCATTATTCAATCAAAATTTATCAGAAATGGATAGCATGTTCATGCTAATAAAATCGCTCTCTAAGTGCACTAAGAAATAATCATTGGAGAGTCAAAATGAGCAACATCTTGGCGGGTATTGGCTCTACCAACAAGTGTTATGGAGTTTTGAACATACTCACAAAGGGTTTTTGCAATTTCTTCTCCAAAAAAAACTGCAACTATAGGTTCCATACTAGTGAATTCCTTATGTCGATACCATTTATCCTCAATTTTAATAATTGGTGGTCCATCGGGAGGCAGAAATACTCCAGATTCAAAAGTCATTTCACATAAGGATTTAATATTGATAGTGATCTCTTCAAGCAGAGATTCACTATCAATATTTTTTGTAAGTATTGTTTCGATATCGGATGTCAAATCTACATTGAATTTGACACGGGTACCTTGTTTAATCACAGAATTTTGCTTACACCATTCCAAAAATCTCTCTTCTATTTCTTTATGAACTTGTGATCCATCACCATTGGAGGAGGCGTAAGTGCCAAGAACCTCCTGATCTATTTCTGATAGTTCAATAGGTTCCATTACCGACTTCCAAAATCGAAGAAACAACTCTTTGGCATGCATTTCCAGAAAAGTCTTTCCAACACGAATAATGTATATCCTAGGTTTATGTTCTTCAGAAACATTTTTAACATTCTTGGATAGGTGTAAATTAATGTCCGAAGAACCTAAGTTATACGATAAAGTCCAATGAACATTTTCAGGTAATCCCTTATATCCAAAAGTCACAAGATTGCTGTTAAAGCGAACCCAAAAAAGATCATTAAATGAGAAATAATTGAATTGCTGCATTTGTTTTAATTATCAATATAAATATTTGTTTGATGGGAGCTTATGGTGTTTAATATATACTTAAATGGAAAAGGAATTTATTTATCACGTAATATGCTACTTCCCGAAAGCTCACTTTCGTGCAGAAATCGGTAATGAAATACAAAGCTGTCCAGTTAATGATAATCGAATTGATTGCTTTGTTTTAGCAACGGACGCTGATCACGTTAAAAACAAAATAAACGAGTACGTATCTATAAATAATAACAAAGCCTACGTGCTATCTGGAATGAAAGGCACATACGACTTTGGTAATAAAATGGATATTATTGAGTTAAAACGACACAATCAGCTCTTCATCAGCTAAAAGTTCTTCCTTTATTGAGGTCGTCCAAATCATCCTGTAGTTTATCATTTATATCAGCTCTTCCCAATACTTCACTCTGGGTTACACCTTCTTCTTTAGCAATCTTGTCCGCATATGCTTCTTTAATTCTTTTTACATCCTTCTCAATCGCTTTAACACGGTTAAGAATTTCAGCAAGTATTTCATTTTCTTCAGTTGTCATGGTTTTGAGTTTAGTTATTTAAAATACAAAAAAATATGATTATAATTAGAAAAGAGTTGATTCAATGTATTGGCAGCGGCGAATGTATTTCGCCACTTCTTCGATGTACTGGGGACAGAATTGGCGAATCTTGTGGGTGTCATTTGGGAAGACATTCCGATCCCGGAATACCGTTTCACCAGCCAGACCAATGAAAATGTCCAAATCACGGACATGAGTCAGGGTTTTGTTTGGATAGTTGGTTTTATCTATCTCTATCTCATATGTCCGCATGAAGACATAATCATCGAACAGCATCACGCCGTACTTCAAAAGAAAACGTTTTCCAATGAATGAGTATTCAAGATAATTGTCGTCACGATCACGTTTCCGAAAACAGAGTCCTTTTACCCATTCACTCCAACCAATAGTCTCGTGCCGATTTAAACTTTGTTCAGGGATCTTGCAGAAAATCTCAAAATCATTTAGAATATCACACGCATGTAAATCGAGTGAGTCATAGTTTTTTACTTCAATCATTTATTTAGATTATTGTTTAACAAAACGGGTGTACGAAAGGGGCTGTCCTTCT
>Ga0210389_10002893_pt1 | contig 13459 bp, 7 predicted proteins | sample IncBWH28OmetaG_FD_160127 | JGI IMG/M metagenome (GOLD analysis project Ga0210389, IMG submission 160127) | Forest soil microbial communities from Barre Woods Harvard Forest LTER site, Petersham, Massachusetts, United States - Inc-BW-H-28-O ...
GCGAATTCGAAATGCCGGCGTCGTGGATGTCGGCTGGGCGGCGGGGATTGGAATGCTCGCGGTGTTGTACGCGCTGTTCGGGACCGGCGATCCGACGCGGCGGCTTCTCGCGGCGGTGCTCGGCGGCGGCTGGAGTCTGCGGCTCACACTGCACCTGGCGACGCGTGTCGGACGTGAGGAGGAGGACGGACGTTACCGCGCGATTCGTGCCAAGTGGCGAACGAATATTGCGGCGAAGTTCCTCGGGTTTTTTCTGATGCAGGGCGCGCTCGACGTTTTTCTCGCCGTCCCGTTTTTGATTGCCTCGGTGAATCCAAAGGCGGGAATGGGATTCTTTGAGATTGCGGGCGCGGTGATCTGGGCTGTTTCGATCGCCGGTGAAAGTGTGGCGGATGCGCAGCTGCGCCGGTTCAAGGCCGGGAAGGCGAATCGCGGACGCGTGTGCCGGGTGGGGCTTTGGAATTATTCACGGCACCCGAATTATTTCTTTGAATGGCTCGTGTGGTGCGCGTTCGCGGTGTTCGCGCTCGGATCGCCGCACGGATGGGCGGCCATCGGATGTCCGGTGTTGATGCTGTATTTCTTGCTGCGCGTGTCGGGGATTCCGCTTACCGAGGAGCATGCGCTGAAGTCGCGCCCGGTGGAGTACCGCGAGTATCAGCGCACGACGTCGGCTTTTGTGCCATGGAGGGCACGAGCGTAGAGCAAGCCACGTTACATTTCGCTCCATGATGATGCCCGCGCGTCTCGCTCGCACGTTCACGGCCGCCGCCACGCTCGCCTTTCTCGCTTTGCTCGCGTGCGCGCAAAAGCCGCCGGAGCACGGCACGGTCATCAATGATCCGCAACCCGCGCCGCCGCTGCATCTCGCCGATCCAGCAGGCCGCGCGTTCGATCTTGCGGCTCAGCGGGGGCAGCCAGCGTTCGTGTACTTCGGGTACACGCATTGTCCCGATGCGTGCCCGACGACGCTCACTGACTGGGCGCGCGCGAAAGCGCTGCTCGGCGCGTCCGGATCGCGCGTGCGGTTGCTGTTCGTGAGCGTCGATCCCGATCGCGACACGCCGGAGATTGCCGCACGTTATGCAAGGCAATTCGACCCGGCGTTTGTGGGGCTCGTTGTTCCGGCCGCGCAGCTGGAGGGCATCAAGACGGCGTGGGGTTTTGCCGTCGAGCACGAGGAGATGCCCGGGATGAAGGCGGACGAGTATGGCGTGTCGCATCCGGCGGGCGTGTTTTTTGTGGACAGCGACGGCAAGATGAAATTCGTGTTCGCGCCCGGCTCGAAGCCCGAGGAGATCGCATCCGACCTCAAGCGGTTGATGTAGTGCTGCGCATCGGCATGGCGACGGCGATTGTCGCCGCAGTGATCGGCCCGGCGACCGTCCGCGGCCAATCCGGCGTGCGCCCCGCCGCGGGTCCACCGGCCGCCGCAACGGCGGTTGCATGCCCGCAAACGGATACCGCATGTGTTGCGCCGCCGGTGATGCGCGAGTTTCGCGGCGTGTGGGTCGCGAGCGTGCGCAATCTCGACTGGCCATCGAAGCCGGGGTTGCCACCGTCGCTCGCAAAGGCGGAACTGATTGCGCTGCTGGATCGTGCCGCGGCGCTCGGGTTGAATGCGGTGCTGTTCCAGGTGCGGCCGGCCGGTGATGCGCTGTACGCGTCGAAGATCGAGCCGTGGTCGGAGTATTTGACGGGAAAGCAGGGACTCGCGCCGGTGCCGCTCTGGGATCCGCTGCAGTTCGCGGTCGAGCAGGCGCACGCGCGCGGTCTCGAGCTGCACGCGTGGTTCAATCCGTACCGGGCGAAGGAGCCGTCGGCCAAAGGCCCACTCGCGGCGAGCCATATCGCGCGGCGGCATCCGGAACTGGTGAAGAAGTACGGCACACAACTTTGGATGGACCCGGGTGAACCCGAAGTGCGCGCGCAGACGTTGCGCGTGGTGCTGGATGTGGTGAAGCGGTACGACATCGACGGCGTGCATCTCGATGACTACTTCTATCCGTATCCCGAGCGCCGGCCGAACGGCTCGACGGATTTCCCGGATGAACGGAGCTGGAAGGCGTACAAGAAGCAGGGCGGAAAACTGGCGCGCGACGACTGGCGGCGGTCGAACGTCGACGATCTCATCGAGACGCTGCACACGGAAATTGCGAAAGAGAAACCGTGGGTGAAGTTCGGAATTTCGCCGTTCCAGCTCTGGCGGCCGGGCTATCCTGCCTCCGTCACGACGGGACTCGATGCGTACGCGACGCTCTATGCCGATTCACGAAAGTGGTTCCTGAACGGCTGGGTCGACTATCTCACGCCGCAGCTCTATCGACGCGTGGATGAAGAGCGGAGCTACGGCCTGCTGCTGAAGTGGTGGGCGGCGCAGAACGCGAAGCAGCGGCATCTGTGGCAGGGCCGCGACACGTCGGGTGTCCGCACGGGCGCCGCGACCGAATGGCGGCGCAGCGAGATCGTCGCGCAAGTGCTTGCCACCCGCGATCAACCTGCCATGGACGGAGTCGACGGCGAAGTGCATTTCTCGATGGAAGCGTTTCTCACCGACCGCGACAGCGTCGGCTCGGTCCTGCGGCGCACGGTGTACGCGCAGCCCGCGCTCGTGCCTGAATCGCCGTGGATGATCATGAACGCCGCGCGTCCGGTGCCGGAAGTCGGCTTCAAGCGCGGCGCGGCCGGCGACTCACTCCTGCTCGCGCATGCGCCGGGCTCCGCCGTACGCTGGTGGGTGATTCAGGTGCGCGCCGGCGGATCGTGGGAGACGCGGGTGATCGACGGCGGGATTCGCGCGGTAGCCATTCCGCCGGCTCGTGAAAGTTCACCGCGTCCCGATCTGATTGCGGTGACCGCCGTGGATCGCATCGGCAGCGCCAGCGACGTATCGGCATTGCGCCTGCCCTGACCATGACCTTTCTTCTCCCGTCGTGAAACGCCTCGCACGCAACCTTACCGCCCAGGTCATCTTCGCCGTCGTCGCCGGCATAGTCCTCGGCGCGCTCGATCCGTCGCTCGCGAAACAGATGCGGCCGCTCGGCGACACGTTCGTCAAACTCGTGAAGATGGTGATCGGTCCGATCATCTTTCTCACGATCGTGCTGGGCATCGCACGCGTCGCCGACGTAAAAAAGATCGGTCGCGTAGCAGGAAAGGCTTTCCTGTATTTCGAAGTGGTCACGACGTTCGCGCTCGCGATCGGCCTGACCGTGGTCAATCTCGCCAGGCCGGGCGCGGGACTCGACGCGAACGCGATGCCGAAGGGCGACGTGTCGGCATATGCGACGCAGGGACAGTCGCTGAAGTTCGCCGACTTTGTCGCGCATATCGTGCCGTCGAGTCCGGTCGACGCGTTCGCGCAGGGCGACATCCTGCAGATTGTCTTCTTCGCGATTCTGTTCGGTTTTGCGCTGGTGACACTCGGCAAGAAGGCCGACGCACTCACCGGCGTGCTCGAATCGACGCTCGACGCGTTTTTTGCGATCGTCGAGCTCATCATGAAAGTCGCTCCGCTCGGCGCGTTCGGTGCGATGGCGTACACGATCGGCGCGTTCGGCCTGCAGACGCTGCTCCCGCTCGGCCGGCTGATGGTCGATGTCTACCTCACGATGTTCCTGTTCATCTTCATCGTGATGAACGCGGTCCTGCGCTGGTACGGGTTCAGCCTGTGGCAGTACCTCAAATATATTCGCGAAGAGATACTAATTGTCGTCGGCACGAGTTCGTCGGAAGCGGCGCTGCCGGGGCTGATGGCAAAACTCGAGCGCTACGGCTGCGCGCGGCCGGTGGTGGGGCTCGTCGTGCCCACGGGATATTCGTTCAACCTCGACGGCACGAGCATCTATCTGTCGATGGCGACGCTCTTCCTGGCGCAGGTCTACGGCGTGCCGCTCACGCTCGTCCAACAGCTCGGTATTCTTGCCGTGCTGATGATCACGTCGAAAGGCGCGGCGGGCGTGACGGGGTCCGGGTTCATCGTGCTCGCGAGCACGCTCTCGGCGATGAAAGTCGTGCCGATCGAGGGAATCGCGCTTCTTCTCGGCGTCGACCGGTTCATGAGCCAGGCGCGCTCGATCACGAACCTGATCGGAAACGGTGCGGCGACGCTCGTGATATCGCGCAGCGAAAACGAGTTCGACGAAAGCATGCGCGCCTCGGCAATCGTGGAGATCGCCGAGGCGCGGGCCGGACGGAGCTGAACTGATTTACAAGAGCTAGCGGTACAGCTCCGGATATTTTGCTTTCAGGCTCTCGACTTTCGGAATGTCGTTGTACACGATGTACGCCTGCGTGGGGTGCAGGGCCAGATAGTTCTGATGGTAGTCTTCCGCGGGATAGAACTTCTTGAGCGGCACCACCTGCGTGACGATCGGCTCCTTGTAGACCTTCTTCTGCGAGAGCTCTGCGATCGTCGCCTGCGCTTCTTTCTGCTGATCGGCGTTCGCGTACCAGATGGCGGACCGATATTGCGTTCCGTGGTCGGGTCCCTGGTAGTTCCATTCGGTTGGATCGTGCGCGACGGAGAAGAACACCTTCAGCAGCGTTGCGTATGTCACCTTTGACGGATCGAAGGTGACTTCGACCGACTCGGCGTGTCCGGTATTCCCCTCGCTGACCATGTCGTAGTGCGCGGTCGACGCCTCGCCGCCCGAGTAGCCCGACACGACTTTCGACACGCCTTTGACGTGCTTGAAGACCGCATCGACTCCCCAGAAGCAGCCGCCGGAGAATACGGCGGTTTGCGATTGCGCTGCCGCCGCGAGCGGGAGCAATGCGCTGAGTGCTAATGCACGGAAGAATGAAAAGCGCGCCATGGGCGAACTCCTGATGTTGATGCCGTTTACGACGGCGGCGTTACCCGGTCGTCAGGTGGTACAAAGTTCGAGAGGAATTGTTTCTCTTGTGACGTGAGGCTGGCGAGTCCTGACGCGCTGATCTTGTCGAGGATTCTGTTCACCTCGTCGCGGTTCAGCGCGTGAACAGACTGCATATTGACCTGCTTCCAGTTCGAAAGCTTCCGATCGGGGAGCGGCTGCGCGGCGAGTTCCTTGAAGCGTTTCGTGCCGGTCGCTTCCTCGAGCCAGCGCAGGTACAAATACGCGCCGACGTAACCGCCGAGGTGCGCGAAATCCGCGACGCCTCCGGTGGATCCGTTCAACCCGCTGTAAATCGCAAAGAGCACGGTGATGATCACGAACCAGCGCGCTTCGAGCGGGATGATTCCCCAGATCAGGATCTTGTCGGTCGGCCAGAAGCGCGCGAATGCGAGGAGGATTCCGTAGATCGCGGCGGATGCGCCGATGAGCGCGGAGTGCGGGGCGAGCCAGAGCGACAGCAACGCGCCTGATACGCCGCTAATGAAATACAGCCAGAGGAATCTGCTGGAACCGAGCCGCTGTTCAACGCGCGGCCCGAAGAACCAGAGCCCGAGCATGTTGAACAGGATGTGCGTGAAGCCGCCGTGCAGGAACATGTAGGTGATGATCGTCCACGGCGCGGAAATCGCCTGCACCGGAACGAACATCAACGACTCGGTTACGCCGGGCATCGTCTGTTGGACGAAGTACATCCCGACATTCGCGATCAGCAGGTTTTTTACCCAGCGGGTCATGTTCACCCGGGTAATATATCAGCCCAGCACACTCCGTTTCAGGACGTGCCGGGAGCTATTCGTCGCGGAGTGCCGCAATGGGATCGAGGCCGGCTGCACGGCGCGCCGGCAGCCAGCATGCCAACGCCGCGATCGCGAAGAAGAGCAGCGCAACCGCGCCGAACGTTGCCGGATCGGTCGGCGCGACTCCCACGAGCATGCTGCGCATTACGCGGGTCAGCGCGAACGCCGCGGCGAGCCCAAGACCGATTCCCGACAGGCTCAAGCGCATTCCCTGTCCGATGACCAGCCTGAAGATGTCCTGCTTGGACGACCCGAGCGCCATGCGCACGCCGATCTCCGCCGTGCGCTGGCGCACGACCGTCGAGAGCACGCCGTACAGTCCGACGCCGGACAGCAGGACCGCGATGCCCGCAAAGATTCCGATGAGAATCAGCGCGAACCGTGTGGGTGCGCGCGCTGCGTCGACGAAATCGGACATCGGCTTCATCTCGGCGACCGGCACGAGCGGGTCGATGGACGCGGCAGCCGCACGTGCGGCTGCCGCGAGCTGCCTGGGATCGCCGTTGGTGCGCAGGACCCACCGTGATCCACTGCCGAAGCCAAACTCGCCGTCCACCATAAACACCGCTTCACGGCCGTCCGTCGCGAGTCCCTGATGCCGTTCGTGGGCGACCACGCCTATGATGTCCATCCATTCCGGTTCGTTGCTCCGCGATCGCATGAACAGCCGCTTTCCGACGGCACGTTCGCCGGGGAACGCTTTTGCGGCGAGCAGGTTGTCGATCAGAATCGCATGGCCCGCCTGAATGTTGTCGGCCTCCGTGAAATCGCGGCCGTCGAGGATGCGCGTGCGCATCACGTCGAAGTACCCCGGCGTGACGATGTGCAGGTTCGCCTGCTGGAACGCGGAGGGGTCGGTCACGGCGCTCTCCGTGCCATAACGCACATTCGATTCGGTGCCGTCGAGCGGCAGCGGGAATACGAAAGTCACGCCGGCCACGCCCGGAATCGCCGCGAGCTTCTGGTGCATCGCGTTCACCCAGGCCTGACGCTCCGCCGGCAACTGCTTCGTCACCTGCACGCCGAACGTCATCAGCCCGTTCGGATCGTAGCCTGGATTCGTATTCGCCAATGTCATGAAGCTTCGAAACATCAGCCCGCTCCCGATCAGCAGCACGAACGCGAGCGCGACTTCGGCCATCACGACGCCATTGCGCAGTACGCGCCCGCCGCCGAGCTCCGACATGCGGCCGCTCTGACGCAGCACGCCGATCAAGTCCGGACGCGATGCACGCAGCGCCGGCACGACGCCGAACACCGCGGCGGCGACGAGACCCGCGAGGATCGTGAATATCAGCACTGTCGGATCGAGCTGCACGTCTTCGACGCGCGGCAGGTTCGCGGGTCCGATCGAGAGCAGCATCTTCACGCCCGCGTCTGCGAGCACGAGTCCCAGCAGCGATCCGCCAACCGACAGCACGAAGGCCTCGGAGAGCATCTGTCGCACCAGCCGTCCCCGGCTTCCGCCGAGCGCGGCGCGTACCGCGAGTTCGCGTTCACGCCGCGACGTACGAACCAGAATCAGATTCGCGACGTTCGCGCACGCGATGAGCAGCACGAACATGACCGCGCCCATGAGCGCGAGCACGATCGGGCGGACGTCGGCGACGAGATTCTCGTGCATTGGCTCCGCACGGAAATAGACGCCGGCGGTCTGTTTGATCGGGAATTGTTTGCGCAGGTCGGCTCCGAGCGCGTCGAGCTGGGCCTGCGCCGCGCCGACGCTCGACCCGGGCTTGAGGCGGGCGATCAGGCGAAACGTGACATTGATGCGCGACGCACCCTCGAGATTGAGACGCGACGCGAGCAGCATGTCAGGGACGCGCGTGATGGTCATGCGCGCGGGGAAGAGCAGTTCGAACTCCGGTCCCGCGACTCCGACGATCTGCACATGGTTCGTGCCGATCGTGACGATCTTTCCCGCGATTTTCGGATCGCCACCGTACCGGCGTTGCCAAAATTGATAGCTGATGATCGCGCTGAGCTGGAGCGGCGGTGCCGGCGGCACCGCCGCGCCGGGAGCGACAGGCGGCTGAACCGGCGGCGGTGTTGCATCGTCGTCGTTGAAATCACGGCCTGCCGCCATCTTCACGCCGAGCAGCGAAAAGAGATTCGTCGTCGCGGTTCCGGAGGCGATCTGGATGGGATCCGCATCATCACCGGTGAGCGGCACGGGAAAGGTATTTACGCCGGCGACGCCGTCGAGCGCCGTGATCTTGTCGCGAATGTCTTTGACGTCGGCAGGCGCGATGAGAAAGTCGGTGACATGCCGGTTTCGCATATCCGACGTGACGATCACCAGCCGGTCGGCCTGGGTGTACGGGAGCGGCTTGAGCAGCACCGCATTGACCACGCTGAAGATCGCGGTGCTCGCACCGATGCCGAGTGCCAGCGTCAGGAGCGCCGTGATGGCGAACGCCGGATTCTTGCGCAGCGTGCGGATGCCGAACGCGAAGTCTTTCAGCCAGATGTCCACGAAGTTCTCCCGTATCCCGTCGTATCGCGTCTGTCGATTCGTTCGATCCGAATCTTCCGGCGACACAAGTGCATCAACCGTGCCGCGATGCGCGCGGTGTAACTCGCGGCGGGATCAGCCGTTGGCGTGTGTGCGCGCCAGCCGGCTGTGCGAAACTGGGACGGGGCGTCCCAGTTTCGCGTCAGGTCATCCAGCGAAGGCTAGGCCTTGGCGGGTTCTGCGGGCACAGATCCCAGCGGCGCCGGCGCGCTTTTCTTCCCGCGCTGGAAGTGCTCCTGAAGTTCTTCGAAGTAGGTGAAGAACACGGGCGTCACGTACAGCGTGACGAATTGCGAGAACGCGAGCCCGCCGACCACCGCGACGCCAAGAGGGCGGCGTGTTGCCGCGCCCGCACCCCAGCCCACCGCGATCGGGATCGCACCCATCAGCGCGGCCATCGTGGTCATCATGATCGGCCGAAAGCGTACGCTTGCCGCCTCGAGGATCGCCTCGGAGGCCGACTTTTTCCCGACCTTCTGCGACTCGATGGCGAAGTCGATCATCATGATGGCGTTTTTCTCGACGATGCCGATGAGCATGACGATGCCCACAAAACCGTACATATCGAGATCCATGCCGAGCACGATCAGCGTGACGAGCGCACCGAACGCGGCGAACGGGAGGCCGGTGAGAATCGTGATCGGGTGAATGAAGCTCTCGTACAACACACCGAGAATGACGTAGATCACGAAGATGGCAAGCACGAGCAGCACGACCAACCCCTGCTGCGTGCTCATGAACGCCGCCGCTATTCCCGAGAAGCTTGCGGCGATGGTCGGCGGCAGCACCGCCGCTGCTTCCTTCTCGACCGCGGCGACCGCGGTTCCGAGCGAAACACCCGGCGCGAGATTGAACGAAATATTCACCGCCGGAATCTGTCCGGAGTGATTCACCGTCACCGGGCCGATCGTGTTGCTGAACGTGGCAACGGAGCTCAGCGGCACAACGGGCCCAAGCGTCGAGCGTACGAACAGCGTGCCGAGCGCGTTCACGTCCGCCTGATATTGCGGCAGCACTTCGAGCACCACCCAGTACTCGTTCGTTGCGGTGTAGATCGTGGAGACCTGGCGCTGTCCGAACGCGTCGTAGAGCGTGTTTTCAATTTCGCCGGCTGACACGCCGAGGCGCGCCGCGGCCTCGCGGTTGATGTCGATCGTCACCTGCGGATTCTCGATGAGCAAATCCGTGGTGACATCGGTCAGGATCGGAAGCGCCCGCAGGCGAGCCTGAAGCTGCGTCGCCGCGCTGTTCAGGACGACGATATTTCCGCTCTGAAGCGTGTACTGATACAGGCTCTTCGTGGCGAGGCCGCCGATGGAGATCGCGGGCGGATTTTCCACGAACGTGGAAATGTCCTTCACGTTCGCCGTTGCCGCGGTAAGATCGCGCGCAATCTGATCGGCGCTGCGTTTGCGGTCGTCGATCGGTTTGAGGTCGATCGTCATCTGCCCCTGATTCGCGGCGAACAGTGTGCCGACCGACGACGTCACGGCATGCACATCGGGATCCTTTTTGATCACCGCCGCGACTTCAGCCTGCTGGTGCACGAGCGCGTCGTACGACACGCCTTCCGCCGCTTCCGTCGTCACGAGCAGCTGGCCGGTATCGTCCGTCGGGAAAAGTCCCTTCGGCGTCCACCAGAACAGCCACGCTGTCGCCACGAGAATCACGGCGGAAAACACGAGCGCGGCCGGACGGCGCTCCATGACCCACGCCAGGCTCCGCTCATACACACCGAGCCACGCGTCAAAAAAGCGCTCGCTCATCTGGTACAGCTTGCCGTGCTCCTTGTTGTGCCCCGAGCGCAGGAACCGGCTCGAGAGCATCGGCGTGAGCGTCAGTGAAACGACGCCCGACACGAGGATCGCCACGCCGATCGTGACCGCGAACTCGTGAAACAGCTTGCCGATGATGCCGCCCATGAACAGAAAGGGGATGAATACCGCGGCAAGCGAGAAGGTCATCGACAAGATCGTGAAACCGACTTCGCGCGCGCCGTCGATTGCGGCATCGAGATTCGTTTTTCCCATCTCGAGATGACGCACGATGTTTTCGAGCATCACGATGGCATCGTCGACCACGAAGCCGACGGCGAGCGTCAGCGCCATGAGCGACAGGTTGTCGAGGCTGTAGTTCAGCAGGTACATCACCGAGCAGGTGCCGATGATCGACATCGGCAGCGCGAGGCTCGGAATCACCGTCGCGGAGATGTTGCGCAGAAACAGGAAGATCACGAGCACGACCAGCACGAGCGTCATCTCGAGCGTGAACGTGACGTCATGCACGGACGCCTGAATCGTCGCCGAACGATCGTAGAGCACTCCGACGTTCACCGACTGCGGAATCTCGGTTTGGAGTTTCGCGAGTTCGGCCTTCACGCGGTTGGCGACTTCAACGGTGTTCGTGCCCGGCTGGCGCTGGATGGCGAGCACGATCGCCGGCTCGCCGTTGTACCAGCTCGCCGTCTTGTTGTTCTGCACGTCGTCCGTGACGCGGCCAAGATCGTGCAGATGGATCGGCGCGCCGTTGCGATACGCGACGATGATATCCTTGAACTCCGCGGCGTTGTCGAGCTGTCCGGTGGCCTGTACGGTGAGCGCCGTCTTCGGTCCCCAGAGAACGCCCGTCGGAATATTCACGTTCTGCGCCGTCACGGCCGTGACGACATCTTCGAGCGCGATGGACCGCGTGGCGAGCTGCGTCGGGTCCATCTGGAGTCGCACGGCATACTTCTGCGTGCCGTAGACGAGGACCTGCGCGACGCCGCCGACCATCGACAGGCGCTGTGCAATTGTCGTCTCGCCATATTCGTCGAGCGTCGACAGCCGCACCTGCGCCGACGTCAGCGCCAGCGTGAGAATCGGCGCGTCAGCCGGGTTCGTTTTTTGCCACGACGGCGGGATGATGCCCTGCGGGAGCAGCAGCAGCGTCTGCGTGATCGCCGCCTGCACGTCCTGCGCGGCGGCGTTGATGTTCCGGTCGAGTGCGAACTGGACGACGATTTGCGTCTGTCCGAGGCTCGACGTCGACGTCATGTTGTCGATGCCCGCAATCGTCGAAAGCGATTTCTCCAGCGGCGTCGCCACCGTGGACGCCATCGTCTGCGGTGCGGTACCCGGGAGCGTGGCCGTGACGGTGATCGTCGGGAAGTCGACGTTGGGCAGGTCGCTGACCGGCAGCCCGTCGTACGCGACGAGACCGAACACGAGAATGGCGATCATGACGAGTGTCGTCATGACCGGCCGCTTGATGAAGAGCGTTGTTAAATCCACGAATCAATCACTCGCAACAGAGGCGGTGTGGCCGAGCGGGGCGAGCTCCGCGTTCGACGATGGCTTTGCGCGCCGGTGCTCGAACCAGAGCTGCAGTTCATCGAGGTACGTATAGAACACCGGCGTCACGTAAAGCGTCACGAGCTGCGAAAACGCGAGACCGCCGACCACCGTAAGACCGAGCGGCCTGCGTGTCGCTGCGCCCGCACCCCAGCCGACGGCGATCGGAAGCGCGCCCATCAGCGCCGCCATCGTCGTCATCATGATCGGACGGAAGCGCACGCTGGCGGCTCTCGTAATCGCCTGCGCCGGCGTCAGGTGCTCCTCGTGTTCGACGACGATCGCGAAGTCGATCATCATGATCGCGTTCTTCTTCACGATGCCGATCAGCATGATGATGCCGACGAACCCGTACATGTCGAGATCCATGCCGAAGATCATCAGCGTGATGAGCGCGCCGAACGCGGCGAATGGAAGCCCGGTCAGAATGGTGATCGGATGGATGAAGCTTTCGTACAGCACGCCGAGGATCATGTAGATCACGAAGATCGCCAGCACGAGCAGCATCAAGAGCCCCTGCTGCGAGTTCATGAAAGCGGCGGCGATGCCCGAGAAGCTGGCGGCGACGTTCGGCGGAAGCACACCAACAGCTTCCTTCTCCACGGCGGCGACAGCAGGGCCGAGCGACGCGCCGCGCGCGAGATTGAACGAAATCGTGACCGCCGGAATCTGGCCGGAGTGATTCACCGTCACCGGGCCGACCGAACTGGTGAACTTCGCCACGGAGCTGAGCGGTACGACAGGACCCCGCGTCGAGCGCACGTACAATTTTCCGAGCGCTCCGATGTCCGTCTGATACTGCGGGAGCACTTCGAGCACGACCCAGTATTCGTTGGTCGTCGTGTAGATCGTGGAAACCTGACGCTGGCCGAACGCGTCGTACAGCGTGTTCTCTACCTCGGCCGCCGACACACCGAGCCGGCCCGCCGCTTCGCGGTCGATGTCGACGGTGACCTGCGGATTCTCGATCAGCAGGTCGCTGGTGACATCGGTGAGCATCGGCAGCGCGCGAAGACGGGTCTGAAGCTGCGTCGCCGCGCTGTTGAGTCCTGCGATGTCTCCGCCTTCGAGCGTGTATTGATAGAGACTCTTCGTCGCGAGACCGCCGATCGAAATCGCCGGCGGATTCTGGACGTAGGTGGTGATCCCCTTCGTCGATTGCGTCGCGGTGGTCAGGTCGCGCGCGATCTGATCGGCACTGCGCGACCGTTCGTCGATCGGCTTGAGGTCGATCGTGAGCTGGCCCTGATTCGTCGCGGGCGTGGTGCCGACGGACGAGGTCACCGCGCGCACGTCGGGGTCTTTCTTGATCGTCGCCGCAACGTCGGCCTGTGATTTCACCAGGCCGTCGAACGACACGCCCTCGGCCGCCTCGGTGGTCACGAGCAGTTGGCCGGTGTCATCCGTCGGAAAGAGTCCCTTGGGGATGTACCAGAACAGATAGACGGTCGCGACGAGAATCACGGCTGAAAACACCAGCGACGACCGGCGATGCTCCATCACCCACGCGAGGCTGCGCTCGTAGATACCAAGCCACGCGTCGAAGAATCGCTCGCTCATCTGGTACAGCTTGCCGTGTTCCTTACCGTGCTGCTCCGGACGCAGGAAGCGGCTGCAGAGCATCGGCGTGAGCGTGAGCGAGACCACGCCGGAGACGAGAATCGCGACACCGATGGTGACCGCAAATTCGTGAAACAACCGGCCGATGATGCCGCCCATGAACAGGAACGGAATGAACACCGCGGCGAGCGAGAGCGTCATCGACAAAATCGTGAAGCCGACTTCTTTCGCTCCGTCGATCGCCGCTTCCATCGTCGGCTTTCCCATTTCGAGATGCCGCACGATGTTTTCGAGCATGACGATCGCGTCGTCCACCACGAAGCCGACCGCGAGCGTCAGCGCCATGAGAGAGAGATTGTCGAGGCTGTAATGCAG
>Ga0210389_10002894_pt1 | contig 13458 bp, 15 predicted proteins | sample IncBWH28OmetaG_FD_160127 | JGI IMG/M metagenome (GOLD analysis project Ga0210389, IMG submission 160127) | Forest soil microbial communities from Barre Woods Harvard Forest LTER site, Petersham, Massachusetts, United States - Inc-BW-H-28-O ...
CGGAAACAATCGCGCCAGCGTTCCGAACTGCTCGGCGATGACATAGGGCGCGTGATTGGGCAGCATGATGCCGCCGGCGCCGACCCGGATCTTGCTTGTCCCGGCTGCGATATGGCCGAGCACGACCGACGTCGCGGCGCTGGCAATTCCCGGCATGTTGTGATGCTCGGCGACCCAGATGCGGCGATAGCCCCAGCGCTCGGCATGAGCGGCCAGATCGCGGGCATTGTCGAGCGCGCCGCGCGCGTCCGTTTCCTCGGTCACGCGGACGAGGTCGAGGATGGACAGAGGCGTCATGGCATACTCCCGGAAGAAGCCCACTTTGGTTCGGGGCGATTGGAGTAAAGCCAGCCGCGCAACCGTCGGAAAGCGGATAGGTTCTCCGCTTGCCTCGATGCCTATATGGAGACTGGCTCCGCAGCGTCAATGCGATTGACAAACCCCATTTCACTCTCCGCACAGCGTGCGCACCCGCTCTCTCACCCACCGATGCGCCGGATGGCGGTGGGTGCGCTCGTGCCACACGAGGCCGATCGCAAAGCCCTCGACCGGAAGCGGCGGCTCGAGCACCTGCAGGCGCTCGGCGCGCTCGCGCACCAGCCGCTCCGGCATGGTCGCGATCAGGTCGGAGCGGGCGATGAGTTCGAGCACGAACAGGAAGCTCGCCGTCGATACCGCGATGTGGCGCTGGCGCCCGAGTTTTCCGAGCGCCGTATCGACCGGCCCACTGAGGCCGCCGCCGCGCGGCGAGACCACCACGTGCTCCAGCGCTGTGAAATCATCGAGCGTCAGCTTTCCCTTCGCCTGCGGATGCCGCCGCCGCGCGATCGTGACATAGCGCTCGTGAAACAACCGTCGCGTCCGCAACGCAGGCGGCGCCGTCGAGGGCGTCATCAGGGCTAGGTCGATCACACCAGCTTCCATCTGCTGGCCGAGCAGGTTGCCATCGAGCTGGCGGATGGCGATCCGCAGTTTGGGTGCGCTGACGCGCAGGTCGAGCACCAGTGGGGCGATCACCGCGAGCTGCACATAGTCAGAGCAGGCGATCGCGACGGTGAGGTCGGCGGTCGCGGGATCGAAGCCGCGTCCCCGCGCCAGCACCTCCTGCACCTGGTCGAGCGCCCGTCGCACCGGTGCTTCAAGCTCGATCGCTCGCGCAGTCGGCGTCACACCGCGTTGCGCCGGCAGAAACAGCGGGTCGCCGAAGAGATCGCGCAGCCGCGCGAGCTGCGCGCTCAGCGCCGGCTGGCTCAGACCGAGCCGCCGAGCCGCCCGCGTGACATTGCGCTCGGCCAGGAGCGCGTCGAGCGCGACCAGGAGGTTGAGATCGACCTTGTTGGTATCCATGAAATGGATAGCAGCACCAAATAACCGGAATTTCAACGGCCGGATGCCACGCCCTATGTTCGGCGCATCGGCCCGCCGTCTGGTCGTGAGCTGAGAATGGAGACGAAGATGCCGACCGTCCGTGTGTCAGTGATGCGCTGCGATCCGAAACAGTTCGCCGAGTTCACGAAAATGATGGCGGAGTCGCTTGCCGTTCTCGAAGCCGGCATTCGGCAGATGCGCGGTCTCGTCCACTTCTACTCGGGAGAGGATGAGGCCGGGAATGCGCTCGGCCAAGTCAGTGTGTGGCGCACGCTGGAGGATGCGAAGCAGCTGGACACATTTCAGCCAATGCTCGATCTCGGCAAGGTGTTCACGGCCAAGGGCGCGAGGTTCGAGCGCCCCATCATGAATTATGTGTCGCAGTGGGAAATCGCGCCGGCGCCTTGATCTAACATCGGCTGCAGCATCCCCTCGCTCTTTTCATTATTCAGGAACGTCACCATGCGCGCACTGCATCCCTCGTCGATTCAGTTGCCCCTGGCGAGGTACAGTCACGGGTTCGCCGTGCCGGCAGATTACCGGCTGGTGATGACCGCAGGGCAACTCGGCATCAGTCCCGATGAGATGATTCCCGCGGGCAGCGAAGCGCAGGCCGATATCTGCTTCGCAAACATTGCGGCGATCCTTGCCGAAGACGGAATGAAGCTGGAGAATATCGTCCGCCTTAGCGTCTATGTGACGGCCCGCGAGCACATGGAGGGTTACAGGCGATCGCGTGATCGGCAATTTCGGGGGACGCCGCCGTCGACGACCCTCCTCGTGGTAGCTGGCTTGGTGCGGCCGGAATTCGTAATTGAGATCGAAGCCATTGCGGCTGCTCCCGCGCGCGATGGTTAGCTCGACTAACCTGATCTGCGGTCATCGCGATATCTTCTCAAACCGCTTGATCAATCGCTCGCGCTTCAGCCGGGACAACCGGTTGATCCAGAACATTCCGTTGAGTTGATCGATCTCGTGCTGGTGGCAGACCGCGCGCAGGCCGTCGGACTCCTCGGTCTGCGTGTTGCCGTCGACATCCTTATAGCTGATCCGGACGCGCGCTTGGCGCGTGACCTCGTCGTTGACGCCGGGCATCGAGACGCTGCCTTCCCGATGCAAGATCGTCTCGGAGGAGGCCCATTCGATCTCGGGGTTGACGTAAGTGCGCGCGCCTTCGTTTGCGTCAAGCTCGAGCACAACGATCCGCAGAGGGACGCCGATATGCGGCGCCGTGATCCCGATTCCCGGCGCGGCGAGCATCGTCTCCAGCAGATCCTTTGCCAGCTCCAGCAATTCACCATCGAACACGGTGACGGGCCGCGCCGGGATCGCGAGCCGGGGGTCGGGATAGCGGACAATTGGGCGGACGGTCATGATCTCTGGGGAATCTGCGGGCGAACTCGTAGGGTGGATTAGCCGCAAGGCGTAATCCACCAGATGCTTGCATTGTACAGGTAACGGCGGGTTACGCTTTCGCCAACTAACCCAACCCGCCCTACGGGACTTACGGTAAGATGGAGCGAGTGTTGCCGTGTCAGGTGACGACCACCATACCATGCATTCCCGCGCCATGCACCGAGCAGTGATAGTTGAACGTTCCAGCCGACATGAACATATGGTCGAACGTGTGGCCGGTGTTGTTGACGCCGGAGCCGAACTGACCCGAGACGTCGGATGTGACCGAGTGGTCGTCAGCTTGCCAGACCCAGTGCACCGTGTCGCCGGCGCTGATGTTGATCGTTTGCGGGTTGTAAGAAAAGTCCACAACGTCCACCGTGTGGGTGCCGGGCGGCGCTGCGGTGTCCATTGGTGGACACGGAACACCCGTTGGCAATGCGGTAAACACCTCGCCGCCGTTCACGATCAGCAGCGATCCCATCATTCCGCTCATCATGTGCATCAGCACATGGCAGTGCATGTGCCATTCGCCAACGGCATCGGTGGGACCGGGGCCGCCGGCACGCATGAAGGAGCCTGGTGCCAGCGGTGCCGACTCGTTGATGGTGAAGACGAACGAGTTGGCGGGGCCGAAGGTGCGGGTATCCTCGAACTGCGACACCGCGCCGATCTGCGCACTCTGCATGATCTGCGTGAGATTGGTTCCGGTCGGTCCGGGCAGAGTCCAGCGATGGCCATGGATGTGGAAGGTGTGGAACTCACTGCCCATGGCGACCACCCCAAAGCGCATCAGGGTGCTGGGACCGGAGATAACGGTCGGGGTGTTGCCCAGATACTGGCGGCCGTTGATGCAGGTAGAACCATCGTAGAGCGAGTGGAACAACTGGAAGATCTGCGCCTTCGCCGGTGGCGTGCGATAGCGCAAGAAACTGACCAGGATCGGATGGAGCGCTGCATCGACGTGAAGCTGAGCATTGTCGGCGACGCGGAGGACATGCGTGGCCGCCGGGGCGGCGCCAGCAGCTACATTCGCTGCCGGCCGCAGGTCAGCGACCTGGTGCGGCAGGATCGGTACCGGTTCAGGGAACGGAAACAGCAGCGAGAACAGCGGCGAGCCATTCGGTGATCCGCCAGGCATCAGCGTTGGATCGGGCTGCGTCGGATCCGCGGCCAGCCGGGTATCGACCTCCTGTTCCTTGTCGGCGGGATTGTGGATGACGATCATCCCGATGGCACCGAGATTGACGTTGTCATCGTCGCAGATCGAATGGTCGTGGTAGAGCCACACGCCCGCGGTGGTCGGCCAACCGAACGTGTTCCAGGTATAGGTGAACGTTGCGTCGGGCGGCACGCGGTCGCTTTGCTTGAACTGGCTGCCACCCCATTGTGGGACCATCGCCCACAACGCTGCCTCGGTACCGAGCGGCTGGGCGGGATCGGCGGGCGATAGCGGATAGGCGCCGTCGGATGTGGGCGCGAAGACCACGCCGTGCGGATGCAGGCTGTGGCAGCGATGCTCGATCGCCATCGGCTGTCCGGTGGTGGTCAACCGATGATCCTTGTTGCGGAAATGCACGACGATCGAATCGCCGATGCTGGCTTCGAGAGTGGCACCCGGCACGGTGCCCATGGTTCCCGTTTCGGTGGGGTTGGGTTCGTTGAGGTCCCATGGGTTGATCTTGCGATCATCGGGCACCGTCCAGGCATCGCTCTTGTCAGCCTTCACCGGCGCCTTGTAGCGGCGCAGGATCAGCGCATCCATGATGTTGCCGCTGGCGTCGCGGATCGGCTTGAACATCTGCACCTTGCGCGACGCGCCGCCATTGATCGAGGTCAGTGTGACGCTGACGGGAGCCGGATGATTCTGGTCAACCTGCTGGATCGTCTGGCCGGTCATGCGGTCAATGTTGTGCGGACAGATATCCCAGGGACGGTTTTCGATCTGAATCCAGTATTCTGGCATGGTCGTTCCCTCTTTGCTGGCGGCGGCAGGACGGAACCCATTTGTGGCGTGTGTGACGCCGTGATCGCAACCTTACATTATAAGCCCGATGGTGACTGTGAACCAGTTCACGAGTCGCCAGTGGGACGATATGTCAGCGTGACAATCCGCGACGAGCGCCGTGCCGGAGAGATCGTCAACACCGCGGCGTCGGTCGAAAGAAGCTGGGATGGTTTTACAACGGCAATCGTCGACCCTCGCGACATGGAGGCGTTTGTCGCGCGCTGGCCCGGTATGGTTACGCATGAAATGTGGCAGTGCGGCTCCTGTGCGATCCACTTAACAGAGCCAAGTGTTATTCATTTCATACTTGGAAGCGTTTTCGTCAATATAGGCTTCAACCTGAAGTCGCGGAGGTGTAGGGTACATCTACTTCCGCTGAAGGGATAACAGGCCTTCCTGAAAGGGGGCTTCAATGAAGATCGGCAGGAATCAACTTCACCTGAAAGCCCGGTCTTATGCGAGTCTTAGTCATGTCTCGGCTTTGCTGCCGCCATTGACAACCGCTCTGACGCCCCATCGCACACTCCCAAACTGGAACCAAGTTCTTCAGGAATCATGGTTGACCTCCCCAATCAATCGGGAAGCGCCAAGGGTCCCTTTGCTGTCAAACCGGCAACCAGAGGAGTCATCCGAATGGTCAGGTTCCTTGCCCAATATCAGAACAGAGCCAAACCCGGCGGCATGTTGCGCGACGCTTGCTTTTGCGCGGTTTTCATCGCGGTCTTGATGACCGGTCAAACGGTGCGGGCGCAGCAAGGGTCGCAGGACAACACTGGTCCTTTGCCGCCACCACCCTCAACTGCTGCGCCATTCGTGGAAAGTGCGCCCTTCGTCGCATTCAAGCGCATCGAGGATCAAAATGCCTCGGTCCGTACCGCTTTTGAGGGCATCGGCCCTGGCGGTGCGAAAATTCAAGTGCGTGACGTCGTTGTGGCTCCAGATGGCTCAGTCCGGTTTGATCCGATCAAAGGGCAGGTTGTCATCGACACGCGGTCGGGTGAGGGTCTTGCCAGGACGGGAGACCTTTCGACCACACTCGATACCACCAAAGTGGCTTCCATTGCCGTCAATGGGAAAATCGAGTTGCAGAACCAGGGTGACGTGCCTCTCGTCATGCTGATGTATGTGGTGGAGGGTCGCTAGATGTTCAGATTTCGAATGGTGAGTTTCTTGCGCGCCGCCGTCATCTGTAGCGCGATGGCGCCTGTCTGGGCCGATGCGAACGACTGGCCGAACTACCGACATGACACGCGTCGCTCGGGAGATCAGCGGGAGGCCAGCGCGCTCTCGGATCCCGCTAAAGTGCATGGTCTCGCCGTTCGCTGGCAATGGCCTCCCGGCGCCGCTGGCGAGGGCGGGTCCTTTTACGCATCGCCAATCGTCATAGAGGACCGCGTCTTCATTGGCAGCAACAGTGGACGGTTTTACGCGCTCGACGCTAAAACCGGCGCGTTGCTATGGCAATTTCCACCAGCCGCACAGCCGCCGCTGATTGGGTCCTGCGGCTCGGTAGGCGACGTACAGTCATTTGGCGCCTATGGCATCCTGTCGAGCGCAAGTCAGCACGGCGAGCGGGTTATTTTCGGAGCGCCTGATCCCGACCCAACCGTCGATGGAGGCCGTGGTAGCGGCCGCCTCTATGCGTTGGATCAGGCGACCGGTCACCTGGTTTGGAAGAGCGACGTGCTCGCGCGGGTCAACGGCTGCACGAATGGCACCCGCGAACAGCATGAGCGCCTCGCGTATTCCTCACCGCTCGTTCATGACGGCAAAATATACGTTGGCGTGCACGATGCAGCAGATGATCCGATTCAAAACGGGAAATTGCTCGCCGTAAACGCGGACAACGGTGTCCTCCTCCCAAAATTCTACTTTCTCGCGACAAGCAATCGCGGCGGCGGTATCTGGAATTCGCCGGCCGCTGACGGTGACGGCGTGTTGTTTACGACGGGCAATACCGCAGACGGCGTAGTGACTGAACCGGTGCCGAACCGTGGCCTCAGCATGTTGCGTATCGACGACGAGTCGGCTTCGATCGATTGGCAGTTTCAGCCGGTACCCTTTGCCTTGGACAACGATCCGGATTGGGCTGCCGGCGTCACGCTTATGTCCGCGAGTTGCGGAAAGATCAGCGCCTCCGTGATGAAAGATGGGTGGACCTACGCCTTAGACCCGCGTGACGGCGAGTGCCGATGGCAATTCCCGGCCAGCTTGCCTCATTCCGCGCATTGCAAATTTCCACCCGGGGGCGCGCATGTGCATGGCGATACGGATTACAAGCGCCCCGGCGCAGCGTGGGGTGACGTGTTGGCGATAACGACGGGTGGCGAGGCGCTCGTGACGAGCGCGGGCGTAAGCGCAGGTTACGGTCGACTTCACGCGCTCAACGCTTGCGTATCCTCGCCGTCGAAGCGCGTGCGCTGGATCGCCGATGTGCCACATAGCAGCGGTGGTGGCTATTCCCTGGGTTCTCCAACAGTGACGCGAGGGATGTTCTACATTGGCACGGATCAAGGTCATGTCGTGGCGTTTGCCGATCCCTCCGTGGCGCCGCCGGCTTTTGCGAGATGCTCGCAGGTTTTGGTTCCTCTCGCGAACTGCGCGGCGAGCGGCTACTCGATAGTCTGGGCGCCGGCGGTGCTGGCGGATGTCGCACTATGGGATAATTCGAACGCCGCAGGCTTGCGCAACGAAGTTGCGATTTCTGACGGTCGTCTTTTCGTCGCGACCACGGGCGGCCACGTTTACATGTTGGCTCCGTGAGAGATGAGGAGCTTCGTGATGAAACATAGCTCACTTTTGGTATCGCTGGCGCTCTGCATATTGCCGTATTCATCGCTGGCACAATCGCCAAGTGCGTCTGTCGAAGATAGAGCTGGCGCGGGCAAAACGCTATCTTCTCGCTTTGCTGCCTCGGTCACAACGCCAGCGGAAAACGGAGCTCCGCAATCCTTCGATGTGTCGCTTGGATCCTTGTCGTTGCGAGGCGGACGGCAGATAGAAGCGCCTTCGATAGGCTATTATGTTGCGACCTTGGTTGCCGGCGAAGTCATAACCAGCATCGCGGGCAAGGAGACACAACGCCGTCCCGGCGACACATGGGCCGTCAACGCCGGAGAGGCGATGACCGTACAACTGCAAGGAAAATCCAAAGAGGCGCTGCTTCAGATCTTTGCGGTGAAGGAGGCGTCTCCACCCAAATGAATGCATGAAAAGCCCTTGAGCTGACGCGGCACGTCGCGTGTGTATGATTTACTGGAACGTCACAAATCGGTAGTCCGCGACCGCTATCGCAAGTCCCTTGCGATGAAGGGCGTCTTGTTGTTGTCTAATTGTTGTCTGACAACATATCGTCCAAAGGTTGTAACGGCGTCGGCGTCGCCGGCGTGGAGGATTTTTCATGAATAAGAACTATTGCATGTTCAAAGGCGTCGTCGTCAATGCGGCGCCCTTCAAGCCCGAATATCCCGGCAGCCCGCATTATGTCGTCACCGTCAAGGACGCCGGCGGCAAGCAATTCAAGATCGTCATCAACTCGGCATCCGATACGGTCGGCCAGGACGGTAACAACAACGTCTATTTCTATGCCGACCTGAATTTTGACGACCCGCTCAACGAAAAGCTCGGCAAGCTCGAGCAGCGACTGTACACGGATGATTTTCCAAAGCTCGATTACTGGCAGGACACGAGCCTGCTCGACATCAAGCGCATGCGGCCGATTCCGTTTGAGGACGAGGAGGGCAACCGCGTCGACGTCAACGACACCATCAGCGATGTGCTGACCATCGACACCGACAAGGAGCCGCAATCGCTGCCTTACGACAATGGCAGCGGGCAGATCCACAACCGCGACTTCTTTTCGCCGACCGACAACAACGTGATCGTCTACGGCTTCGGCTTCCTGTTCCAGCCCGCGGAAGACGGATTGCACGAGACCCACATGAATCAGGGAAATCCTCGCGGCAGGCATTTCAGGGAGAACGGCGCCTTCCAGGATGGCGCCGTCATCGTGGAGCGCGCCGGCAGTTTCGCGGCGCTGTTCACGGCGTTCCAGACGCAATTGCTGCCGACGGATATGAGCGGTAACCCGGTGAAGGGGGCGTTGCCGCTCCCCGACTTCATCCGTAGCTGACGTGAGGTGACGGACAAATGTCCGACAAACCGGTCGCGGAACGATTGCAGGTCAAGGGCGAGCGGCGTCTCGCGGTGGTCGGCGCGTCCGCAGCGCTGGAGGAGACGGTCGGTGCGGCCAAGGCCCGCGCCGATCTCGCCAGGGCCGACGTGGTGCTGCTGTTCGCGTCCGATCGCGCCGGCCTCGAGGCTAAACTGCCGGATGCGCTCAAGACAATGCAGGACGCCGCGATCCTCTGGATTGCCTATCCCAAGCTGTCATCCGGGCTCGCCGCCGATTTGAGCCGCGACGTCATTCATGCGCTGGCGCCAACCCACGGCCTCGACACCGTGAGCCAGATCGCGATCGACGAGGACTGGTCGGCGCTGCGCCTCAAGCGCGTCAAGTGATGCCGCTGTCGGCGTGAGCCGTCACCGCAGCTTACGCCCCACGCTTCGGCCGGCGGACGGCGCGCACCTTGCCGCTGTTGCCGCCACCGCAGAAGAATTGATCGGTGCCGTTGGACTCGAGCCCCGATACCATGGCGCCGTCAGGCATCTCGATCTTCTCCAGCACGTCTCCGGTTTGCGGATCGATGCGCCGCAGGTCGCTCTCGTCGCCTTCCCAGGTGCCGTGCCACATCTCGCCGTCGACCCAGGTGACCCCCGTGACGAAGCGGTTGGACTGGATGGTGCGCAGCACCTTGCCGGTTTCGGGATCGACCTGATGAATCTTTCGCTCGCGATATTGGCCGACCCAGAGCGTGCCTTCGGCCCAGGCGAGGCCGGAATCGGCGCCGCCGCCCGGCGCAGGAATCGTGCCGAGCACGCGTCCGGTTTTCGGATCGATCTTCTGGATGCGGTCCTCGGCGATCTGGAACAGGTGCTCGCCGTCGAACGCGGTGCCGGCGTGGCCCGCGACGTCGAGCGTGCGCAGCCGCTTGCCGCTTTGGGGATCAAACACGTTGAGCCCGTTGCCGGATGCGAACCACACATGGGCCCCGTCGAACGAGACGCCGTGGATGTGTTCGGCCTCAGGGAAGGGCCCGTATTCGCGGATGATCTCGGCTTTGGATGTTTTCATGGCTCCATCCTAGCCGCTCGGCAGCGGCGCCGTGAGTAACAAGGTCGTCGCGAATCCGACCAGCGGCGGCGTCATCCAGCGCCGGGCCCGGCCGCTTCCGTAAGCTTGCACCTTGCCCGCACCCGCAAGCTCCTTCAGCGCACGCTGCACGGTGCGCTGGCTCGCGCCAAGTGCCAGCGCCAGCGCCGAGCCCGACCATGACTCGCCGTCGGCGAGGAAGGCAAGCACCGCCGCATGCCGCTCCTCCACCGGGCGCGCCAGCACCACGACCTCGCGCGCGCGGCGCGGTGTCAGCGCAAAGCCCTGTTTGGTTGCGCTCACGCTGGCGACAGGCTTCAAGAGCCGGCGCAGCCGCCCGATCTCGACCCGCAGCCGTGCGCGATGGGATTCGTCGACATGTTTTGCGCCAAAGGTATCCGCGAGCAGGATGTCCCGCGCCACGTCGTTGGGCCAGGCCTCGCCGAGACTGCGCGCCAGCGCGAACAGCACCGGCCGCCTCGCCAGCGGCACCATTTTATTTCCTTCGCGCACCACATTGCGGCAGGCGTCGATGATCAGCGCCTTTGATTTGAACAGCGTCTCGACTTCCTCGAGCAGGAGAGGGCGCTCCTCAGCCCGGCCGATCAGCCGTGCCACCGGCGTGTCGAGCACGGCGAAGGCCTGTTCGACCTCGGCTGTGAGCGCGGGAATGCGCGCCCAGCGCGCCGCTTCCTCGGCACGGGCAAGGGCTGCCTGGGCTTCGCCCGCGCGAACGCGCCGCATGGAAATTCCGGCGACGGCAAGCTCATGGCTTGCACGCAGCGCAGGCGTGAGCGCCGACAGGTCGATCTGTGCGAGCTTCTGTTCAGCCTCGTCGAGGCGTCCGAGCAGCACCAGGCGCCGCGCTTCGAGATAGCGCGCATGCGCGGCGTTGGTGCGGTCGCCATGCGCTTCGAGCGTCAGCAACGCCGCTGATAGCAGCTTGGTGGGCCAGGCGAGGTCGCGCGAGGCGAGCGCGATCTCGGCCTCGACGACGACGCACCTGGCGCGCGCCAAGGCCTCGCGCAGGCCGAAGGCGCGGGCCGCCCGCCGCACCAGCAGCCTGGCGCGATCGAGATCGCCGAGCTGGGCCATGGCGATGCCGCGCAGCGCCAGCGCCGGTGCGTCGTCGCGCAGCGCCACCCGGTTCAGCGCGTCCAATGGGGCGCCCATGGCTAGCGCCCGTGCCGCCGCATTGATCAGCGAGTCCATTGAAATCCCGTCACACTTGTCACTCCCAGGGCTCCTCGGTCCGATCCTATCGTAGCGCGTAACGGGTGGGATAACGGAGACTGACGATGACCATGCACCGGATCGGAACACGCCAGCAATGGCTTGCGGAGCGGCTTGAGCTGCTCGATGCGGAAAAGGCGCTGACGCGACAGAGCGACGAACTGGCCAAACGGCGCCAGGAGCTTCCCTGGGTTCGCGTCGACAAGGAATACCGCTTCGACACCGACGACGGAAGCGCATCGCTTTCGGATCTGTTCCGGGGGCGCTCCCAGCTTCTCGTCTATCACTTCATGCTCGGGCCGGACTACAAGGCCGGCTGCACGTCCTGCTCGTCGATCGCCGACGGTTTTGACGGCATCGCCGTGCACCTCGCCAATCACGACGTGATGCTCTGGGCCGCATCGCGCGCAGCGCTCCCCAAATTGCAGGCATTCAAGCAGCGGATGGGCTGGACCTTCCCCTGGGCGTCTTCGCAAGCCGACGAGTTCAACTTCGACTTCAACGTCTCCGTCACCGAGAAACAGCAGCGCGAGGGCGGTATTGAGTACAATTATCGGCGCGGAGGCCACCCCATCGCCGCGGCGATGCTTCCGCCTGTTGTCGTGGAGAACGCAGCCAGGGCCGGCGCCGACCCCAAAGCCTATGTGCGCGAGCGCCCGGGGCTGAGCGCCTTCGTGCTCGAAGAGGGTGTCGTCTATCACGTCTATTCGACCTATGCCCGCGGCCTCGACGGGCTGTGGGGCATGTATCAGTGGCTCGACCGCGCGCCCAAGGGGCGCAACGAAACCGGCTCCTGGCTGCGCCACCACGACAGCTACGCGCAAGCCGCGGAATGACCGCCAACACCACCAAATCAGCAGGAGAAACACCATGAAGACGCCATCGATCGTATCGCAGAAGGAATGGGACGCCGCGCGCGCAAAACTTCTCGTCAAGGAGAAGGAGATGACCCGCGCCCATGACGCGCTGGCCGCGGAGCGGCGGCGTATGCCATGGCTTGCGGTCGAAAAGGCCTACGCCTTCGAAGGCCCGAAGGGCAAAGTCAGCCTGCTCGATCTGTTCGAGGGCCGGCGTCAGCTGATCATCTACCGCGCCTTCTTCGAGCCCGGCGTGCATGGCTGGCCGGACCATGCCTGCATCGGCTGTTCGCTGGGCGCCGACCAGGTCAGCAACCTGGCTCATCTGAACGCGCGCGACGCGACGCTCGCCTACGCCTCGCGCGCACCGCAAGCCGACATCGCGCGCCTGAAGGCACGGATGGGGTGGGAGCATATCCCCTGGTACACCATCACCGACAGCTTCGATGCCGATTTCGGCGTGAATGAATGGCACGGCCACAACGCGTTCTTCCGTGACGGCGAGCGCGTCTTCCGCACCTACCTCATCAACAGCCGCGGGGACGAGGCGATGGGCACGGTCTGGAGCTATCTCGACATGACGGTGCTAGGGCGCCAGGAGGAATGGGAGGACTCGCCCGAGGGCTACCCGCAGACCCGGCCCTACAAATGGTGGAACTGGAACGACAGCTACGTCCCCAACACCGCGCCCGATCCGAAATGGGTCGCGGTATCGGACGCCGGCGAGGCCGCTTTCCGCAAGCGCGATGCGACATGACCGGCCTCGCTGACATCGTGCGAGGCCGCGGACGGACTGACCCAAGCGCAGTCCGTCTGCTCTCCCTCGCAGCCACGCCGACCTTCGCGGTCATGGCGCTGTTGGCCGCCGTCCATGGCGACGGCATGCCGGACATGATCTGCTCGGCCGCGCGCGAGGGATCACTACTGGCCGGCATGGTCCCGATGTATCTCTTGATGAGCGCGTTTCACCTGGCGCCGTGGCTGAGGCTGTTCGCTCGGCGGTGAGGTGATAGCGCTGGCCTTCGCTGACCGGGAGCGGCAGCAAGTCGGGCCTGCCCGACTTGCTCAAACAATGATGCGCAACCGGGGTAAACCCCGGTTGCGTGGTTGTGAACATCACGAGAAAGGAGGCCACTATGCCGGACCTGAACACGAAGACCGCTGTCGTCGTCGGAGCAAGCCGCGGCCTCGGCAAGGCAGTTGCGACCGCCTTGGCCGAAATTGGCGCCAATGTGATCGCTGTATCCCGGACCGAAACGGCCCCCGGAAAGTCAGTAAGCCGGGCAGGCATGATCCGGTCTGAGGTTGCGGATGCGGTAAATCCCACTGCTGCGAAGATGCTTCTCGACCGTTTTGAACCGGATGTCGTGGTGCTGGTCGCGGGC
>Ga0210389_10002895_pt1 | contig 13458 bp, 11 predicted proteins | sample IncBWH28OmetaG_FD_160127 | JGI IMG/M metagenome (GOLD analysis project Ga0210389, IMG submission 160127) | Forest soil microbial communities from Barre Woods Harvard Forest LTER site, Petersham, Massachusetts, United States - Inc-BW-H-28-O ...
GTCGCGATCCTGGAAAGTCGCGCGCATCGCCTTTCCGATCTTGGTCCGGTTGATCAGAAGGTAGGACCCGGCGATCAGGGCAAGGGCTGCCAAGAACACGAACACCCGCAGCCACGTCACCGACACCGGTCCCACCACCAGCGTCGATTCGGCAAACGGCGTCGATACCGATTTGGCGACACCGCCCCAGACAAATTGCTCGGTATTCTGCATGACGATCATCGCGCCGATCATCACGATCATCGTGGTGTCGATGTCGGCTCCGCGCATCGGCCGCAGCAGCAGAAACTCGATCGCTGCGCCGGCAATGAATCCGAACACGATCGCCACCGCGATGGACAGGAAGAAATTCAATCCGAGCAGAACGGAGGCGAGATAAACGAAATACGCACCGAACGTGTAAAGCTCGCCATGCGCGAAATTCACCACCCGCATGATTCCAAAAATCAACGTCAGCCCGATCCCGAGCAGCGCATAGGTGCCGCCGAGGATCAGCATGTTGACGACATGCTGGAGAAACTCGTCCATTCAATTAGGCCATTTTGTGCGGCATCGGCGCGAGCAACGGACGCCCCCGGACAGGCGGGCGCCGGACGTATCCGGCCCCCATCCCGTGTTGCTGTTAGGTTTTCTCGTGGACGACTTTTCCGTCGACAATCTTCAGGAGATAGACCGTCGGCCGGCTCTGGCCGCTTTCCTTGCCGGCCGGGCCTGATTTCTCGAACTTGATCGTGCCGTTCAGACCCATCAAATTCGTCTGCCACAAGGCGCTGGTAATCGCGTCGGGCTCGGCTTTGCCGGCCTTCTGGATCGCGGCTGCGATGGTGCGGATACCGTCATAGCCCCGGAAGCTTTCGGTCGCGCCGGCGAAATTGAAGCCGCGCTTCTTCCACTCGCTCAGAAAGAATCTCGTTGCGGCGGGGTCTGGCGTGTCATCCGGCAGCCACGGCAGGAACGTGGTGAGGTGCATCGAGTTGTTGGCCGCGACGCCGGCCTGATCGATCAACTGGTCCGGATTCTGCGAACCGCCGGTGGTGATGATCTGCTTCTTGAGGCCAAGCGCATTGGCCTGCTTGAGCACCAGCGTGAGCTGCTCGACAGCAGTGGTCACGATCAGCGTGTCGGCATCGGACGCCTTGATCTTGGACAATTGCGCGCTCATGTCCTGCGCCGACTGGTCCATCGTTTCGACCAGGCCAACAGGGACATTTTCAGCTTTGAACAGGCGGCTGAAGTCCTCGGCGGTGCCACGTCCCCAATCGTTGTTGATGACGAGAAAGTCGACCTTCTTGATTCCAAGCTTCGGAAGCATTGGCTTGAAGGCTGCTTCTTCGACCGACGACGGCGGCGAGATACGGAAGACGTAAGGATTGCCGGTCGTCGTGATCTTGCCCGATGACGAGGTTTCGACAAGCATCGGCACCTTGTATTCCATCAGTTTCGGCATCACGGCGAGGGTGAGGCTTGAGCCCCACGCGCCCATCATGACCGGCACCTTGTCGCCGGTGATGAGTTTTTCGGCGACTGCAGCAGCTTCGGTCGGATTGCTCTTGTTGTCCTCGATGACGAGCTCGAGCTTCTGGCCGAGTACGCCGCCCTTGGCGTTGATCTCGTCGGCGGCGATCTTCGCGCCGTTGACGACATACGACCCCGAGGCCGCGAACGGTCCGGTCAGCGGCTCATTGACGCCGATCTTGATGGTTTGCGCGGATGCCAGCGTGGCGAAGCCCGTGACGAAGCCAACGGACAGCAAAAATCTGGTCATGCCACCGGTGTAAAGTCTCATTTAGATCTCCTCCGTGTGTTTGTTCTGCGCGTATCCAGGCAGACGCCAAGTCAGTTCAAATGCCAACTTCATGCCAACTTCTGCGGTTGACTTCTGACGCGATACCGCTGGGCGATAAAGTGCCGATGGCTAACTCTTATTAACATTAGAATGATGGAACGCCACTCGTAAAGCGGAAAACAAAAATACCTCAGCAATTTGCAACATTTACCGCTAATCCGCCGCGGGAGGTTTCCTTGTATTTGGATTGCATGTCGGCGCCGGTTTCCATCATCGTCTTGATGACCTGATCGAGCGAGACATGATGGGAGCCGTCACCGCTCAAAGCCAGGGATGCGGCGTTGATGGCTTTGATCGCGCCAAATGCGTTGCGCTCGATGCAGGGAATTTGCACCAGTCCGCCAACCGGATCGCACGTCATTCCCAGATGATGCTCCATACCTATTTCCGCTGCATTCTCAATTTGCCCGGGTGAGCCGCCAAGCGCGGCGGTCAACCCCGCTGCCGCCATGGAACAGGCGACGCCCACTTCGCCCTGACAACCGACCTCCGCGCCTGAGATCGATCCGTTCATCTTGAACAGTGAGCCGATCGCGGTCGCGGTCAAAAGAAACGTCCTCAGGGCCTCCTGCGACGAGCCCGTGCAGTAATCGCGATAGTAGCGCAGAACGGCTGGAATCACGCCGGCGGCCCCGTTGGTCGGCGCCGTTACGACGCGACCGCCCGCGGCATTCTCCTCATTGACGGCGATCGCGAACAGGCTGACATAGTCCATCGCCTCGACCGACATTTGGGTGTTCTTGTTGCGCGCGGCCTCAAACCGCGCCTGCAAGGCGCGCGCGCGCCGCTTGACCTTCAAGCCGCCGGGCAATTCTCCCTCGGCGCGCAAGCCGCGTTCGATGCAATCGAACATGACAGTCAGGATATAATCCAGCCTTGCCGTGACCGCCTCGCTGCTTCTCGATGCGCATTCATTGGCAAGCACGATATCGGCGATCGATAGACTCGCTCGTTCCGCCATCGCGATCAACTCGGCCGCGCTTCTGAACGGAAAGGCCACATTCGGGAGGGCCGCATCCGCCGACCGGTCATCGCTTTCTTTATGGATAAACCCGCCGCCGACCGAAACCCAGGCTTCCCGACGAAGCACTTCGCCTTTGCCGTCTACGGCGACGAAGCGCATCGTATTTGGGTGGGACAACGGGATGGCGTCGAAATCGAAGACGATGTCGCGGGCCGGATCGAACGAGAGGCTTTCGCCGGTCGGCAGCACAAGAGACTGTGTGTCCGCTATCTTCTTGACGATTTCATCGGCCTTATCGGGGTCTAGAGTTTCCGGAGATTGCCCCGACAATCCGAGCGTGATCGCCTTGTCGGTGGCATGCCCCTTCCCGGTCCATGCCAATGAACCCAGCAAGGTGACGCGAAGCCCCTTGATCCGCGCGCGGTCCCGACCATCCAGCGCCGCCGCGAAAGCGGCAGCGGCTTTCATCGGCGCCGTCGTATGCGAAGACGAGGGACCGATGCCGACTTTGAAGAGGTCGAAAACGCTGATCATCACGGCACCGGCTGGAGAGAGATAATTACTTCTTGTATGCCCTCAGCTGCGGAATGACTTCCTTGGCGATCAGATCGACCTGATCCTTGCGGTACTTGTAAGGCACGAAGATGATCTTCTGCACGCCTGCGTCCAGATGCGCCTTGAGCTGTGCGACACATTCGTCGACCGAGCCCATGATGGCGGAGTCGCGCGAGCAATCGCTGTTCTCCGGGAAATCCCATTCCTTGTTGAGCCAGTCGAGCATGTCCGCCTGCACCGCATCCTTCGATTTGCCGATCATGACCGGCAGTTGGGACGCGTTCATCAGCTTGTCGGGGTCCTTGCCGCCCTGCGTGGCGAAGTTGCGAATCTTATTCCACGACTTCGTGAAGGATTCCGGCGTGTAGAAATAGGTCAACCAGCCGTCGCCCGCAGTCGCCGCGCGCTGCAGCACCCTGTCGACATAACCGCCGATCAGAATCGGAATGCGGGGCTGCTGCACCGGCTTGGGATACATCACGGCCGCGGAAATGTTGTGCTGCATGTATTTTCCGTCAACCTTCTGCTCTGTCCAGAGACGGTTGAGAATTTCGAGATTTTCATCCATCAGCTTGCCGCGCTTTTCGAACGGAATGCCCATGGCGTCGAACTCACGCTTGTACCAGCCCGAGGCCATGCCCATGATCAAGCGGCCGCCGGAAAATTGGTCCATGCTCGACAGCTGCTTCGCGAGCGCAACCGGATTGCGCAGCGGCAGAACCAGAATGCCGGTTCCGACCTTGAGCTTCGTCGTGCGGGCGGCGATCGAGGTCAGCGTGGTCAGCGAATCGAGGATCGGAAAATTCGGCTCAACGCCGAGCAGCATGTGATCCCATACCCACAGCGAGTCGTAGCCGAGCTCTTCGACCCGCACCCCATAATCAATCAGGTCTTTCGCGTCGGGCATTTCCGGGTAAGCCGTGAAATTGCGGGCAGCGATGCCGAACGTGTTCGAGAGCATGGTCATGGTTTCTTCCCTTGGAATTTACGCGATGAAATGGCGATCAGGATCCAGACCCCTGAGCACAGTCAGCTCCTGACTGGACGGCGGTTCCGTGACGCTGACGTTGGCATCGAAGATGAGATCGAAGCCGGTATTGTCCTGAAGGTTTTCCTTGGTGACGCCAGGATTGAGCGCCATCACCTTCATCTCGCGGCTCTTGTCGTCAAACGAGAAGACCGCAAGCTCGGTGATGACGCGGAACATGCCGCCTTCCGGAAGTCCGCTTTCCGCGCGGCTGTTTTTTCCGCGAATGAAGCCGGGGCTGGTGATGAAATCGACCTTCTCCACAAATCGCCGCTTCTCATGCTTCATCGCGACGATCATGTTGGTCAGGCTCGAGATATCGTTTCCTCCGCCGGTGCCCGGCAGACGCGTCTTCGGTTTGGCCGGATCGCCGATGAAGGACGAATTCAGGTTGCCGTAGCGGTCGATCTGGGCGCCGCCCATGAATCCGACATCGACATAGCCGCGCTGCAGCAGCAACAGCACGTCGGCGCTGCCCAGCACCATGTTGGCGCGCTTGGTGCAGCGCTGGTCGTTGGTCGACGGCGGCAATTTTCCGGGCTCGACGAACGCGCCGATGACGCCGCCCTCGAACAGGATCGTCAGACCGGGACAATGCAGGCGTTGCGCCAGCGTCGCCGCCAACAGCGGCGTGCCGATCCCTGCGAAAACAATCTGCCCGTCCTTGAGCTGCCGCGCGCTCAAGACGGTGATGATTTCGGATGCGGTATATTGCGGTGCTTCAATCATCGAAAATACTCCGGCCACGGCGGCTTGCAGCCACGATCTCCTCGACACCGATCATCGACAGGAACTCGTTCCACGACTTGGGGCCATAGACGTAATCGTCGAGATATCTCTTCATGCCGGCGATCGGGTCGCCGTTGACCTGCGCGACATACTTCTCGAGGTGCTGCATCATCGGCTCGTAGATGCCGAAACATTCGTGCGGCGCCGAACCGTAGGGCACCTCGACCACCGCATCGACACAGAAGAACGGGATCTTCGTGTGATCCGGCGCGCGGCGAATCTGGTCGTTGGAGACGATCCGCTCGGTCGTGAGGATCACGCGGTCGGCGGCCATCGCAAGATCGATGTCCATGAACTGAAGGCCGTCCATCTGCGCATTGCCGTAGGCGTCGCAGCGCTGGACATGGATCAGCGCGACATCGGGATTAAGCGCGGGCACCAGCAGCAGCTTTTCGCCCGTGAAGGGGCAGTCGAATTCCTTGGCTTCGGGGCGCAGCCTGCCCACGTCGGATCCCAGCATCGAGCGGATGGGAAGGAACGGCACGCCCATTCCGCCGGCGCGGAACCGCATACCCATCGCCATGTGGCTCCATTCATCGTAACGAGCCGCCCCGCTCTCGATATGGTGGCGCATGACCTTCGACAGGCCCCAGAGAATGCCCTGCGCAAACCAGCTGGTTTCGATGTGTTTTGCCAATCCAGAGCTGAGCAACAGATCGCCGTCGGTCGAGATGATGCAGCGCGAGCAGGACAAATCCTTCTTCCCGGCGCGGATCAGCTGCCAGATCATCGCCATCGGCGTGCGCGACATCGTCGATCCGCCGATCCCGACCGACATGCCGTCGCTGACAAAGGATGCCGCCTGCTCAAGCGTTACGACCTTTTCACGAAGGCTGCGATCGCGGCGGCCGAGCCTGCTCCGAAGCTCCTTGTAAGATTGAACCGTACCGGGCTCCACGTTTACATTCTCCTTGCTCGCACGATTTGCGTCATGCCGCGACACCGGCTTTTTCGTTGAACTGTTCGATCAGGCGGTCCCAGGCCGGGATATCGGCGACGAGGCCGTCCCAGAAAGACTGGTCCTTGCGGACACCGAAGTCCGCAGCGCTGATTCCCTGCTGCTCGACCCAGGTGTAGTAGCCGAGATTGAAGATCCGCCGGCGCGTCGCATGCGTCAGTTCGATCACATGATCGTCGGCAACCGATTGCAGTGCCGCGCCGAAGACTTCGCCTGCGTTCACCTCGTCGAACTTCCCGGCATAGTACCTGGCCAGAAAGATATCCCGTTCGCTGTCATAGAGAGTGGCGCTGTCGGTCGCGATGGTCACGATCACGTCGTTCGGACCGTAGTCGAGATGCTTGGCGAGTTTGATCGAGGCCACGATGTTGGCGAAGCCGGAAATTCCGACATCGTCGAATGCGGCGACGAGTGCAGCATCCAGCTTGCGGCGGTTTTGAAGATATTTGCGGCCGACATCCGTTCCGAACAACACGTTAAGGCTGTCGCTGACGCGGTCGGAGACGCCGATCACGACGTCGGTGTTCATGACGTTGTGGATGAACGGAATGTGCTTGTCGCCGATGCCCTGGATGTTGTGCTCGCCATATCCGTTCGAGAGCATGGTCGGGCATTCCGTCGCCTCGACCGCGGCGATCCTGGTGCCATGGCGCTTCTTGAGATAGTCGCCGGCAGCGATAGTGCCAGCCGATCCCGTCGCCGAGACAAAAGCCGCCAGGCGCAGGTCTTTCTGCTTGCCCTGCATGTCCGAAAAAGCATGGTCGCACGCCCGCCCGGTGCAGGCATAGTGAATGACGTAATTCGAAAAAGACGAGAACTGATTGAGAATGACGTTCTGCTCGTCACGCTCCAGTTCGGCGCACTTGTCGTAGATTTCCTTGACGTTGCTTTCGGTGCCTGGCGTGCGGATGATGTCTTCGGGACGCGAGACCCACTGTTCGAGCCAGTCGAACCGCTCCCGGCTCATGCCTGCCGGCAGCACCGCCGTCCCACGGCAGCCCATGATGCGGGACACGGCGACGCCGCCGCGGCAATAATTCCCCGTCGAGGGCCACACCGCGCGATGATGCGACGGATCGAATAGCCCTGCCACCAATTGCTCCGCGAGCCCCGAATAGGCCGGCAGCACCTTGTGCGCACCGATCATGGGAAAACGGCGGCCGAGCATGACCAGGATCGGCGCCTTCACCCCGGTCAATTCGGGCGGCAGCACGATGTAGCCGGGCAACTCCGCGCGGCTCGTACGATCGGCGCTGTTGTACCAGTGAATGCGCCAGAGATTTCGGGCATCCGATGCGTCGGCTCCGACGCCCGAGAGCGAGGCCGAAACTCCCGAAGGCATCAAGGATACGTCCGCCAGTTGCGAGAAGGTCGGCAGCACGATGCGCTTTTCCCGCGCGTACTTGGCCGCGAGATCCCGCCGCTTGGCATCGACAACTTCCGGGCGGACCACTGCAGAATTCATGTAATACCTCGATATCGGATTGTTACTATCATTAGTATGATAGAAAGTCGAGCAGCTTGACGCTTTCAGTGGCGCTTCACCGCTTCCGCGCCGGCAAATCGTTCCGGAGCTGTCGCCGCAAACGACCGATGCCGAAGATTGTCGTCTGCGGTTGCATAGAGGGTCGTTCGCTGGCGCGGCACACGGTTCGCGGAATAGATGATCGCCTCCATGGCTTGCGGCGTCATCTCCTGGCCGTGCGAAGCGCCCGCTGAACGCGAAATGGTTTCGTCCATCAAGGTACCCCCGAGATCGTTGACGCCGGCCGACAGGCAGCGGCGCACGCCCTCGGCGCCGAGCTTGACCCAGGATGCCTGAATATTCGTGATGAGCGGGTCGAGCACGAGCCGCGCGACGGCGTGCATCAGAATGGATTCACGAAACGTAGGCCCGCGCCGGGCCCGGCCCTTGAGATAGATCGGCGCTTCCATATGAACAAAGGGCAGCGGCACAAATTCGGTGAATCCGCCGGTCTCGGCCTGAAGATTGCGAATGCGCAAGAGATGCCGCGCCCAATGTTCGTAACGCTCCATATGGCCGAACATGATCGTCGCGGTCGAACGGAAACCGAGGCGATGGGCGACACGCATGACCTCGAGCCATTCGCCGGTCCGGATCTTGTCGTGACACAGAACCTCGCGCACCTCGTCGTCGAGGATTTCAGCGGCGGTGCCCGGCAGCGTGCCAAGTCCGGCGTCCTTGAGCCGAACCAGGAATTCACCGACGGGCATGTTGAGGGTCCGGGCGCCCTGGTGGATTTCGAGCGGAGAAAACGCGTGGACGTGAATCTGCGGCACCGCCGCCTTCACCTCGCGGCAGATCTCCAGATATTTCTCTCCGGTGTAGGACGGATGAATGCCGCCCTGCATGCAGACTTCCGAGGCGCCGCGCGCCCATGCCTCAGTTGCCCGCCGCGCGATCTCGTCCATGCCGAGATCATAAGGCTTGCCGCGCAGATTTTCGCTCATCTTGCCTTTGGAGAAGGCGCAGAACTGGCACTTGAACGAACAGATGTTGGTGTAGTTGATGTTGCGCGTGACGACATAGCTCACCGTGTCGCCGTTCCGGTCCTTGCGGATATCATCGGCAGCGCGGCATACGGCCGAAAACCCATGGCCCCGCGAGCGGAACAGATTGACGATCTCGGCTTCGCTCAGCGCAGTTCCCCGTTGTGCCTTGGCAAGCGCGGCCCCAAGCTCCGACGGCGTCACGACCTGCCATGCTTTATCAAGCAGGCTGACATCGCCCGCCGGCAAATGCCCCGTGCTGCCCGGACACCAGTCATCGGTCCGCGGAAAACCTTCGCCGTCAACCATATCCAGCACCGGCTTGCGCAGGCCCTGGTCGATCCACTTGGCAGGATATTGTGCATAGGCCGGATAGATCGCGAGACGCTCGACCAGCGCTTTCCCGGCCGCCCGAGTCGCGGCCTCCAGCACGCGCAGGTGCGGCCACGGCGCTTCGGGATTGACGTGATCCGGCGTCACCGGTGACACGCCGCCCCAGTCGTTGATTCCGGCCGCGACCAGACGAGACAGCGCGCCCGGATTGAGGTTCGGCGGCGCCTGAATGTTCATGCCGGGTTCGAAGATCAGCCGCGCGACCGCGATGGTCCAGAGGTGGTCGTCGAGATCGGGTACGGCGGCATGCTCCATGCGGGTGCCGGCCTTGGGCCGGAAGTTCTGCACGATCACTTCCTGCAAATGACCGTAGGTGTCGTTGAGCTCCCGCAAGGCAAAAAGCGAATCGATACGCTCTTGCCGCGTTTCGCCGATGCCGATCAAAATGCCCGAGGTAAAGGGAACGGCGAACTCTCCCGCCTTGCGAATGGTTTCAAGCCGCGCGGCAGGCTGTTTGTCGGGCGAGCCGTGATGCGCCATGCCCCTGGCCATCAGGCGGTCGGAGACGCTTTCCAGCATGATGCCTTGCGAGACCGACACGCGGCGCAGGGCTTCGATATCCTCGCCGGTCATCAGGCCTGGATTGACATGCGGCAACAGGCCGGTCCGGTCAAATACGGCACGCGCCGCTTCCGCCAGATATGACAACGTCGTGGGATGGCCGAGTTTTTCGAGTTCGTCGCGCGCAGCGCGGTAACGCTGTTCGGGTTTGTCGCCAAGCGTGAACAGCGCCTCCTTGCAGCCAGCAGCTTTACCCGCTTGCGCGATCGCGACCATCTGGTCGATCGACATGAAAGCTTTTTCACCGGCGCGCGGCGGGTGGGCAAAGGTGCAGTAGTGACAGACATCCCGGCACAACTGCGTCAAGGGTATGAACACCTTGCGCGAATAGGAGACGTGATGCCCGTGCGCCATGTCGCGCCGCGCTGCCGCGGCACGCAGCAATTCATCGAGATCCGACAAATCGATCAACCCGAGCGCTTCGTCGCGGGTCAACCGCCGATCCGATCGAAAATTCTGCAGCATGGGCGTCGTCATTATATCTGTATTCCCAGACTTTTCAGAACGGGGCTTCCTACGCGCGCCACGACGTTCAGTTCGTCGAGCAGGCTCGCCGTTTGTGATCCCGGCCAGCGAAGGCCGGCCACCAGATCGTCGGGGCAATCGATGTCATGCCCTAGACCATCGAGACGACAAACCCCGCATTCTATCCCGGCGCGGCGGGCCGCCGCCTGATGCACGGTAAAGCTGCCTTCTCCGAAACACGGCTCGATCGCGCGGGAATCGGCCATCGCAAGACAATTCGTTCCGCCATCGCGCAAGGCCGGCGTCAAAACGATTCCCCGCTCGCTCATCGCACGCAAGACCGTCTGCGCCTCGGCGGGCGTGACGAAGGGAACGTCGCCTGGAATGATCACCGCGCCGGCCATCCGGTCCGCCGTCAGCGCGCTCAACCCCTGCCGGACCGCAGCGTTCACGCCGGCTTCGAGACCATCATGGACAAGCCGCGCGCCGAAGGGACGAACAACTTCCGCAACAAAGGGATCGCCGGATACGACGAGAATCCCGGTTAATTCCCTGACGCTGCTCAACACCGTCATCACGTCATGCAACATGACCCGCGCCAGCTGCCCGCGTTCGGATCTGCTCAGTACTGGCGCGAGGCGCGCCTTGGCTTCACTGAAGCGTTTGGCCGGGACGATCGCCCAGCTTTCGTTTTTGACGGAGCCCTGCAAAGCCATCAGCGCGTTCCTCCGGCGGTTTGCGCCTGCGTCTTCAACTGCATCGCGAACTCCGCACATGTCCGCACCAAACCGATCTTGTCATCGAGGCTGCGCATCAATGTCGGCGCCACACAAACCGGCAGATCGAGCGTGGCGGCGTCAGCCCGGTCGGACTCATCGATGATGATGCCGTCGATCAGTCCGGCATAATGCGCGGCCATTGCGCGTGAGGTAGCAGGCACGCCGATCTCCGCCATGATTTTTGCCGTCGGGCCCTTCACGGCCGCACCACCAATCAACGGCGACACCACAATGATGGGAACTTGCGCCTGCTTCAAGGCACTGCGCAGATTACCAACCGACAGGATCGGATCGATGCTCAGATAAGGATTGGACGGGCAGATAATGATCGCGTCGAGTGCGGGATCTTGCAACGCCGCAATGACCGCATCGGACGCCTTCGCGCGCTCGGCGCCTCTGAATTCAACACGCGTGACCACCGGCTTGCATTGCTTCTCGACGAAATAGCGCTGGAACGGCAGCGCCTCGTCCGGCGTGATGACAGTGGTTTCGACACGGTCGTCGGACATCGGCAGGATGGTTGCAGCAATACCGAATTTCGCCGCAACATCGCGCGTAATGGCGGTCAGCGAGACTCCCGCACGCAGCTTGCGCGTCCGTTCCACATGCATGGCGAGATCGAGGTCGCCGAGTTGAAACCAGGTTTCGCCTCCCAACTCATGCAGCGCCTTCATGAACTGCCAGGTCTCGCCGGCGCGGCCCCATCCCCGCTCAAGATCGCTGCGGCCGCCCAACGTATAAAGCACGGTGTCGATGTCAGGCGAAACATGAAGACCCAGATGCTCGAAATCGTCGCCGGTGTTGACGATGATCGTGACAGCGTCACCATACAAACGCTCGAGACCGAGCGCGAGTTTCGCACCTCCGACGCCGCCGCACAATGCCGCGAGCCTCGGGCTACGAAGCGATATTACTGGGGTGGCGCTCATCTGAACTTGTCTTTCTCGCGGGAGCGGACCAGCGCCGACGCCGGCCGGGCAGCGGCTGAAAATGCGAGACCGCGCACGATGACGACCGGCAGTCCCTCGTCGGCCTGCCCCATGATCAGCGATGCTCCCGCCGCGATTTCATCGGCCGCTGCCACTTCCGTCACCTGCATCGGCCGCCCGAACATGTCCGGTGTACCGATCAGATCGATCAGCGAAGGTATGCCGGCGGCGCCCAATGCCACACCGACGACGCCGTTGCGCCAGGGGCGCCCGAAACTGTCATTGATGACGACGCCGGTTTTGGCGCCGAACGCTTCGTCGAAGCGCGTCTTGAGGGTAGAAGCAGAGCCATCGGGATCGCGCGGCAGCAACAGCACACGTTCATTGTCGCCCGATTGGCTGATATTGGAATGATCGACGCCGGCATTGGCCATGACGAACCCAAGACGATGCGCCACGATCATTACGTTGGGCCACGACCGCACAACTTCATCGGATTCCGACAGCACGATCTCGACATATCGCGCGTCTTTTCCGATCTTTTCGGCGAGCTCCCGGGTCGCAGCCGACGGAACGATATCCTTGAGATAGACATAGCGTCCTTCCGCCTTGGAGACGACCTTTTGGGCGATGACGACAATGTCTCCATTTTCGAGCGCAAGTCCCGCCGCCCTCAGCGCATCGACAACGATGCCGGCGAGATCGTCGCCGGGCTCGACGTGCGGTATTCCAGGGACGGCAAGATAGCTGACGCTCTTGACCATGACACAATCACGCGGCGGTTGTCGGAAGCCCGGTGATACGAATGCCGGCACCCGGCACCTTGTATTTGCGGTTGATGCCGATCAAAACCGATGTCAACGCTTCGGCTGCAGCCGAATTCGCCAGCAGGCCGCCATCGACGCCGCGGGTCCCGACGATACCGGCCAACGCCATCACCAGTTCGCGCGCCTCCTTGTCATTGCTGAACACAAGCACGTCGCAATCGGCACGATTTCCTTCATGCAGCTTGCTGGCGCCGACATTGTGAAACGCCGACACCACCCGCACGCCGTCACCGAGCAGGCTTTGCGCGATCTGCGCGGCTGAGCCCTCGCGCGGCAATTGCACGGTGGATACCTTCGGCGGCACCAGTGGCACGGCCGCATCGACGACGATCTTGCCCTGCACGACGTCCCTTATTTCGCGCAGCGACGATTCATGGCTCGCAAACGGTACAGCCACCACGACAACGTCGGCCGCCCTGGCCGCTTCGAGATTGTCTTTCCCGGTTGCCTGGCCCCCGAGTTCAGCTGCAAAGGCCTGCGCCTTCTCGGCCGAACGCGAGCCGATCACGATCGAATAGCCGGCTTTGAGCCAGCATTTTGCCAGCCCGGAGCCGAGGTCGCCGGTGCCGCCCAGGATCGCGATCAGGGGCTTTGAATCTTCAGCCATGCTTATTCCAGTTCAGTTTCTTGCGCCCGTGGAGACAATCAGCCGCGCGTCATTTCCATCCGCGCATTTCTGACGCCTGCCCGATTTGCCGGAGCCGCGAGCGCATTTTGCAAAGATACTATTATTAGTACCTTTATACAAACGGGAATTTCAGTCGGTTTCAGTGGGCCGTCCATGAGGCCGGGTGATCCTGGCCCATAGCGCCTTGAATCGCGAAACAATGACGGAAAAGATCAGCGACCCGGCA
>Ga0210389_10002896_pt1 | contig 13457 bp, 6 predicted proteins | sample IncBWH28OmetaG_FD_160127 | JGI IMG/M metagenome (GOLD analysis project Ga0210389, IMG submission 160127) | Forest soil microbial communities from Barre Woods Harvard Forest LTER site, Petersham, Massachusetts, United States - Inc-BW-H-28-O ...
TCCCGCTCGGCGCGCCTTCGTTTGATCCGCAACCGGGCATCGGCCGGCATGGTCACCAGTTCGTCGCAAGTAAGGTAGTACACATCGTCGACGACGTCGATCTGGTCCGCCACGACTCGTCGAGATCCCAACTCGCGCAACGCCATCCGAAGCTCATGGGTGAAGCGGATGGTGGTGTCGTAGGCTAACTCCCGCGATTCGTGAGCGTTGGCGGCCAACCGGCGCGCCAGCGTCGGCGATGGTGCCGGCTCGGTGAGTGCCGCACCGGCTTCGGCGACTTCCGAGGCTGCGATGAGCAGCATCGCTGGATCGTCACCGAATGTGGGGTTGGCCAGCTCGGCTTCACCAGGCCCGCGGTGCGCGATCTGGGCGACAACCGCAGCGAGGGCGGCAGCGCCGTTCGGAGACAACGTGCGCACACTAATGAGGTCGCCTTCCTTGGCCAGTGCGCGCATTAGCCGGTCACCGCGCAACAGAGTTGCCAGGGAAGCGGTCTCGGCCGAGATACGGCTGCTCTCCACGATCGCGTCGACCCCGTACACACTGGACCCCGCGCGGGTGTGTTCTAGCGCCGCGGCAGTGACGCCGGTGTCGATCACCCACATCGCCGTGAGGATCCAGCCTTGGTGAATGCGATCCCGCAACAGAGGGATCCGAACTTCCAAGCCTGCGTTGGACAGCGAGGCCACCTGTGCGGCGTCCAAGTGTTCCGACGACGAGGCGGCACTGTAGGCGCGCGTGTCGCTCCTGAGGTGGCGCAACAGGGCCAGCGACCGCGCCGCGACGACCGCTTTAGCGACCGACCCGAGCGGTCCGCCAGTCAGTTGAGGCTGACCGAACGGCAGCAGGTCGGTGGCCTGCGGCGGCTCGCCCAGGGCGCGCTGGGCTACGGCTTGCCGGTCCCAGCCGGGCAGCTGGGCGGCGGCGACGACGTTGGCCGACACCCCGACGTAGGGGCGATGACCGAACACCGCGATGGCCCTGCTCCCCCATTCATCGGCGACAACGCCGCCGAGCGCAAGGAGCTGACCCATCACCCCGCTGGCTGTGCGCAGTCCGCTCAACTGGACGTCCAGCGTCATCGGGGTCAATGGCCCAGGTAGCGCTTGGGCCAGGCCGTTCGCACTGAAGACCGGGAACCGTGGGTCGATCCGGTCATCGAACTCGCCCTCCAGCCCGTCCGGTGCCGCGGAGCCCAACCCGCCCGATGGCCCGAACCGGGGAAGAGATTCCACCGGGAGCTCCAGTGGCCCTCCCTGGCTGGTCGCGCCGGCGGCACCCAGTCTGCGGCCGACAAGTCCGCGCCCGGTGTCGGCAACCGCGTCGATCGCCTGCCAACCGAACTCGAACATCCAATCCTCTTGTACCGCAGTGATATCCATCTCGGGAATCAACTGGGCCCAGCGCTGAACCCGATGTGGCCGCGAACGCGGTCCAACGGATTGCAGGAGCCGCCACGCGGTGATCATGTTGGTGGTGTCCGGCGTGGCCAGGTCCACGACACCGGTGCGGTCGGTGCCGAGCGCCACGAGCAGGAAGCGGACCAGGTCGTCGAGGTGCAGCAACCGCATCGGCCGCGCCGAAATCTTGGTTCGCAGTAGCGTGGCCACGGTGCGGCACACCATCCAGTCGAGCTGGCGGCCCACCGGCGGCGCGATCCGGATAATCAAGCTCGGCCCCCAACTCGTGGACACCAGTGACTCAGCCGGCTGATACACGTCGGGCCGCCCCGCGGCCTGGGACACGTACAACAGCCGGGCACCGGCGCGGGCCGCCGCATGGGTTACCTGTACAACGCCGGTGATGCCGGCGCCGCCAGGCGCGGTGGTGTCAACCGGGGCGAGATGGATGATCGCGTCCGCCCCGTCGGCCAGCTGTTGCAGGACTGGGTCGGACAACGATGCGCACACAAATTCGACGCCTGAGTCCAGGCAGGGGTGCGGATGCTCGGCTATGCCGACCACCGCGTGCCCGGCCGCGATTAGCTGCCGCGCAACCAACCGCCCGACAGTGCCGGTGGCGGCGGTAACCAGGACCTGCACCTGGGCTCACCTCCCCCAACGTCCACCTTTGACAATAGGCATGTCGGTGTGACTTACGCGACCGTTAACACATTTGCGGGCCTGAGCTTCAGTGATGGTTCCCGCGGTTTATTTCAGCGTCGCGCTGCCGTCCGCGGCGACGGCTACCTTGGCGCCGCCGATGTCTTCACGCACCGTCACTTCAGCCGCGACCGGATCGGCGATCTGCGCCAGCGCCCGTGCCCCGTCGGGCGTGCGTACAGCCAGAAAGGCCTGCTCCGGTTGTCCGTCCCGGTTGAACGGTGTCGTCCATGCCTCGACGGTACCGATGCCTTCCCATTCGACCAACCCGTCCCGGGCGGGCTCTCGATCCACCTCCGATTGCATGTCTTCCCAGCGAAATTCTGCCGCCGGCTCGGTGCCGTACACACCGAAGCTGTGTTTGGTCAGGTAGCCGCCGTTGGCGGTGATCAGGCCACGACGCCCAGGATTGGCCACCAGCAACTCGGCCATGGTGGCAATGGAATGCATGACGTAATTGCTCCACGGGCCTCCCGCGAAGGTCAGTCCGCCGGTAACGGTCAGTGGGCGGCCTGGGTCGTCGACGGCCAATCCGAGTTCGGCCGCCGCGACCTGAACGGCGGAGGGGAAGCAGGAATACACGTCCACGTAGTCGATGTCGTCGATCCGCAGGTCGGCGAGCTGCAGCACTCGCGCCCCGGCGATCCGGATGGCCGTAGACCGGTATAGCTCGTCACGGTCGCCGATCGCGGGGGTGTCGTGTGCGTCGGTGCCCGCGTGCGGGTAGATCCAGCGTTCAGCGGGAATCCCCAGGCATTTCGCCTGCTCGACCGATGTCAGGATCAAGGCGGCTCCCTGGTCGACCATGTTGTTGGAGTTCATCAACTTGGTGTAGGGCCAGCTGATCATCCGGTTTCGTGGGCCGGGTTGCGTGATCTCCTCGGCGGTTGCCGGTTTACGGATCCACGCATGCGGATTGTCCACCGCGACGGCGTTGAAGCGCGCCCACAGCTCGCCGACGCGCCTGCTGTGATCTTCGATGGACTCGTCGTTCGCGATTCGAAGTGCCTGCTCGAACAGCGGGTACACGTAGGCCGGCCGGTCCAGCCCGATCCTGATCTCCGCGTCGCCGGCCATCGGGACGTCGTCGCCGGCGACCTCGGCCATCGGCACCGAATCGTCCTGAACCGTCCACACGAGTTTGCTGCCCTTGGCTTTCAGCCCCCTTCTGGTGCGCCAGGTTTCGGCGCCGGCAAGCAGTACCACGCCGGCTCGGCCCTGCTGGATGTCCAGGCAGGCCTGATTGACCAGCGACTGCGGCACGTTGCCGCCGACGGGGCTGTACAGCGTGGTGAACTCCGCGGCATGGATCCGTTCGCCCACCAGCAGCCCGGGATCCCTGTAGTGGGCCGACAGCACGTTCACGACGCGGATGGAGTCCACCGCCTCGAGCACTTTGGAATCCGCGGCCTGCCGGGCTGCGGCGGCCATCAGGTCGACCGGTTCGACAGACCGCGTTTGCGGGTCGATTTCGTCGCGATGGTTGACCTGGCCGTAGCCGATCAACACCGGTGTCCTGGGGTCCACGGGCATGGATCGAACCTAGCGTCGGGTCCGGCCGAGCGTCACACCAGAGTGGCGATCCTCACCGAGCGTCACGCCAGCGTGGCGTTCGGCGTCGCTGAAGTTAAGCAGGAGCGGCAGGCTCGAACAGCACGCGATCGGCGATCAGTCGCTCGGTCTCCTCGGTACTCATCCCGAGCAACTCTCGGCAGATCTCGCGGGTGTCCTGACCGGGCACGGGTGCCGGACGCCGCGGTGCCGTCGGGATGTGACGAAACGGCGCCGGACCCGTCTCCGCAGGCAGCGGATGATCGATGAGCGGATGCGCCATGTCGTTGAATAATGCTCGCTCGACCAGCTGTGGGTCTTCGAGGAGGTCCGGTGGGCGGTTCATCGGGCCGGCCGGAATTCCGGCGGCCTGCAGCGCTTGTGCGGCCTCAACGGGGGTGCGAGTGCGGGTCCAGGCGGACACCAACACCACCAACTCCTGCCTGTTGGCCACGCGCGACTCACCGGTCGCGAAGCGCGGATCGTCTGCCAATTCCGGTTGGTCTAAAACTGATGTAGCACAACGCCATTCGCTGTCCGACCAGATCGAGATGACGCACCATTCGTCGTCGCCGGCGCACGGATAGACCGCGTGCACGCTGGTGTTATCGCGGATCTCGCCTACGCCAGCCTGCCGTGCCGCCTCGGTGACGAACAGGGTGTCCAGTTGGTTGACGACGACTTCGGCCTGGGAGATGTGGACGTGAGCGCCGCCGCCGGTTCGATCGCGGTGGATCAGTGCAGCCAGCGCCGCGATCGCGGTGACCCGCCCAACCACGTGATCGGGAAAGATCGTGGTCGCGTCGTAGAAGGCATGTCGAGAGTTGTCCGGAGGGGCTTCGTCGGACGTCCAAAGACGGGTAACGCCGGTGGCGGCGCGGACCAAAGGACCGTAGCCCATCCGGGCGCGCCACGGCCCGCTGTTGCCATAAGCGCTGCTGCCGGCGAGCACGATCCGCGGATTGAGGGCGCGTAGTGCGTCGTAGGGAAACCCAAGTGAGGTAAGGGTTCCCGGTTTGAAGTTGGCGAGAACCGCGTCGGCCCCAGCGACGAGGCGGCCGAAGATCTCCTTGCCCTCCGCGGCACGTAGGTTCAGGCCCAGTCCGAGGTGATTGCGGTGTGTCCGGGCGAATGACTCACTCATGGCTTCGCCAAAGCGCGCCTGCCGCAGTCCGTCCGGGTAGTCGGCACTTTCGACTTTGATGATCTCGGCGCCCAGGTCGCCGAACAGGCGGCTCACCTCCCCACCGGCCACGATGACGCCCAGATCGAGGATCCGCAGACCCTCGAAGGGGTAGCCGCCCACCTCGCTTGACGGCGACGGTGCTACCGCTGGATCAGCCAGCCAGCGCGGTTCGTCCTGCCCCACGCGAGGGGCCGGCGTGCGGAAACCAGAGCGCTGCCCGTCGACGACGAAATATCCGGTGGGGACAATCGTGTGAAGCCCGGGGACGAGCTCGGCTTCGGTGATCGCGCCCACCGCCTGAAAGTGTTCGGAGGCCAGGATCCACGACGGCGTCAGCACGGCGGCGATCGGCACTCCGAGCGCCTGCCCGGCGGTCACCAAATCCTTCATCGTCTGGTCAGCGAACAACGCTCCGACCAGAACGCTGATCTGGGGCCAGGCGGCTATACGCGCGCCGAGCATTTCGTATTTGGGGTCTTGAAATTCTTCCGGCTCGCCCAGCCAGCGGCGCAGGCTGCGCCACTGCCGCGGCGCCATCACGCACAACCGGACATAGCCGTCCTTGCACGGAAGGATCGGATAAGGGTCCTGATTCTGCGGGCGGCCCCGCCACTGCCCGGCGCCGAGCCGGCCGGCAGCCGCCTGCCCGGCCGCCCCGAAAGCCGGGTCCAGGGCCATGACAACCGCGTCGAAACGGGAGAAATCAATGTAATCACCTGTACCGCAACGCAATCTGTTGTAGTAGGCGACCAGAGCGGTCCAGGCCGCCTGTACGGCGGCGGTCGCCGAAGCGATGCCGTTCGGCGGCAATACCGGGGTGCCGGTGGCGGGACCTGACCGCGATAGCGAGCCCGACATGGCGAACAACACGGGATCGGTTGCAGACCAGGACGACCGCGGACCCGTCGCACCGAAGTCGGTGATCGACAGCGCCACCAGGTGCTGGTAGCGATCAGCCAGTTCGGCACACGACGTCCCGAATGCGGCGGCCTGCCCGCCACCACCGCTGTCGACGACGATGTCGGTTCCCTCGACGAGGTCAAAGAACCGCCGCCGGTCGTTTTCGTCGTGCGGGTTCAGCACTGCGCTGCGCTTGTTGGCGTTATGCACGGCGAACGGGATGCTCGCGCCGGCGAGCGTCGGCAGGTCGTCGCGACCCGGGCTGCCGCCCGGGGGCTCCACCTTGAGCACGTCGGCACCCAGGTCGGCGAGCAGGCGGCTCACCGTGTCGGTAACCCCACCGGACAAATCGAGGACGCGCACGGTGTCGAGCAACCTGGCGGCCATCTGCCCACCGTATTCGTTGGGCAGCCAAATGCCCAGCAGCCCAAGCCTGTTCGGATGGAATTCCGGATCAGTTACGCTGCCCTGGATGACGCACTTGAGTTACGTCGAAGCCGTGATCGTCGGTGCTGCCCAGGGGATCACCGAGCTGTTCCCGGTCTCCAGCCTCGGGCACTCGGTGTTGGTGCCGGCGCTGCTGGGCGGCCAATGGGCACAAGACTTGAACGTTTCCGCACCTCAATCGCCCTACCTGGCGTTCATCGTCGGCCTGCACGTCGCCACCGCCGCTGCCCTGCTGGTGTTCTTCTGGCGTGACTGGCTGCGGATCCTGGCCGGATTCGTCTCTTCGGTGCGGCATCGTCGAATCCAGACGTCGGACGAGCGGCTGGCCTGGCTGATCGTCGTGGCCACCATCCCGGTGGGCCTGGCGGGGCTGCTCCTCGAACAGCTTTTCCGCACCACGCTGGGCAAACCCATCCCGGCGGCCGTCTTCCTCTTCCTCAACGGGATCGCGTTGTATGCGGGTGAGGTCCTCCGAAAGCGCACCGCAGACGACGAACCCGAACACAGCGGCGAGGCGGTCGACAATCGACTCGGCGAGCTGCCCATGGGCCGGGGCGTGCTGATCGGCTCCGCCCAGATCCTGGCGCTGCTGCCCGGGATCAGCCGCTCCGGCATCGCCATCGTGGCCGGCCTATGGCGCGGCCTATCGCACGAAGACGCCGCCCGGTTCTCCTTCTTGCTCGCGACGCCGATCATCCTGGCCGCCGGGGTATACAAAATCCCGGAGTTGTTCGGGCCCCTCGGAGCCGGGATCGGGGGCCAGGTCCTGGCCGGCAGCATCGCCTCCTTCGTCTGCGCCTACCTCTCCGTGCGCTATCTCACCCGGTACTTCCAAACCCGCACCCTCACACCATTCGCCATCTACTGCGCCCTGGTTGGGGCCGCCAGCCTGGCCTGGCTCACCCTGCGTTAGACGGGCGTGCGTCGATAGCGCACTTCTTCCACCGGCGCAGCACCGTACGCCCGCGTGCGGCGCGTCCCGTCGAACCTCCACCCGTCGCGTTCGTAGAACCGCCGAGCGCGGGCGTTTCCTTCCAGCACCCACAGCGAAGCAGCCATGACGCCAACCCCGCGCAGCCGCTCCCGGGCCGCGGTGATCAGCAAACGCCCAACTCCGGTACGCACATATGCGGGATCGACGTAGATCGCCATCAGCTCACCGAAGTTCGACAAGTCTTCGTCGCGGCACAGGCCGGTGGTAGCCAAGCCGCAGATCGTCGGACCATCGACCGCAACCAGGGTGGACGGCAGTCGAATCCCCACGCGACCAAAGGTGTAACGGCCGGCCCAGAGTTCGGGCGTCAGACTGTCGAGGTATTCCTGGGCGATGAGTCCCCGGTATGCCGCCTGCCAAGACCGCACCTGCACGCCGGCCACCTCATACGCATCCTCTGGGGCGGCGGGCCGCACCTCGCTCATCGTTGCAGTATCGGCGGACCGCGCTGGCCCTGCCATCGGAACCGATACCGGTTGTCGCCGCATCGCGCGTGTGACTCGTCAGTGCCGAAGCCCGGAAGGTGAGACAGGCATTTCGGAGACAATATTCTGAGACGTTGCGACCTGGACGGATGCGATGTTCCGCCGTCCGCTGATCGGTGTCGCGTATGTGGTGGCTGAGATCGCCGTCTATTTCGAGACGTGACAAATCAGGGAGTGTTGGGGCCCGGCGTGACCCGCCTGGACCCCGGCCGGTGAAGAGAGGTTAGGTCGTGGTGTGTTGGTCGGATGAGTCGCTGGGCTCGACGATCTTTGTTTCCTCACGTGCCCCGTGGCTGATCTCGACGCGGCGCGGCTTGGCCCTTGCCGCCACGGGGAGGGTTACCGTCAGCACCCCGTTCTGATAGGTGGCGGCGATGTGGTCGGCGTCGATGTCCTGACCGAGGGACAAGCGACGCAGGTAACTGCCGGTGAAGCGCTCGGAGCTCAGCCACTGCACGTCGTGTTCGGTGCGTTCGCTGCGTTGTGCCGTCACGGTGAGAATGCCGCCATCAACGCTGACGTCCACCGAATCGGGGTCCACGCCGGGGAGGTCGGCGTGAAGCACGTAGTGATCACCGGAGCGGTAGAGGTCCATCGGCATGGCCAGTGGGACTCGGGCGGATCCGGGCGATGTACCGAGCAGCTGCGCGGCGAGTCTGTCGATGTCACGGAATGGATCGGGATGAAGCACAGCAACCACCTCCTACATGTCGGTTGCCGCACCTCGCCATCGCGACGGGTGTCGGCTGGCTGCGCTCCTTCCGGTTTAGCACTCCACCCGCGCGAGCACCAGGGGTGTCGGCGCGGCGCCCAGGTCTTCGGCGCTGAGGACCCTGGTGTCCAGGTCGCCTTCCACATGAAGGGGGCCAGGCGCGCCTCGATCTGCTCGTCGATGTCGGTTGCGCGCACAGGAATTGGTGATGGGCGGCGAGATGCCCGTCGAACGCTCGACCCAACTCCTGTTGCTTACCTGGACAGGCGTAAACTAATAGAACGGATCCACGGCAGACCAAGGTCGGACCGGAAGAAAAGATTCCTCCTCTCGGCTGTGGCGCCCAGCACGATCACTAGGCACCCACGCGAAGCAAAGCCCATCAACTGGGCACAGCGCGGTGGGCTTGCGTCAGGCGGGAACTGACGCCGAGGCCACATTTCACCGCGCCATGATGCACGCTTGGTAACCAGGTGGTTGGTGCTTCGGACGGCGCTCCTTTTCGTCAGGAGCGCCGTCCGACTCGTGTATGCCGAACTCGGGGGGCCGGTAGCGGTCTGCTCGCCGAAGCAAGGCCAAAATGCCTCCCGGCGTCCGTACCTATCCTGTAGTCATCGCCGTCATGGCATGGTCTCCGCCCACGCGATATGCCCGTCGAAGCCAAGTGTTTTCGCCATGTCGCGGTCGCGGTCCCGATAGTCGCGATAGGCGGTGTCGTCGCCCTGGGCTCGTGCCAACAGCGCGCGCAGCCGCAGCAGCCATATTTCGCGGATAACCGGTCCGTCGTCGGCTGGCGCGTCCGCCAACCTGGTGATCGCGGCCTCGGCTTCGGCCATGTCACCGTCGGCCCCCCGATCGAGCAGTATTTCCACCAAAACACCCGTCGCAGGAACGCCCCACGCCAGCAGCCGTTCGTCGCGGAACAGATGGTCGACGGCGGCGCGGATGAGCGGTATGGCGTCATCGCGATCTCCACGCCGAGCCCTCTCACGCGCGGAGTAGACATCGACGATCGGCAATTCGGACAGGTTGTGGCCCCGGCGCAGGAACACTTCGCTGACCTCGGCCAGGACCTTCTGTCCGCGGTCACGCTCCGCAGCCGTTGGGCGGTGCGCCAGCGCAGTGCCCAGCGTCATCCGGGTCAAGGCCAACGCGAGATCGTCGCTGGATCGTTCGGCAATCCGTAGGGCATGCTCGATCTCGCGCACCGTCCGATCATCTGCAGCCAGCACGCCAAACGGTATTCCCGCAAAGTAGACCCAGCCGACAACTGCGGCATAGGACAGGGGGTCGGCGCTGCGGGCCAGGGCCAGGCCGTGGTTCAGGTCGTCGCGCCATCCTGGAACACCTAGGCAGTAGCGGGCCATCGCCCGGTTGGTATGGGCGATCGCTAACGGAGACCCGAAAATGAAGTTACCTTTGGCCGGGTCACCGTCGGCCAGGTCGATGACCCGTTGTGACCACCGCAGCGCGTCAGACCATTCGGCGCTCTCAGTCTTGGCGTAGGTCGGCGCGAAGGATAGCCCAACCGTCAAGGTCGGATCGCCGACTGACTCGATGAGGGCCATGGCATCCGAGGCCAGCTGCGACGCCTCGCGCAGCCGGTCCCGATACACGTGATCCATCACCAGCCCCGCCATTGCGATGGCCAGTGACACCTTGTCCCCGGTGGCGATGCACAACTGCCGCAACTCATCAAATGGGGCGCCGGCCACGTTCAGTTGGACTCGAAAGGCGATCCCGCACAACATGGTGCGCGGGGTGATGCGCATGGCGGCCCGGTTGGGCTCATCGGCGGGCAATGCGTCGGCGATGTTTCGGGCACGCTCCCAGCTCAGCCGTGCGGCGGCGATGTCGCGGTTGGTCGCCCAGGTTGCGGCCCGCATGTGCCAGCCGTAGGCGGCGTGCAAATCACCGGCGGCCTCCAGATGTTCAGCGATCAGCGCCGCATTTTCGTCAGCCGAGGCCGGGCTCCGGGCTTCGATTACGGCGGCCAGCCGCCCGTGCAGCGCGGCGCGATCTGACTTGAGTTGTGCTTCGTAGGCCACCGTTCGGATCAGCGGATGGTGGAACACATATTCGGGTTGTCCGGTGAAGGTGGTCTGGTCGATGAATTCGCCGCCCACCAAGTCCTTTAGGACGGGCTCAATGCCCAAGGTTTCGAGCAGGTCCGGTTCGAACCGTGAGCCGATGACCGCCGCAGCGCTGAGGGTGCGCTTGGCCGCCGGGTTAAGGCGGTCGATGCGGGCGGCAATAGTCGCCTGCACGGTGGCGGGCACGCTGACCTCGGCAGCGCCGACCGTCGAAACGTAGGCGCTGCGGTTTCCGCGCAGGACACCACGCTCGGCCAGTTCGCGCACCATCTCCTCCACGAAAAACGGGTTACCCGCGGCCCTTTCGACGATCATGGTGGTCAACCCCCGGACCGAGTAGTCCGGCCCCAGCAGCTCGGAGACTAGTGCTGCGGTCTCCGGATCACTCAGCGGCGCAAGGGCGATGCTCTGAGCGCCGGGCACCCGGCTCAATGCGCCCCGATATTCGGGGCGGTAGGTGATTAGCACCAGCGAGTGCGTCTGCGAGATCACAGCCACAAAGTCCGCGAGCATTGATTCGCTGACCTCGTCGATCCAGTGCACGTCCTCAACGACGTAGACTGCCGGGGTGTCGCGGGCCAGCGACGCGGCATTGACGAGCGCAGTCAACCGCCGCCGCCGGGCATCCGGATCGATCTTGGGCAGCTCCGCCTCGGGATCGGCGATGCCCAGCAGGTCATCGAAGAGCAACAAGTCCTCCGGCTCCGCGTCGGGAGCCCCGGCCCGCACCTGCGCGCGGGCGGACGGACCGTCCAGATCACCCACACCGGTGGCCGCACGCAACAGCCGCGCCACAACATGGAAGGCGATGTCGGTGGCGTGCGATTCGCAGAACGCGGTGAACACGTCGACACCCCGGGCTGCTGCCATCGCGGCGACCTCGCGCACCAGACGGCTCTTACCAATGCCCGGTGACCCCACCACGCCGACCACCGCGCCATAGCCGTCGATGGCGCGGTCCAACATGCCCTCGACCGCAGCCATCTCCCAGCGCCGGCCGACAAGATTGGACTCAGCACGCCAGGCAGCACGATGCCGTTCGCCCATGCCCAGCAGCCGACGGGCAGGCACCGGTTCCTCGGCACCTTTGACGCGCAACAACTCCGGCTCTCCCAGCACCGCTCCCTCGACTAGCCGCGCGGTGGATTCACTGAGTATCACCCCACCGGGTGGCGCCACCGACTCGATCCGCTGAGCCATGCCGACTTGCTCACCAACCGCGGTGTAACCCAAAGCACCCGAACCGATTTCACCGGCGATCACCTGACCGGAATTAAGGCCCACGCGCAACTGGAGGTCCACACCGTCGCGCTCCTGGACGTCGTCGGCAAGCCGCTTCGCTTCCTCCTGAACGCCCAAGGCCGCAAGACAGGCACGAACGGCGTGGTCCTCCAACGCCACCGGCGCACCGAACACCGCCATGATCCCGTCGCCGGTGAACTTGTCCACCGTGCCGCCATAGCGCTTCACGACCGCCGTTGTGATGTCGACAAGTTCTGCCATGATCTCGCGCAACCGCTCCGCACCGACGGCGGCCGCAATGCTCATCGAATGCACCACGTCGGCGAACAAGACCGTCACCTGCTTGTACTCCGCGCGGGTATCTGTTTCGTCGATTAGTGAGCCACAGCGGTGGCAAAATCGGGCGTTCTCCAGGGGCTCGGTGCCACACGTCCGGCACGCCGCTACGGCCGTCATCCGACCCTCCGCCGATCCCGGACCCCCCGCGTTTGCAGGGATCCTCAAAGGATAGGCCGCTGGACACCCACGAGGGACTGTTGGCTTCACAGTGGGTGTTGGCGACACGAAGTTTTGAGACTCTCATATCTCGTCTGTTTCAAGACAACGTGGGCGGCCCTCCCCGGATGCCCGGCATCAAGGCATCGCCTCGGCCATCGCGATGTGCCCCCTGCGATCACTCAGGCGGCGGACTCATCCCGAAGGTTGCGGGCGCCCTTCACATTGCGTAGTCCCGAACAGTTCACGCAACCGATGCACCCTACACAGTCGATGCAGCTCACGCAGCCAATACAGGCAACGCAGCGGGTGCAAGCGATGCATGCCACGCACGCCAGGCATTCCCGCATAAGAAGACACAAGACAGTCAACAGACTGCCAACTACCCCGGCGCTGCCCGCGGTGCCTGCCGAGCCGGCTACCGCGACGCTGCCCGCGGTCGCTGCGGAGCCCGCTACCGCGACGCTGCCTGCGGTGGCGACCGACCCGGCTACCGCGATACTGCCCGTAGTCGCAACCGATCCCACTACTGCGACGCTGTCCATGGTGGCGATCGAGCCCACAGTTGAGCCGCTGTCAAGAGCAACCGCTGAATCCCTTTGAACTACCACAGACTCATCATCTCAGCCACGGAATGACCCTTACCCCATTTTGCCGCCAACGGCCACGATGGCAGGGCCAACACCTTTGCGTGGCGAACTCTGGCGCTTGACTTGCCAAGAACCCCAACGCCGCGGTGAGGGTGTTCCCGACAGTTCTGGCCTTCCCGGGCACTGCGCGGCGGTAACCCACCACAACTACGGAGGTGGGGTCGGGCACTACGAAATCCCTCACGCCACGTCCGACGTCGGTGACACCGTTATAGATAACACTGTCCCCTACGACAAAAACTCAGCCTCAACCGTACGTGGGGAACAGTCGGATACACCGCTCAACTCGTTACAGATAATTCATGCGGGCTCGGCGGTCAAAACGTCGCGGTGGCGTTCGGGGCGTACGGACCTGTCAGCTCTTCGTGATGGTGAACTGGCCGACCTCGCTGATGCCGCGGCGGAAGAAGTCGCTGCATCCGATCAGGTACTTCATGTACCGCTGGTAGACCTCGTCGGACGTGGCAGCGACGGCCTCGTCGTGCGCGGCTTCGAGGTTCTTCGCCCAGGTATCGAGGGTGCGGACATAATGCTCGTCGAGACGCTGCTTGTGCTCCACCGAAAACCCTGCATCGGCGGAATACTCGACGATGTCCTCGT
>Ga0210389_10002897_pt1 | contig 13455 bp, 10 predicted proteins | sample IncBWH28OmetaG_FD_160127 | JGI IMG/M metagenome (GOLD analysis project Ga0210389, IMG submission 160127) | Forest soil microbial communities from Barre Woods Harvard Forest LTER site, Petersham, Massachusetts, United States - Inc-BW-H-28-O ...
GCGAGGCCGGTGAGCTCACCGGGGCAGACCTGCCAGAGGTCCTCAGGGTGCACGATGGCAGCGACAGCAGCCAGGTGAGGCCGTGCTCCCGCGAGCCGCCGCGCGGCAATCAGGACCTCAGCCGGGGTCAGGACGCTCACCACAACAGCATGGGCACGTGCGGCGCTCGATGACCACCGTGGCGGGGGGCCGCGCTTGCCGGAGACGCTGCGCTCGACCTGGCCCGGACAGCGGAATACGGCAGCCTCACCCCGACGCGCTGCCTTACTGGGAGGGGAGGAGGGTTCGCGGCATTTAGCGGCCAGAGGCTCGTGCTCGTCCACGAGATTGGCCGCCATTGTGATTGCAGCCTGCGCGTCGGTGTCCGTGACCGTGGTGCCGCGGTGGACGACCGCGTTCCGGCGGTCTGCTAGCGGTCATGCCCGAGCTGGGCGCGGACCCGCTCGATCTCGGGGACGCCGAGTTCGGCGTAGAGGCCGAAGGCTTCCTGCCAGTTGCGGTGGGCCTGCCCGTGCTCGCCCAGCGCGTGGTGTGCGTTGCCCAGGCCGTTGCATGCGCACGCACGCTCATACATGACGCCAGTCTCGCTGGCGATGCGTAGCGCGGCGGCGTGCCGGCGGCGGGCCTGTTCGGGTCGCCCGCTGGCGAGGCAGACCTCGCCGAGGCCGTTGAGCGCCCTGGCCTCACCGGCCAGCTCGCCGATGTCGCGGAACAGGGCTAGGGCCTGCTGGTAGTGGCCGGCGGCCTGCCGGTGACGGCCCTGCCGGAGGTTGATCAGGCCGAGATTGGCCAGCTCGTCCGCCTCACCTTCGCGATCGCCATTCCGACGGTACAGGGCCAGTGCCTGCTCGATGGCCGCGGTGGCCTGCGGGTACTGGCGCCGCTGTGTGTCGATCAGGCCGAGCTGGCCCAGAGCATAAGCCTCTACGCTCCCGTAACCAGTCTCGCGGCACACGGCCAGGGCATGCCAAAGGCGCACGGCGGCCTGGCGGTAGTGGCCCTGACGGAATTCGACTTCCCCGAGGTGGGCCGACGCATAAGCCTCGATGAGCCGGTCGCCGGTCTCGCCGGAGACGGCCAGGGCCTGCCGGAGCTGGCCGGCCGCCTGCCGGTAGCGGCCCTGACGGACGTCGATCAAGCCGAGGTGGGTCCGTATGCGGGCTTCGCCCGTCCGGTCGCCGGTGGCACGGAACAGGTCCAAGGCCTGCTGGTAACGGTCGGCGGCCTGCCGGAAGCGGCCCTGCTGGTAGTCGATCATGCCCAGGTTGCTGAGGGCGCGCGCTTCGCCGGTCTGCTCACGTGCCTCGCGGAACAAGGCCAGGGCACCCTGGAGGTAATCGGCGGCCTGCTGGTAGCGGTCCTGCCGGTAGTCCACGATGCCAAGGTTAAGCAAGGCGGTAGCTTCGCCGCCGCGGTCGCCCGCCCGCGCGGCGGCGTGTCTGGCGTGACCGTGGATCGCCACGGCCTCGGCAAAGTAGCCGTCCGCGTCGAGATAGCGAAACAGGGTGGCGGACAGCCGGGTGGCGTGACCGGGCGACCCGTTCCCGGCTGCGTGCGCGCTGACCGCGACCAGGTTGGCCCGTTCGGCATCCAGCCACTTCCGCGCCGCGATCTCGCCTGCAACGGCCGGTACGGGAATTGCGGGCTCCGGGACGCGGGGCCGATGAATACGCTCAGCGGGATAGAGGTTGTCCATCGCGGTGGCGGAGGTGGAAAGGTAGAGGTCTAGCAGACGGGTCAGGGCCGCACGCGCCTCGTCATGGCCTTCATGCACGGCGGCGAGCTCTCGAGAGTAGGAGCGCAGCAGGTCATGCAGGCCATATCGGCTCGGCCCTGTGGGCTGAATCAAGTACGCGCGGGCCAGTACGCCTAGCACGTGGTCGGCCCGTTCGACGGTCGTGTCGGTCAGCGCGGCCATCGCGTAACAGTCGAAATCCGGTCCGGGGTGCAGGCCCGCGAGCCGGAAGGCCCGGGCGGCGTAGGGGTCCAGTTGCCGGTACGACCAGGAGAACACCGTGCGCACCATGGCGCGCGGGTCGGCACCGGCCTCCAGCAGCTCGAGCCGCCGCCGCTCATCGGCCAGCGCGCCGACGAGCTCCGCGACCGGCATGGCCGACTGGGCCGCGGCCAGCTCAGCGGCCACCCGCAGCGCCAGCGGCAATCTGCCGCAGACCTCCGCTAGGGTCCGTGTCGCGGCGGGGTCGCAGGCCGCCCGCTCGCCGATCAGGTTCTGCAGCAGGCCGGTCGCGTCGGCCAGCGGCAGCAGGTTCAGGTCCAAGCGGGCCGCGCCGTCCTTGGCTACTAGCCCAGCTTGGGAATCCCGGCTGGTTACCACCGTCACACATCCCGAGGTGCCGGGCAGCAGCGGTCGGACCTGACCCACCTCGCGGGCATTATCCAGGACGACCAGCACCTTCCGGCCAGCCAGCAGGCTGCGATACCGGGCGGCCCGTTCGTCCAGGTCGGCTGGGATGTCCTGGCCGGGTACGCCGAGGGAACGCAAGAACCCGGCTAGCGCATCCGCCGGCGATACCGGCTGATCCGGGTCATAGCCACGCAGGTTCACATACAGCTGCCCATCCGGAAACCGGCCCGCTACCTGGTGGGCCCATTGGACCGCCAGCGCCGTCTTGCCTATCCCCGCCATACCGCCGATCGCCGAGATCACCACCGCGCCCGCTGATCCCGCCCGAAAGCTCAGCAGATCGGACAGCACCTTCAGTTCCGGCTGACGGCCTGCGAAATGGGTCACCGCGGCAGGCAGCTGCCGCGGCACCACAACAGGATCTACCTTCGCTACAGCTGCATCGGCTGACCCGGCTGTGAAAGAGACAGCTGCGCCCAGCGTCGCCGCGGGCCCGGCAGCCAACCCCGCACGCGCCGACTCCTCTCCCCATTTTGGCGGGCTGGCAACGATCACGGCTGGATCGCCGGCCAGGATCTTCTCATGCAGGTCGCGCAGAAGTCGGCCGGGTTCGGCACCAAGCTCCTCGACTAGCATCAGCCGAGCCCGCCTGTAGGCGGCCAGCGCTTCGCCCTGGCGGCCATCGTGGTAGAGGGCGACCATGAGCAGGGCGTGCAGGTGCTCTCGCAGCGGATAAACATTGACAAGGCGCTGCAATTCTGCGATCACCTCGCGGTGACGGCCTAGATGCAGGTCGGAGTCGATGCGGGTTTCCAGCGCCTGCAGCCGCATTTCCGCCAGCCGTGGCACTTCCCGCAGCTCCAGTGAGTCCGACTTCACCCCAGTTAGCGGCTCTCCCCGCCACAGCGCCAGCGCTGCGCAGGCATGCCCAGCCGATGTTTCCCATGATCCGTGCTGGGCGGCCACTCGGGCGGTATCCAGCAGTGCCTCGAACCGGGTCACGTCCAGTTCCCCGGGCTCAATACTGATCACGTAGCCGCCTGGCTGCGTGGTGATGAGTCCTCTGCCGGTGACTGACAGCGCCTTGCGGAGCCTCATCACATAGTTCTGCACGCCTACCCGCGCCGTGGGTGGCGGGTCCTGCCCCCAGATCGTCTCTGCCAGGTCATCCAGGGACACCACGCGACGGGAGTTCAGCAGCAACGCGGCAAGCACCACGCACTGCTTGCCCGGCGGTACCGGTACGACGGCACCCGCCCATCGCACCGTTAGCGGCCCCAGCAGGCAAAACTCAATTTCCGTTGTCACAGGCCATCGCAACCCAGGGTAAAAGGCCGGCGTCGTGTTGCTCGAATCTTAACGGCGTGTTAGCGACGAGGGGAAGACTCAGACATGCATGGCAGCCTTAACTACGCTCCGAATGAAAAGGAGGAGCTAATCGCACACTCATACCCTGCACGGGCCGGCAGATCCCGCTGACCCGCAACCAAATCGCCGGTTCTTGCGCGCTGGTTATCGAACCGGCACGAGACGCCAGGCACCGCCAGCAATGGTCAGCCTGAGTTCTGGCAGGTCAGACAGTACAGCAGAAAGTGCACTCGGCACTCGGGGCGGGCCCACTACAACGAATGCGATCACGTCCGCGGCAGTTTATCGACAAGCTGACCCGGAGCGGATGCCGACGGTGCCTGCGGATGCAGGCCAGCTGGCCCTAGGCGGCTGACATCGTGATCGTCTGGCACCGGATCAGCGCCCCGCCGCAGGCCCCTGACCAGCGCAAGCCATCCCTGCGGGCGAGGAAGGAGCACCCGGGGCCCTGGAACCCCCAGTCACCGGCCCGTCAGCCGGGACTCCGCCATCCAACCGGCGGAACCCCTATCGAAGGAGGAAGACTTTGGGACTGCTCATTAACAGGGTCGCCGACGATGCCCTCCGCGTAATCCTGCCCAAGGCGTCCGCTGGCGCGTGCGTTCCGGACAATGGCCAGTTGTGTAGGTGCGTCGCCTACAACACCTGTGAACCCAGCGGTCAGATCTTCTGGGAGACGTACAGGTACAACTGCCACGGCCAGTGTGTACACCAGCGGAGGTTGTGGGGTTCGCTGCTAACAAGATCGCCGCAGCGATCCTGCCTGAGGTGCCGGTTGGACTAGGAGGCTCTGCCTGCGGGTCCATCCGGCACCAGGCAGTCGGCAACCGGATGTGGAGGCAAGGGCCGCGGGCTGAATATACCGGTTAACATTCTCCGCCCTAACCAGTGCTCCGTCGCCGCTTAGAAATTATTATGAAGCACTTGCCCGATACGGTGCAGGGTAATCCCTGTGATGTGTAAGGGAAATAGAGGATGACCGCTCTTTTGCTTGTAATTATTGTCTTGGTCGGCCTTGTCGCTTTGATAGATCTAACGCTCATCTACGCCCTCATCAGGCGGGTTAATGAGATCCAGTCTAACGAATATGATGGTGGCAGCAACTATACGCATCCCGAATCCGGTTATCGCATTGGTGGTTTCGCCACGCAGACAATTGACGGCCTTCAGGTCTCCGAGCGGGACCTGCAGGGGGCGTACGATGCTTGCGGCCTTTATCATGACCGGATGTTCGGCATGTCATCGGCTGACCGACGAACTGAGCCAGATGCTTTCGCTGAACCCCGCCACTCCAGTACGACGATGGCGATCTGCCAGTGGCCCGGCAATGCTCGGCATTGGCATCGAAACGGCACGGGACCCGAACAGGGACCGCGACGTTCCGCAGCCGAAGCCGTAAAGGAACCACGAAAGGAACACCATGAGCACGAAGACCTGCCTGGCCCTGCGTCTCACCCGGCGGCATCGCGCCGTGATGGCGGCCGGAGTACCGCCCGGAGCCGAGCACGCGCCGCCATCCGCCGCGGCTTATTCCGCGCGGAGAACCGGTATCACTCGCCGTCTCCTAGCCCTCGTCGCGGCCGCGCTCACGGCGGCTGGGATCATGACCGCCGTGAGCGCCCGTCCCGCATCGGCGGCAGGAAACGAAGAGATCTGCCTGACCAACTCCAACGGTAACTGCTTCTGGGAAGAAGTACTCGAAGGCATGACAGCCATCGTCATCACCGGCGTGTTGGACAGGGTCGTCGACTGGATCCAGAAGAAGGTCGGCAGCGATGATAAAGGTAACCCCGAGGAGGAGGAAGAAGACTCCTCTAACGGCCTGTGCCTCGCCGATACCGGGCTGCGGATCGGCGCCCCGGCCACGTTGGCGCCGTGCGGCAACAACGGGACGGTGTGGATCTGGGTCCACCACACCGACGGGTCCTACATGTATAGCAGGTACTCCGTGAGCCATGGCGATGCCATGGTCCTTACCGTCGACCCCTTGTCGAACGGCGCCCGGGTGTACCTGGATATTGCCGCAAACAGCGGCGGCCCCTTCTGGCAGACCTTCACCTACTACTAAGCGCTGGTGCGTAGCGACCACGCCATGCCTGCGGCAGGCCGCTTGCCCGACCGTCAAGTGCCCCCGTCTCGGGTGCTCTGGCGGTCGGCCGGAGCCGTCTTCCTCGCCGTCGGCACGGGAAGGTCCGGGTTACTGGGATACGTGATGTCATTCGCGCAGGTGCGAGGGCTCGTGACATTCACTGCCGTGCTGATCTGGCTGGCAGTGCTGATCGGACGGCAATTCGGCGTCAGCCGCTCGGTCTACTCGGCGGCCATGCTGGTGACCGCCATGCTGCTGGCCGCATCGCTGTGTGCCCAAGTGAGCGAATGGGCGTGGGGTCGGGTGCGCCACGCCGCGCGGCAGAACGCCGCCCGTAGGGCGACAGCGGCACAGCAGTCGACCACCGGGGGTACCAAGGGCTCCCTGGCCTGGCACGCCATGGCGGCCACCGGCGCGGTCGGCTGCGCCGCCATGCTCGTCTCCGGTGACCTGGCATCGCCGAAGCTGCGCTCGACGTTTTCCGCGGCCGGCCGCAGCGGGCGGCGCGGGCACGTGATCGGCCCGGACACTCGTTTTGAGATCGGCTCTCTCACCAAGATCTTCACCGGCCTGCTTTTGGCGGACATGACCATCCGGAACGAGATCGACTTGGAGACGCCGCTAGGCGCCCTGATTGGCGTCCCCGCCGCCGACGCAATGACGCTCCGGTCTCTGGCGACCCACACTTCCGGCCTGCCGCGGCGCATCACCGGCCCGCGCCCGGCTGCCCTGCTCATGGCCTATCACGACCCATACCGCGGCACCGATCTTGATCGCATCATCGCTGCCCTGGCCCGCAGGCGGCCCACGGTGGCGGGCACATTCCACTACTCAAACGTCGGTTATCAGTTGCTTGCCGCCGCGCTGGCCGCGGCTGCGGGCACCACCTGGCCGGATCTGCTGCAGCAGCGCATATGCGGGCCACTCGGCCTGACGGCCACCAGCATGACCCCGGACCGGAACACAGCGCGCGGTCACGACGAAGCAAGTTTCCCGCTCCCGTACTCGGACTACGTGCCGTTGCCCGGCGCGATCGGACTATTTTCATCCGTCAGTGACCTGAGCAGGTTCCTGCAGGCCCAGCTCGACCCCGGGAGCACGCCGCTCGGACCCGCGATCCGGCTGAGCCGCACCGTGCAGACCCCGGCGGGCTGCTCATGTCGGGCCGGGTTGGGTTGGCGGCTCAAGACAACTGGCGGTGCGCGCCTAGCCTGGCACCGGGGCCTCACCCACGGGTTCAGTGCCCTACTGGCGGTGATCGATGCTTCTGATGCTCGGCGCGGTCTGGCAATCCTTGCCAACAGCCCCGCCGCTGTCACCCTGCAGGCAATCGGGCTAAAGGCGCTTCGATAATTACGCCAATAATCTCGAGATCTACTGGCCAGGCTCGAATGCCGGTCGGGGGCGTGACTGCCGGGCGGGGTTTGGACATGCTCGAGGTCGGGCCACGGCGGGCGTGCGGTCCAAGTGTTGCTCTGGTCTCTTCGTGCCGGGAAGTTCGGCCAGGCCGATTCGGCGGCCGAGGCCTCGGCGCCCGGCGCCGTCGAGCAGCTGCGGCCGGGGTGCGGATCCGGGCTGTGGCCGGGCAGGCAGGCCTGGTGCTGCGCAACGTGGGACTGATCGAGGATCTGCGGTCATCGCGGCAGCGCCTGGCCGCCGTCGTCGACGAAGCGCGCCGCGGGCTGGAGCGCGGTCTGCACGACGGCGCCAGCAGCAGCTCGTCGCACTCCGGATTACCCTGGGCCTGGCCCGGCAGGTGGTGACGACCTCGTCGGACGAAGCGGCCGGCCTGCTCACGCAGACCGAGCAAGCGGCGGCCGCGGCGCTGGCCGAGCTCCGAGACCTGGCGCACGAGATCTACCCGCCGCTGCTGGCCGATTCCGGGCTGGGCGCCGCCCTGGCGGCCCAGGCCGCGAAGGCGCCGCTGCCGGTCATCGTCTAGGCGCGCGGGTATCCCCAGCAGATCGAGGCCGCGCTGTACTTCGCTATCTGGGAGGCTTTGCAAAACGTGGCGAAGTACACGCAGGCGCCGACCGCCCGCCTGACCCTCTGCCGGGACGGGCCCGTTCCTGGTGTTCACCGTGGACGATGACGGCACCGGGTTCGACCAGGCCACCACGCCGTGGTTAGGGCGGCGTCAGTCCATCAGGCGGATATTGATTTCGGTAAGTGGTCGAGTCGCCGGGGCGATCCGCATGCGTACCCGCCGATCTGGTCGCCTGTTCGCTCGGCCCGGGGCGGGCTGCTGCGGGAGCCGAAGGATCGTTATGACGGCGCTTCACGATGGCAGTGACCTGCGGGCTTGCGTCCGCGCATACCGGCGGCACGATCTGTTAAATCAGGCCGGGAAGGCCTGCTGGAGCCGCACCGCGATCAGCTTCTCGACCAGTGGTACCGGAAGTGGCTGGTCGATGCTGAAACGCAAGGCCCCCGACGAGGTCGCGTACCCGGTGAGCTCATCTTTGAGTTGCGGAAAGACCGAGCCGCTGTGGGGGAGATAGCTCAGATGATTCTTAAACGCGGCGAACCCGGCGATTGTCTTTCCCCCGACCTTGAAGGCGGGCACGCCGTAGGAGATCCCCTGGTCCGCCTCTGGGAGGATATCCAGGATCGTCTGGCGCAACCTCGCCAGCGTTGTGCGTTTCGGCTCCTCCAGAGCATCCAGGTACTGGTCGACTTCCTCGGCAGGCACGGCCCTATTCTGCTGATCGATCAGCTTCCTTAGCAAGGAGCGCAACCTTGGGGAATGCAGTGCCTCCGCTGGCCAGCGCCCGCGCAGCGGCTCCGCCGCAGTCAGAGCTGTCCTGAAAGATCCTCGCTGCCCGGCGTAAGTGCTGGCGGCTGCCTTCACTCGGTGAACGCGCAGAACCCGTTTCCTTCCGAGTCGGCCAGGCGGATCAGCGCCGGCATCATCGACCGTAATATCAGAACCGCGCTTGAACCGCCGATAGGCGCGTTTTCCGGCCCGTCAAGCTCCGCGTTCGCGGTGCGCCAATTGGGGATTTTTGTGCTTGGCCGCAGGCGGTGCCGCGCCTCCGGGCGGCCGGGTGTTCAGGGCGGTGCCTGCCGTCAGCTGCCGGGGTAGGTGCCGAAGCTCCAGCTGACCGACCAGGGATCCTCGACAGTGAAGGTGCGGTTGCCGTAGCTGGTGTCTTCGATCTCCCGGGTGATCGCGCCATGGGTACTCACGGCAGAATGTCAGCGCTGCCTTACGCGGGCGGGAAGACTGCGATCTCCGTCACACCCGTAGCGCTCGACCCTGTCCGCGGCACGTGAGGACGTTTCGCTGGGAAGTATCGAGGCTCTGCGAAACGTTGAGCTGCACCTTCGGAGGAAGTTCATCTGATGTAGCCAACCGACACTTGCACGATCGGACGCAGAACTGGACGAGAATCCCACGATCCAGTTACCGAGTCAGCCGAGGCGAGGTCTGCGCTCGTCCCGGGGCAATGGCAGAACTGCACGTTCTCCTCTCTGTCGCATCCGCTAGTCCACCTGCGTGCCGCGACCGGCTCTGACGACTCACCTGCGATCGTCCAGAGCGCCGTGGCAGAATCACTGTCGTTCTAGTAATTCGAGTCGATGGATACGGTAGGTTATGGCTGGCATAAGGGACCTTGCGACGATCTTGTCAGTTCTTACTGGCTTGATTGCCTGTCTAGCATTTATCGCCGCGACGGGTCCCGGGTCAAGGATAATCATATTCTTGATTCTTTCGCTGGCACGCCTGAGAACAGTTATCAAGGCGGCAAAGCAAGCAGGGCTAACGACCAAGAAAAGCGTCATATACAGTTGTGTGCGACAGATCGTAAGAACTCAGTACGCCGGCCAACCTTACAACTTGGCGACTGAAATGGAGTGGCTATGCCGACTTTACGATCTAAGCTTGCCTATAACGATGGCAGAGGACCATATTAGTCGGGACAACCTTAGATCCCTAGCGGTGGGATATCAACGACTCGTCGGCCATTGCCGATCGCGCCTCATTTTTGGGGCTAGAGGCAATGATATTATCGCGCAACAGGTCCGCGTAGCTGAACAGACGGCGACGCTTCTACAGCAGCATAGCCTACACATTGTCCAAGATGGTGGTGCTGCCCCCATTGTAATTGATCTGCGCCCTCACGGATTCTACGTTAGGCTAATGTATGCAGAGGCTAACATGGAGTCCGTTGCCTCCACACATCCTTCGCGCCAACCGTCGGTTCCCATAATGCTGCAGAGCACGGGACAATCCGCAAGGCCCCGATTCGAAGGTATCCTTCCATTCCTGCTTCGGCATCGCATGGAACTAGATGGCGGGAGCGGGCGAACGCTCCTCCACCTAGCTATTGGTGAGATACCGTATTCGAACTTGTTGTCACGGAACACGTTTTGGGACCCGCAGAGCTCGAAGCCGCCTGAGAAGGTGCCGGAACACGCTATTTCGCTTTCAGTCCTTCCTGTAACGTCCGACGGACGCGTCCTTCTTTCTCGCCGTGCTGCAGGGGCCGGTTCATATGCAGGAATGATTGGACCTTATATTACCGGGAATGCAGAGCTGCGAGATCGCAGAGGGCTTGCTGCCGATCGGGATGAGTTTGGGATACCTGACCTATTGATGGCGGCGTGTCGCGAGGGAATGGAAGAAGTTGGTCTCCTCTTGCCCGACAGAATCTAAAAATACTTGGACTCGGGCAGATATGGTCTCGAGAGGATACAGGGATTTTCTCGTTGTTGCTATCTGCGACCTTGTCCATAACAGCGGCGGAGGCAGCAGAATGTACTCGCCAGTCCGACCCCGTTGAAGGCAGCTGGGAGGTCGGCAATGAATTGTACGCAGTGTCCTTGTGGGAGGACAACCAGAGCGTGGAAGAAGTCTTGCGCTGGATTGTTTCTGATAGCGACGCTATACCTCAGGCCGTTGCGTGTCTTGTGGCTCTTGCCTACAAGACATCCCAAGTTAGAATTGCTGACTGGAGGGCTATCCTCAATTCGCCTTCCCGGCGACCTGACCGTCTGATTAAGGTGATCCCGACGCATCGCCCATATCGCTGACAAGGCTCCTGTGCTAGCGCCGATTAGAAGCTCGGCGCGTTTCGTGATGCACCTTGACAGTGCTGAATTGGTGTCAGCTGCAATCGTCCTGACTTAGGACAGGATTCGGCGGTCGCGAGTAGTGCGGGGTTGTGACCTGCTGGTTTTCCGTTTTTGGAAGCTGAAGTTGCGCACTAACGGTGGCCGTAGAGTTGGCCGGTGCCGTATGTGCGGACGGTGAAGACGAAGTCGGGTGCGACGGCCGTGCAGGTCGTCTGGTCGTCGCAGCGGGGCTCGCGGGAGATCGAGCACCTCGGGTCGGCGCATGACGAGGCCGGGCTGGAGATGCTGAAGGCCACGGGGCGCCAGCGGATCGCCGCGGGCAGGCGGAGCTCGACCTGGGACTTGAGCCGGCGGGCGGCGGCCCGCTGCCGATCACCTCCTCGCGGATGGGCTGCCTGCTCGACGCGCTCGAGCGCGGCTACCGGGTGCTCGGGCTTGACGCCGCGGCCGGCGGGGACGGCGTGTTCCGCGACCTGGTGCTGGCCAGGATCATCGAGCCGGTCAGCAAGCTCGACAGCCTGCGGGTTCTCGAGGAGGCCGGGGTCGCGCCGGTCTCTTACCGGACCGTCGAGCGCCGCTTGCCGGCGTATGCGCAGGAGGCGTGGCGGCAGCGGCTGTCGGCGGCCTGCGCGGCTCACGCCCGGCTCGGCCCGGCTAGCCTCGTGCTCTACGACGTGAGCACCCTGTATTTCGAGACCGGCCAGGGCGACGGGTTCCGGGAGCCCGGGTTCTCCAAGGAACGGCGGCTGGAGCCGCAGATCACCATCGGGTTGCTGGCCGGGCAGGACGGATTCCCGCTCATGGTCAGCGCGTTCGAGGGGAACAAGGCCGAGACCAAGACCATGCTGCCGGTCATCAAGGCGTTCATGGCCGCCCACCGGCTGCCCGACGTCACCGTGGTCGCGGACGCCGGGATGATCTCCGAGGCCAACCAGAAGGCGATCGAAGCCGAGGGCCTGTCGTTCATCCTCGGAATGAAGGTCCCCGACGTCCCCTACGTGGTAGATCAGTGGCGCAGAGAGCACCCGGGCGAGGAGATCCCCGACGGGCACGTCTTCGTCCAGCCCTGGCCCGCCGGGCCGTCCTCGAAACGCCGTGACCAGCGGATTTACTACCAGTACAAGGCCGACCGGGCCCGCAGGACGCTGCACGGGATCGACGAGCAGGTCGCCAAGGCCGCGAAAGCCGTCGCCGGGCTGGCCCCAGTCAAGCGGAACCGGTTCATCGCCCTGGACGGCGCGGTCAAGAGCGTCAACCGCGAGCTGGAGGCCAAGGCCAGGACCCTGGCCGGGATCAAGGGCTACATCACTAACCTCGCGACCTGCCCGGACGGGACGCCAGTCACCGCGGGCTTCGTGATCGGCAGCTACCACGAGCTGTGGAATGTCGAGAAATCGTTCAGGATGGCCAAAAGCGACCTGCAGGCACGGCCGGTTTACCACCGCAAACGCGACTCCATCGAGGCCCGCCTGACGATCGTGTTCGCCGCCCTCGCCGTCAGCCGGTGGATCGAAGCCCGCACCGGCTGGTCAATCAGGAAATTCGTCAAGACCGCCCGCCGCTACCGCACCATAAAGATCCAGGCTGGCCAGCACACCGTCACCGCCGCTGACCCGCTCCCCGACGACCTTCGCCAGGCGCTCAGCGCCATTAACGCGCCAGCGGAGGCACGCACTAATTTGTCCTAAGTCAGGTACGGGGCTGTCGTGCAGGGAGCGGTCAGGCCCGATCAGCGAGTCCGGCACCCGGCTCGGCCCCTGCGGTCCGCGCCGAGACGGGACTGCCAGGCCCGGGTCTGCGGCGCGGGAGGCGTCTAAGGTGACTGCAGTCATGAGATTCACCACCCTTCCGTCGTGGCGAGCGGGTGAGATTCACCGGTCAGCGCGGCCAGCGCGGCGGCCACTTCGGTAAGGCTGGCGCGGACGTAGGTCGACGTGGCGCCGGTGTCGCCGCCGCTGTCGGTGTGCCCGGCGTAGGCGCGTGCCACCGCGTATCCGAAATTCCGCTCGACCCAGGTCAAGATGGTATGGCGGATCCAGTGGCTGCTGATGCCCTGGGTCGCTACCCACGGCAGGTGCCGGCCGATCCGCACCCATAGGTGGTCATACCGCCGGGAGGTGACCGGCCGCCCGTAGGCGTACCGCAGCAACTGCCCGTCAGCAGGGGCATGCCGTTTCCGGCCGTGCTCGACTAGGCGGGCCATCAGAGTGGGCGAGACCGGCTGCCAGCGGACCGTCTCGCCCTTCTCCCGCAGCAGGACCAGGCACTGGTCCGGGTCCAGGTCCCGTGGTCTCAGGGCCAGCGCGCCGCCGCGGCGGCAGGCCGTCTCGGTGTGCAGGCGGAGGATCAGCGTGTCCAGCTCCGGATCGTCGCCCGTGGTCGCGGCGATCTCGTTGATCTGCGACAGCCGGTTGTCCGTCAGTGCGCGGCGGGTGGTCGGCAGGCGGCGCGGCTTGGCTACCTTCCGAGCAGGGTTGTCGGCCGCGGCGATCAGTCCGTCGTCCACGGCGCGCTGGTACAGGCAGCGCAGCGCGGCCACCAGGTGCTCCTCCGC
>Ga0210389_10002898_pt1 | contig 13452 bp, 13 predicted proteins | sample IncBWH28OmetaG_FD_160127 | JGI IMG/M metagenome (GOLD analysis project Ga0210389, IMG submission 160127) | Forest soil microbial communities from Barre Woods Harvard Forest LTER site, Petersham, Massachusetts, United States - Inc-BW-H-28-O ...
CGGAGCGGCGTGCTCCCCGCGCCCGTTGGACTCGCCTCGAGCATCATGCGCGAATCGGTCTGATACTGCCCCTTTGAAAGCCTCGGCAGCATTTTCGCGAAATCTTTTCCGCGGCAGCTCGTGAGGAATCCGAGCTTGCCGAGATTCACGCCCATGATCGGGACATCGGCGCCGTCGAGAAACCGTGCCGCGCGCAACAGCGTTCCGTCGCCGCCGAGCGAGATCAGCGCGTCGAGCCCCATCGCGTTGGTGAGCACGCCGCCGCCGGTAGCGCCCTGCGTCAGGCTCGGCTCGTACGAAAGCTCGAGATCAAGCCGCGGCGCTTCGCTCGCGAGCATGTCAAGAATTTCCGGCAGTCCCTGGTAGCCCTGGTGACCAATGACGCCGATTCGCATTACCCCGTTACCGCCTCTGACTCGTGCAGCGCGCGCACACGCTCCGCGATTCCAGCCGCGTCGAGCCCGCACGCCGCGAGCTGCCGCGCGCGGGAGGCCGCGTAGATGATCCGGTCCGGAACGCCATGCGCGATCACGCGCACGCCGGGATCCATCGTCGCGACGACGCTCGCCATGTACGCGCCGAACCCGTTCACGACCGTTCCCTCTTCGACCACGAGGAGCTGACGGTGGTCGGCGACGACCGCCGCAAGCGTGAGTTCGTCGTACGGTTTCAGGTAACGGCAGTTCACAACAGTGATTGAAAGCCCCTCTGCCGCGAGCATCTCCGCGGCAGCAAGTGCGGGGAGCACCATCGTCCCCACCGCGAGGATCGCGACTTCTTTCGGAGTACCCTGACGGAGCACCTCCCACGTGCGATACGGCACCGCGGGAATCTCACTGATCGCCGGCGGCAGATCGGGCGCGGCATCGCGTGGATAGCGAAGTGCGAACGGCCCGCTCTCGTGCTCCACCGCGGCGCGCAGCAGTCCGAGCATTTCGCGACCATCCTTCGGCGCGGCAACCGTCATGTTCGGAACCGCGAGCATGTAGGCGATATCGTAGAGACCGGCGTGCGTCTCGCCGTCTTCACCAACGAGTCCCGCGCGATCCATGCAGAAAATCACCGGCAGCCGCTGAATCGCGACGTCATGAATGATGCTGTCGTACGCGCGCTGCAAGAATGTCGAGTAGATCGCAGCCACGGGACGGATCCCGCGCGTCGCAAGACCGGCCGCCATCGTAATCGCGTGGCCTTCGGCAATGCCGACATCGAAGAATCGCGACGGATGCGCCTTGGCCACAACGGACGTCCCCGTGCCGCTCGGCATCGCTGCCGTCAGCGCGACGACGTCCTTTCGCTCCGTCATCAGCTCGGAGAGCCCTTTGCCGAATACGGCCGTGTAATTCGCGTTCGCCGTCGATGTCTTGAGCTGCTTGCCCGTTGCCGGATCATGCCCCGGCGGAAGCGCGTGCCATTTTTCGATGTGCTCGCCGGCGGGAAATCCCTTTCCCTTCTGCGTGATCACATGGACGAGGCGCGGTCCCTTCATCTCGCGAACGGCCTTGAACGTATCGTTCAGCGTCTTGATGTCGTGGCCGTCGATCGGGCCGAAGTAACGGAAGCCGAGCTCTTCAAAGAGCACACCGGGCGTGAGGAATGCCTTTACGCTCTCTTCCCACTTCTTGAGGATCTTCGACGCGTGCAGCATTTCCGGCGCATGGCTCGCCACGTCGCCAACTGCGCTGCGAATGCGGTTGTAGATCGGATTGCGCTGAACCGACGCCAGATACTTGTGCATCGCGCCGACATTCGGCGCGATCGACATCTCGTTGTCGTTGAGCACGACGACGAAATCGCGGCCTGATGCGCCGGCGTTGTTCAATCCTTCGTACGCGAGGCCGCTGCCGAGCGAGCCATCGCCGATCACGGCGACAACGCTGAAGCTCTCGCCATTGAGATCGCGACCGACGGCCATGCCGTATGCGGCGGAGATCGATGTAGCCGCGTGACCCGCGCCGAAAGTGTCGTACTCGCTTTCGGTGCGCTTAAGAAATCCGGAGAGGCCGTCCTCCTGGCGCAGCGTATTCATGCGGCCCGCGCGGCCGGTGAGAACCTTGTGCGGATACCCCTGATGGCCGACGTCCCAGACGAGTTGATCGCGCGGCGTATCAAAGCAGTTGTGCAGCGCGATCGTGAGTTCGACCACGCCAAGACCCGCGCCGATATGGCCGCCGGTCTTGGAGCAGGACTCGATCAGAAACGCGCGGACGTCGTCGGCAAGAACGCGCATCTCGTCGTTCGAGAGGGCGCGGATGTCGGCGGGAGAGTGAATGCGATCCAGGATGGTCATCTGCTAGGCGAAAACAAGGGCAATTGCCGTCAAAAAACTAGGAGCGCCGGTCAACTACGAACCTTGCGAGCGATTCGAGCTGAGGTGACGCGATTCCGGCGTCGCGGAGGGCCAGGCAAGCATCGTCGCAGAGCTTCTCGGCGCGCGCGCGGGCCCCTGCGAGCCCCAGCAGCGCCGGATAGGTGCTCTTCTTGAGCTCGGCGTCCCGCCCGGCAGTCTTACCGAGCTCGTCGGTCGTCGATGTGACATCGAGCACATCGTCGGCAATCTGGAAGGCGAGGCCCACCGCGGATCCATACCGCTCGAACGCCCGCAGAGTTTCGTCGTTTGCGCGCGCGGCGAGACCGCCGATCCTCACCGAAGCATTGATCAGCGCGCCCGTTTTCATCCGGTGCACACGCTCGAGCTGCGGCAGCGTCAGCGGCGCGCCCTCGCCTTCGAGATCGAGCAACTGGCCGCCGATCATCCCGCCGGCACCGGATGCGCGCATGAGTTCGCGGACGATCTCGCCGGTCGTCGCATCATCCAATCCAAGAGCGCGCGCAGCATCAGTTGCAGCGCGCGCCGCAAGCGGGACCATTGCCAACCCGGCTGAAGTCGCCGCAGGAATCCCATGTGCGCGGTGCACCGTCGGCCGGCCGCGCCGCATATCATCGTCGTCCATGCACGGGAGATCGTCGTGCACGAGCGAATAGGCGTGGACCACTTCGACCGCCGCGCCGAGCGCGCTTGCATCACCGGTACCGCCGGCGGCGCGATAGGCGGCGAGCAACAGGATCGCGCGCAGCCGCTTCCCTTCTCCGAGCATCGAGTAGCTCACCGCGTCGGCAACCGGCCCGTTCATCGAGCACAGGTAGGTTGACGCGAACGATGCGAGCGCGCCGTCCACCACGGCGCGCTCGGCGGCAAAGGTCATCCGCCGCTGATCGGGCGCGCTCCCGCGATCGTCAGCCGCGATCATCAGCCTCGTGAATTTCAAACACGCCTTCGGCTTTCTCGACGAGCTTCGCAACACGCCCCTCGGCCTTGGCGAGCTCGGCGCTCGCCGCCTTGAGCTTTGCTATGCCCTCTTCGAACAGCGTCAGCGCCTGCTCGAGCGAGAGATCGTCGCGATCGAGACTCGCCGCGATTTGTTCGAGACGCTCCAGATTCTGTTCGAACGTCATACGGCTCCCGTCGATGGCCTGCGTTGTTTTCGGTCGTCGGTCTTCGGTCCTCGGTCCGCCCTTACGATCACGTCATCGGCCGTCGCATGCACGCGGCCGTCGCGCATCTCCATCGCAAACTGCATCCCGGGCTTGAAGAGCGCCGCACTCGGGAGCGCGCCGCCGTTCTCATTGAGCGCCACGGCGTATCCACGCGCGAGCGTCGCGAGCGGGCTCAAGGTCTCGAGACGCGCGGCAAGTTCCTGCACGCGCGAGCGGCGGCGTTCCACCGATCGCAGCGAGCGCACGCCAAGGTCGCGTGAAATCTGGCGGAGCGTGAAGCCCGCATCACGAACGCGGAGTTCTGCTGCGGCGCGGATCGAATCGCCGAGCCCGCGAATGCCGGCGACGATATCGGCGAGCACCGGCACCGCGGCTTCGGCAGCCGCGCTCGGCGTGGCCGCACGAAAATCAGCGACGAGATCGGCAATTGTAAAATCGACCTCATGCCCGACCGCCGAAATAGTCGGGATCGGACAGGCGGCAATCGCCCGCGCGACGCGTTCATCATTGAACGCCCACAAATCCTCGCGCGAGCCGCCGCCGCGTCCGACGATCACGACGTCCGCGCCCCGCCACCGCGCGAGGCGGTCGAGCGCAGCCACGAGCGAATCCGGCGCGGTTTCACCTTGCACCGCCGCTGGAATTACAATGATCTCCACGCCGGAATTGCGGCGCTGGATGACCGATATGATGTCGTGCAGCGCGGCGCCGTCCGGGCTCGTGATGACCGCAACGCGCTGCGGAAAGCGCGGCAGCATCCGTTTGCGCGAAGGGTCGAGCAGCCCGTCCTTCTCCAGCGCGGCTTTCGTTTTCTCGAACGCCTTGCGCCAGAGTCCCTCGCCCTCGGCTTCCATCGCGCGGACCATGAACTGCATTTGCCCGCGCGCCGCATACACGCTGAGCTGTCCGTGCGCCATCACCTGCATCCCTTCATCCGGCGGCGCGGGGATGCATTTGGTATCGCGCGACCAGACGACGCACGACAGCTGCGCCGTGGCGTCGCGCAGCGAGAAATACCAGTGGCCGTTGCGATGCGCGGTGAAGTTGCTCACTTCGCCTTTGATCCAGATCGGCGGGAACGCCCCTTCGAGCACTTCTTTCGCGGCGTTCGTCAGCGCGGCGATCGTGAGCGCTTCTTCGGGTGAGCCGCCGGGCACCTTCACGCCTGCCTCATGCGCTCACGTTCAAATCGGCAGGTTCGCGCCGGACAGCTCCGCGGCGCGCACGGTGTTCCTGAGCAGCATCGCGATCGTCATCTTGCCGACTCCACCGGGCACGGGCGTGATAAAAGACGCGACTTCCTTCGCGCTGTCGAAGTGCACATCGCCTCTCAGGCGGTATCCCGATTTCTTGGTCGCGTCGTCGACGCGATTGACGCCCACGTCGATGACTACGGCCCCGGGCTTGAGCATCTCGCCCGTTACAAACTCGGGCCGGCCGATCGCAGCGATCACGAGATCGGCGCGCCGCGTGTGCGCGGTGAGATCGCGCGTGCGGCTGTGACAAACCGTCACGGTGCAATCGGCGTTCGCGCCCGGCTGCACCATCAGGCTCGCCATCGGTTTTCCCACGATGTTCGAGCGCCCGATGATCACGCACTCCATCCCCGCGGTCTTCACGTTGTACGCTTCGAGCAGCACCTGCACGCCCGCAGGTGTGCACGGTGCGAACGCGTCGCGGTCGCCGATCAGCACCTTGCCGACGTTGATCGGATGAAAACCGTCGACATCTTTCTCCGGCGCAATTCGCCGGATGACCGTCTGCGGATCGATCTGCTTAGGCAGCGGCATCTGCACGAGAATCCCGTGAATCCCCGGATCGGCATTCAGGCGATCGATCACCGCCAGCAGTTCCGCCTGCGTGGTCGACGCGGGCATGCGAATCGTCTCACCGTTCATTCCGGCTGCGTGGCACGCCTTTTCCTTCGCGCCGACGTACACCGCGCTCGCTGCATCGTCGCCGACGAGCACCACGGTCAATCCGGGAACGACACCGTGCTTGGCGAGCGCCGCCGCCGAAACCGCGACATCCGCCAGAACTTTGTTCGCGACGGCCGCGCCGTCGATGATCTCAGCGGGCAATGTCCATCGCTCGCTTTTCGCGGATGGCCACGACCTTGATCTGACCGGGGTACTGCAGCTCCGTCTCCACCCGGCGGGCGATCTCTTCTGTGAGCGACTGCATGCGCGCATCGTCCACATCCTCGGGATTCACGATCACGCGAATCTCGCGACCGGCCTGAATCGCAAACACGCGATCGACGCCCTTGTAGCTCGACGCGATCTTCTCTAGTCCTTCCAACCGCTTCACATAGGTCTCGAACGCTTCGCGGCGTGCACCCGGTCGCGATCCGCTGATTGCGTCCGCCGCCTGCACCAGCACGCTGACTTCGCTCTCGTGCGGCACGTCGTCGTGGTGCGCAGCAATGCAGTTCACGACCATCGGGCTCTCGCCGTATTTGGTCGCGACCTCGACGCCGAGCTGCACGTGCGTCCCCTCGTGCTCGTGCGTGAGCACCTTGCCGATGTCGTGCAGCAGCGCGCCGCGGCGCGCCATCACGGGATCGAGGCCGAGTTCTTCGGCCATGATTCCGGCGAGCCACGCGACTTCTTTCGAATGCAGCAGGATGTTCTGCCCGTAACTCGTCCGCCACTTCATGCGGCCGACGAGCTTCACGAGCTCGATGTGCAGTCCGTGCACGTTCACTTCATAGGCAGCCTGCTCGCCCGTCTCGATGATTCCGGCGTCGACTTCCTTGCGCGACTTCTCGACGACTTCTTCGATGCGCCCCGGATGAATGCGTCCGTCGGCAACGAGCTTCTCCAGCGCGAGCCGCGCAACTTCGCGGCGCACGGGATCGAAGCACGAGACCACAACGGAATCCGGCGTGTCATCGATGATCACGTCCACACCGGTCGCGAGTTCGAACGCACGAATATTGCGCCCCTCGCGACCGATGATGCGTCCCTTCATTTCGTCTTTCGGCAGCGCGACCGCGCTCACCGTGATCTCCGCCGTGTGATCGGCGGCAATACGCTGCACCGCGAGCGCCACGATTTTCTTGGCCTCGCGATCGGCGTTGCGCTTGGCGGTATCGCGGATCTCACGCAGCCTGCTGGCCGCATCGGCGTGAGCCTCTTCTTCCATGCGCCGGATCAGCTCGGCTTTGGCCTCGACCGCTGAGAGACCGGCCAGCTGCTCGAGACGGCGGCGTTCCTCGCCGACCATCTTATCGAGCTCCTGTTGCTTCTCCTCGACGGCTTTCTCTTTCCGGCCAAGATCGCTGGCGCGTTTGCCGACGTCTTTGTCGCGCGTTTCGACGAGCTCGAACTTTCGGTCGAGAACACCTTCGCGGTCCTGAAGGCGCTTTTCCTCGCTCGTGACTTCCGCACGGCGGCGGCGGGCCTCGGCTTCCCACTCCTCGCGGGCGCGCATGGCCTCTTCTTTCCCGGCGAGCACCGACTGCTTGCGCAGGCCATCGGCCTCGCGCTCGGCGTCACCCAATATTCGTTTGACGAGTTGCTCGGCCGTGTCGCCGGCCGCTTTACGTGCCCGGACTTCCGTGTCCTTTCCGGTACGTCTGCCAACGATAAAGGCGACCGTTGAGCCGGCGACACCAAGCACGCCGAGCGCGATCGCCACCCATGCAAGTGGATTCATTGTCCGTATGCTCCAATACAGCGACACCTCGCGCGAATTGCGCGTGCGCTGCGATTCATGAAGACCGCACGGGAACATGCGAACAGCGGCGAAGCACCAGGGAGGTTCGACCGGCCGGCCGGGCGCCGTCGAAGGGCGCTGAACGGGTCGGGCTAACTACCGAGGCCGCTTGTACCTACGTGCTCGCGGCTCCACGTTCTTTGAAGGTACGGCCCAGGCCACAAAAAGGCAACGAGATTGTGCCAAAAACGGTGGCGCGAAAGCGCTGGCGCGAGACGTGCATCTGTCTGTTTTCAACAGTTCCTTTTGCACGCCGCGTGTCTTATTCTTTGACAGGGCATATGCCGCTAGTGGCCGATTTGACCGCCACCGTTCTTCAGTCAGGATCTACCGAATGACCGCCACTCCCGAGGATTCACCGGAAGCGCCACTCGTCCTCGTCATCGATGACGAAGAGGCAGTGCGCAGCGTGATCGGCCGACTGCTCGCGCGGCAGGGCTACCGTGTGCTGCTCGCGTCCAGCGGACAGGAAGGGATCCGGCTGTTCGAAGAGCACGCGAAAGAAATTCGCCTCGTCGTGCTGGACTGGCATCTCCCCGGAGTTCCTGGGGAGCGCACATTCGACGAACTGTTGGCCCGGGAACCAAAGCTGCGCGTGGTATTGGTCACGGGCGATCATGACGCGGACCTCGGTGCGAACGCCCGGCAGTATCTCGCTTGCATGTTGCTGAAGCCGTTTACGACCGCGGAGTTGATGCTGGCGGTCAACGCAGTTCTATCAGCGTAGGCTAGAGCGATCGAAGCCACGCAGTAGCGGCGCGCGCCGGATCCGGAGTGGGCGCGGGCGAACGGCCATCTGGCAAGCAAACGAGTGCGTGCGTCGCGAGTAGCAGCGCGGGTTGGCCGCACGTTGCCTCCTGCACGGCACGGTGGCGAATCCCGTACGCCCCAAAGCGCAGGTCAACATTCAGGAACGGCGGGCCAACCTGCGCGTACGTGATCTCAGCGCCGGCGGCATCGCGGGCAATCGTACGGAGCTGCTCGCGCTGAACAGCGCCGACGACCAGCTGCGTGGCGAGCGATACCGATCCTACGAGCAGCGTATTGCACGCGAGCAGCGCCGCGAGGACGCGCACAGCTGTTCGGTGATGGAAGTCGATCAATAGCGCGGGCAGCGCCGCGAACCAGAGCTGCGGCGCGTATCGAGAGTAGTAGCCGAACGGAATGGCGAGTGCGGAACAGAACAAATAGAGCGAGAGCAACGCCAACGGCCACGAGCCCGGACGCCCGCGCACCACTGCGTACGCAAGCAGCGCCCATGCAATGAGCAACGCGCCGCCGAACAATGGACCGAGACCTCCAATGCGAGTGTCCACCGTGCTGAACGCGCCGATTTCGCTCGCCCGCACGGTCAGCGGGACTTTCAACTTCGGCGGCCGCTCGTCGATGTTGCTCGACTCGGACGCGAGCGCGCGGAACAGTTGCACGACGCGCGACTGACGCGCGAAAGTCGTGTCGTAATGCACGACGGCGTGCATCGCTCCGCGACCGAACGCCGGATAGGCCGGGTTGCCGTACAGCACGGTGTTCGTGATGTACGGATTGATTCCGACGAGCGTCGTGACGATCGCGGCGGCGGCAGCGATCATCAGCGCCTCGCGCGTGCGCGACCGCGCGCGCCACCACACCCAGCTGCCCGCCGCCAATCCCACGAGCAGTTCAAAAAGAATTCCGTTGAACTTGAGGTTCGCAAGAAAGGCTGCAATCAGTATCAGAGCGGGAATCCATCGCCGCTCGCCGGTGCGAAGCCAGAGGATTACGAGCGCGATCACGATGATCAGCGACGAAGCCACCAAGCCATCGACGTAAAACGATGCCGCCTGAGTCAGCGAGACCGGGTTCGCGGCGGCGAGCGCGGCGACGAGAATCGCCGCCCCTCGTCTGATGCGCAACGTCTCAAGTGCAGGCCACAGCAACAGAAACGCGGAGAGCATTCCAGCGAACTGGACTCCCTTCGCGGCTTCGAATGCCCCTGTTGCCCGGTAGACCATCGCTTCGAGCACCCACGCGGACTTGGGCAAGTTCGTCAGGTATATGCCGCTGACGTCATGCTCATGGGCGCGCGGCGCCCAAACCGGATTCCAGCCACCGGCGAGAAGCCGCACGGCCGTCTGATGATACGTTTGGCCATCGAACGTGACATCGAAGATCAACGCAGACACGCCGAAGCAAACCGCGAGGATCACTGTCGCGAGTGCGAGTGTCTGCAGGGCGTTTACACGATCAGACCAGAGCGCCGCACCGATGGTGACCGCAAACGCACATGCGATCAGCGCGGGCGAAATGCCGAGGCGCGCGACGAACGCAGCGGAAACAACCGCGCCGGGCACCGAGAGGAAGAGCGCAAGCGCCAGTCCGCTTGCCGCGGCGCGCGTTGCACCGGAGGTCAGACGAACTTCAGTCGCCAAAGCGCGAACCAGGTCATGCGAATGAGGAGCACCCCGTGGCGCCAGCGCTGAATATTCGTCGAGCCGTACGTGCGCTCACGATACCGCACCGGGACATCACTGATCTTCAGCGACATCTTCGCCGCGCCAAAGAGCAGGTCGAAGTCACCAAAGGGGTCGAACTCGCCAAAGTAGGCACGATTGGCCGCGATGCTTCGATAGTCCTTCGCCCAGAGGACCTTCGTGCCGCAGAGCGTGTCCTTCATCGGCTGGCCGAGAATCCATGAAAACGCTCGGCTGAAAAAATGATTCCCGATGAGGTTGAGAAACTGCATCGCCTCGCCTTCCATTGGATACACGAGACGCACGCCGTTCGCGAACTCCGCTTTGCCGCGGTAGAGGAGATCGAAAAATCGCGGGAGTTCCTCAGGCGGCATCGTGAGATCGCTGTCGAGAATCATCAGCAGCTCTCCTTTGGCCTCCGCGAAGCCAAGTCGCACCGCGTCTCCCTTGCCCACGCCAGTCTGCCTGAACAAGCGGCACTTTCGCTCGGGGTGGGCGGCCATCTCGCGTTCGATCGCGTCCCAGCTGTCGTCGCGAGAGTGCCCTTCTACAAAAATCAGTTCGACACCGGCGCCCATCTCGGGCGTTCGCTGAAAGAGCGCGGGAATGTTCCCCGCCTCGTTTCGGACCGGTACGATAATCGAGACGGTCGGCGGCGCGACGGACCGAGCGTCATTCTGGCGTTTCCTCGCACAAAAAACGTAGTGAGCGCGAGCGACCTGATGAATGGCAGATGGACGAGCACTTTATTGAAGAAGCTGGCAATCAGCGGAGTACCAACCGGCCAGAGAATCTCGCGCGAACTCTGAATCAGTTCGAAGTCCGCGAGGTCGAGCAGGCCTGCGACATCGCTCGCCGAGAGCCAGTTCTGGCGCAGCGTCGGCTGCGCGAAACCCAGCGCGCTCGCAACGGCGAGAAATGGCTCCCATAGCCGACTGTAGCTGTTCACGATCAGCCGCGTGCGCGGCGTGCACGCGCGCGACACACGATCGAGGATCGCCTGTACATCCCACGCGTCGTTGATCAGGTCGGAGAGTATGACGACGTCGAATGTTTCCGCCGAGTCCCATTCGTGTGCATCCGCGCTGACAAAGTGCAGTTCCGGATGAAGTGCCCGCGCGCGGACGAGCATCTCCTCCGCGAAATCCACTCCGACGCCGTACGAGGGCTGCAGTGACGCGAGCAGATCTCCCTGACCGCAGCCGAGTTCAAGGACCCGTTGGCCTGCGGGGATCCGGAACCGGTAAAGGTCGCGAACGCGCCGGTGATAGTAGGCGCCCCACGTGGCGCCGGGCCTCGGCGACAGTGCAACGCCGTTCCAATGCGCTATGCGCTCGTCGCGGTGGCGTTGCATGCCCGCCGGCGCAGATGTCTCACTCACAATCCCAACTCCGGAGAACGGCGAGAGTCGACCGGCATGCGCGGCCGTCGCGCTTCGATCATCAACGAGCCGGCGATTTCCCGAACGCCATAGATCTGTTCGAGCGCCGCCCCGATTGGAACGGCAATCTTCACAAGTGCGCCCGGAATCGCCGGATGGACGAAATCGAACGGCCTGGCATCGATCGCTTCAAAGCCGCAGCTGCGCAGCGCTGCGGCAATCTGCCAGCGCGTGAACGCCGATTCATCAGGTGAATCGCCGGCCCGGCGTTTGATCCATTGCACATTCTTCTGAATAGCGATCTGCGGATTCAACAAGTTGGGCTCGGTAAAGCGAAGGCGGCCGCCCGGTGCGAGCAATCTGAAGATTTCCGCGAGCGCATCACTCGTTTCAAGATGATGCAGCACGGAGCTGCCGACGACCCAGTCGAACTGCCCCGAGGCGAGGCCACTGCGGACCGCATCGGTAAGCAGCCAAGTTACCGGTACACCGGCCGCATCGCGCCGCGCGATGTGCAGCAGTTCCGGCGAGACATCGGCGGCCGTGACTCGCGCGCCGCGCGCGGCGAGTTCACGGGCGAGCACTCCGGTTCCGCATCCAATCTCGAGGACCGATTCGCCGGCGCGCACTTCGCCGCTCAGCCATGCCGCCCGGCGAGCCCATCGCGTCCGGCCTGCCGTGCCGGCCCAATTCCACACAACCGTCGCACCAGCAGCAGCCAACCGGCGGCCGTGGGCCACCTCATTGGCTATTCGATCTTTCACCGCGACCGCCCGATTGCCGCGGCCGGCGTCAGTCGGGCTTGCCCGCTACCCGCTTCGCCGGCGGCAACCAGCGTTTGATCTCCCCGCCCAATCCGTCCATCGCCTCCGCCATCTCGGCGTTTCCCGCCCGTTCGCGGAACAGTTCGTCCGTAATCGAGAGCGCCGCGAGAATCGCCGCCTTGTGCGACTCGACAACCGCCGCGCTCCCCATCACCTCGCGAATCGCTTTGTCGACATACGCCGCAACAGCGCGCGTATGCTCCGGCGGCGTATCGCTCTTGAGCGTGTACTCTTCGCCGAAGATCGTCACGCGGGTGCTGTACTTGGCGCTCATCTCGCTTCTCCGTTGTGCTGCTGACGAAGGAAGCGCACGCGATCGAGCATTTTTCGCGTGCGGTCCGCTGCTGCGGTCACGCGCTGGCGGAGTTTCGCATTTTCGGTTTCGAGTTGCGCAACGCGCTCTTCCGCGTGCACATCGCCGCCGCCGCCCTTGGTGGCGATCCCTTTCAGTCGCGCCTCGGCCGCTTGCGCGCGCTTTCTGAACGTGGAGAGCTCCTCGCCCAGATTGCGGACGAGCGCTTCGAGTTCTTTGAACGCTTTCGCGTCAGGCCGTACGGGGGACGACACCGAGATCTTTCTCCAGCGCCTTGAGAAGCTGCGATCGACGACCGTCGATCTCCTTATCGCGTAGAGTGCGCTCCGGATGGCGGAAGGTCAACCGCCAGGCGAGCGAGCGGGTGCCTTCGGGGATTCCGGCGCCGCGGAATTCGTCGAACAGCGTGATATGCTCGAGTATCGACCCAGCCTCGCGAAGGATCACGTCCGCGATTGCCACCGCTTGGACGCTGTTCGGCACAATCAACGCCAAGTCCATCTCGACCGCGGGCATCGTCGGCAGAGGCTCAAACGGACGGTTACGTGGCGCGCGGCTCTCCTCGGTGTCGACATACGAATGACTGCCAAGCTGAGCGACGGCATCAGAGTCCATATCGCCGAGCACGACCTCTATCCCAAACGCTAGTGGCGCCCACGCAGGTGCGTCGAGCTGCAGTATCTGGACAGCGCCGAACCGCGCCTTCCCGCGTGCGACGAACCACAGTAACGGACTCTCGATAACCCCGCGATCTTCTAGCTGCAACGTTTCATCAGGGAACGCAGCCCTCAAGATGACTTCTGCAATTGCCTTTGCATCCCAAGCGTCCAATGCCGGCGGTTTTGGCTCAGTGAAATGGACGGGCCTGCGCAGACCCATGATCAACGCGCCGACTCGAACCTGCTCTTGAGGCAATCGACCGGGCCGTGGAAAAAAAACAGACCCAATTTCGAAGATTCGGACGTTGCCCTCGTGCTGGCGCAAGTTGAATTCTGCGCGACGTGCGAGCGTGTCGATCATAGTCGTTCGCAAGAATGGCTCGTTCGCCGCAAGCGGATTCTTCAGTCCGGGCTTCGGGTCGGGGCCGCCTAAAATACGAACATGATCGACCGGCGCGTATTGACCGTCCGTGAACGGCAACGGTCGCGTCTCCGCCAAACCTGCGGTGACGAGGGCATCGCGCACGCGCACGCTTCGCGTATACAATGCGTCGTCCGGCACGGTACCGAGGCGGTATGGCCGCAAATCGTCTGGAAGTGTGTTGTA
>Ga0210389_10002899_pt1 | contig 13450 bp, 8 predicted proteins | sample IncBWH28OmetaG_FD_160127 | JGI IMG/M metagenome (GOLD analysis project Ga0210389, IMG submission 160127) | Forest soil microbial communities from Barre Woods Harvard Forest LTER site, Petersham, Massachusetts, United States - Inc-BW-H-28-O ...
CGATCGCCGCCGCGGCGAGGACGGCCGGGATGAGCCACGCGTGGCGGACCCAGCCCTGACTGGATGCCGGTGGCGCCAAGACAAGCCCCTCTCCCGCCGGGACACCAGTGAGCCGTGCGGGGTTCTGTGGCCTATTTGCTTGCTGATTGTCCGGTTCGGCGTCCCTTAAAAACAGATTGCCACGTAATAGGGAACTGAGTCGAGTCAATGGGAGCCGCCGCGTAGTCTTCCAATAAGCCTCTGCCCAAAATGAAACCACCTTGAGCCCGGTCATACGCCCGTCCCTGTCGGCCGGCCGCTACACTGAGCGAGTTATCAAGGCGACTATGCACCTACGCCTCGTACCTGTGTTTGAATCCCATCCTTCAGGCGGGCCACACCCGTCCCTGGAATAAAGGCAGAACCATGGTTCCCACAGAAGAATTGCGGCCAGCTACCTCGTCGATGGCCGACCCGCGCGACATCCCGCTGGCTGAGCTGCCAGCCCTTGGCTTGGACGTGCTGGGGAGGATGATCGGTCGCGCGCTGCCCGCCTCTTCAGCGAACCTTCTGCCGACAGGGGCCTTCCAGTCCTCGATCTAGCACGAGAGGCTCTCGGCGTGGACGGCCGCGCGCTCATCCCGGCGGATCAGTTCGTACTTAAGGTGCACAGTAGGTGCGATCTGGCCTGCGATCACTGTTATGTGTACGAGAGCGCCGACCAGAGTTGGCGGGGCCGTCCAGCCTCCGTTCCTTCCGGCGTCGTTTCCCGCGCCGCGCTGCGGATCGCCGAGCACGTCAAGACGCATGAGCTGGACCGCGTCGAGGTCGTGCTGCACGGCGGCGAGCCGCTTCTGGCCGGAGTGGCGGGGCTGCGCGCCGTCCTCGTCGAGCTTGAAAACGCGCTGCACGGTCTGTGCCGCCTCGACGTTAAGATTCACACCAATGGCGTGCTGCTTAACGAGAAGTTCTGCGAGCTTTTCAGCCAACATGGTGTCGGTGTCGGCATTTCCCTAGACGGTGACCGGATGGCGAACGACCGCCACCGAAAGTACCGTGACGGTCGCAGCAGCTACGACGCGGTCGTCCGCGCTATCCGGCTGCTGTCCGGTGACCGTTTTATGCATCTCTATTCCGGGATTCTCTGCACCATCGACATCGCTAACGATCCCATCCGGGTGTATGAGTCCCTGCTTGAACTCGACCCGCCGCGGCTTGACCTGCTCCTGCCGCACGCGACGTGGGATGCCCCGCCCCCGCGCACGGCGGGATCCGCCACGGAGTACGCGGACTGGCTGATCGCGATCTTCGACCGCTGGCAGGCCGACGGGTACCCGGTGCGAATCAGGACGTTCGACTCGATCATTGCCACGCTGGCGGGCGGGGACAGCGCCACCGAGGCGCTGGGGCTCGCTCCCGTCCGCATGGTCGTCATCGAGACCGACGGCAGTTATGAGCAGGCGGACTCGCTGAAGGTCGCGTACGACGGGGCGCCAGCGACCGGACTCGGCGTGTTCACGCACTCCCTTGACTCGGCCCTGGAACATCCCGGCATCGCCGCGCGGCAGCACGGGATCGCTGACCTTAGCGCCGCGTGCCAGCGCTGCCCGGTGGTCAGCTCCTGCGGCGGCGGCATGTACGCGCATCGCTATAGGACTGGATCTGACTTCGATAATCCATCCGTTTACTGCGATGATCTTCTCAAGCTGATCAATCACATTTCCTCTCGGCTGCCGCACGTGGCCAGGAACAGGGCCCAGGCGGGTCACGTGCTCAGCGAAGACGCGGTCGCCGAACTCGCCTCGGGACTTGGCGGCGCGGAGACCATCGGCCAGCTCAGGCAGGGCCAGCGGTCGCTGCAGCGAGGGCTGCCCGTCGCCGTCTACGAAACCGGGCTTAGCGTGCCCGCAGTGCCCCCGTCGGCTAAGGACCTGCTGCGTACGGCGTGGCAGGCGCTGGCACTGGCGGACCGTGACGGCCCGGACGCGGTTAACGCGGTGCTCGGTCTCCCCTACCTGCGTGCCTGGGCGGTACGCTGCCTCGGCCGGCTAGGCCGGAGCGACGCCGCGGGCGGCGATGGCGACCGGAGCCTGTCGGCCGATCTCGGGCATCTCGGAGCCGTCGCCGCGGCCGCCGCGATACGCGGGCGAGCCCACGCGCGGCTGACCGTACCGCTGATCGACGGTTCGGTCCACCTGCCGGGACTTGGCCGGCTTACGGCCGGGCTGACGGTAAGCGGTGCGGACGGGGAGACCCAGGCCGTCCTTGAGATCGAGGCCGACTGGGTCCGGGTGCGCCTCGGTGCCGACGGCTGGCGTCTGCCGCGACCGCGCATGCTCGCGGGCGACCCCTGCCCGGCCGAGCCGTGCACTCCCGACGGCGCTCCGGCCGTGACGGGTACCGCCCGTCCGGCGGTGTGGGAGCCGGTCCGTGTGCTGACGGCACCAGGGATCAGGGTGACACTGGAGGACACCGACCCCTACCGGGACTGCTATCAGTGGCCGGCTGCTCCCCGGCTGACGGACGAGGAGTTCGCTCGCTGGCAGCGCGCCTTTGGCCTCGCCTGGCGCGAGATCCAGGAGCATCACCCCGCCTACGCCCCGGCCCTCGCCGTCGGTCTCACGGCGCTGATGCCGATGATGCCGGCTCCGGCGGGAGCGGACGTCTCCGCCGCGGCACGGCAAGGCTTCGGTGCCGTCGCCACGGTGCTCCCCGACAACCCCGCGACCCTCGCCCTGCTGCTCATCCGCGAGTTCCAGCGCGTGAAGCTCGGGGCCGTGCTTGACCGGTACGACCTGTTCGATCCGGCCGACAGCCGGCTCGAGGAACTGCTTGACGGCGCGTATGCGAACCTGGCGGTGACCGAGTTCTGGCGGGTCCGGGCGGGGCTCGGCCAGCACGACCGGGCGGAGGCGGCGGAGCGGTACCAGTACTGGCGCGAGCACACTGCCGCCGCGATCGAAACCGTGGCCGGCTCGGGTGCGCTGACCCCGCTCGGCCGACACTTCGTCGGTCAGATGCGGAACGCGATTGCGGTCAGCGGTTAAAGCGCACCTAATTCTTTTCGGCAACGTGCGTTCTATTTTCTCTCTGTGACAACAGGGATGCACCGGCTTCACGTGCCTCGGCATCGTTTAGCGCGCGGCCCTGGCCGCCCGTGGAAATCTCCGCTACCGTGTCGATACGGGGCATGCACCCGCGCTGATATGCGCGCTGCTGCGTGGGGGAGGCGGTTCATGTCCAGTGGGGAACAACGCGTATCAGACGCCGCTGACCAGGATATCCGCCCGTATTTTTTCCTTAGCTACGCGCGGACACCGAAGCGGGACCTGGCCGACAAGGAAAATCCCGATCGCTGGGTGCAGAAGCTCTACAAGGACCTGTGCAACGCCATCCTGCAAATGACCGATGTTCAGCCGGCCGAGGCGGGCTTCATGGACATGGAGAATAAGCTCGGTGCCGAATGGTCGCCTGAGCTTATGGTGGCGCTAAAGAGCTGCCGGGTATTCGTCCCGCTCTACTCGCGTCGTTATTTCGAAAGTGATAACTGCGGCCGGGAGTGGTTTGCCTTCGCCCGGCGCGAGGTCAACCACCGGGCCCGCGGCGGCGAACGGGTGGACGCCATCGTGCCCGCGCTGTGGACGCGGCTTGACCGTGGCAAGATCCCGGCGATCGCGCAGACGTACCAGTACGCTCACCCGGGCCTGGGCGAGCGGTACTGCACGGAGGGGCTTTACGGGATCATGAAGCTGCGCAACTACCGTGACGCCTACCACCGGGCGGTGCACCGGCTGGCGGAGCGGATCATCGAACTTGGTGACAAGAGCGTCGCCCATGCCGATCAGGACGTGCGGCGCATGGAACGCAAGGACTTCGAGTCGCTGCAGAGCGCATTCGGCCCGAAGAGCGCCAAGCGGACTGGTGACGGCAAGCTGCGGATATCGGTACTCGCGCACGACACTTCCACCCTGCCGCCGGGGCGGGCGAGCGACTATTACGGCGCCACGCCGCACGCCTGGTCACCCTATCAGCCCGGCTACCCGCAGCCGGTAGCGGAATACGCGCTTGACCTGGCCAAGAAGTGCCTGGATTGTGATCCGGTCATTGAGTCATTCCACGCCGAATCGGTGAACGGAGACCATCCGGTGCCCCCGGGAATATGTCTTGTTGACGCCTGGGTCGCCGGGTCGGATGCTCATCGTGAACGGTTGTACCAGCTAAATGAGCTGGCGGTGCCATGGCTGAGCATCGTGGTTCCCTGGAACAGTGACGATCAAGACTTCGGCATTCACGGGGAACTGCTCCGCGTGAAACTGCAGGAGCGTCTGGAGCGAAAGCTATCCAGTGTTCCCCGGCGGTGTCGCATGGCGGCGGACGGGATACCGACAATTCAAGATCTGGGATTCGTGCTCCCCGAGATGGCAATGATCATGCTGAAGCGATATCACAAGGACGCGCCGGCGCCGCCGGGCGCCGCTCCCGTCGTGCCGCGACCGCGGCTGCGGCAAGCCGCTCCAAGCGAACCCGGAGGCTCCCGGTGAGCCCGTCGCACAATGGCCAGGTCGTCACCTTCTACTCGTATAAGGGCGGGACCGGCCGCACTATGGCGCTGGCCAACGTGGCCTGGATCATTGCCAGCAGCGGCAACCGGGTGCTGGTCGTCGACTGGGACCTCGAGTCGCCCGGGCTGCACAAGTTCTTCCACCCGTTCCTTGAGGAGTCAACGGTCAGCGCCACCCCCGGCGTGATCGAGCTCATCAATGACTACGCCAACGCGGCCCTCGACCCGGCGCCACGGCCAGACGACTGGTACGTGGACCTCGCCCGGGTCGACAGGGACGCTGTCTCCCTGGAGTGGGAGTTCCCCGACGACGGGCGGCTCGACTTCCTGTCGGCCGGCCGGCAGAACCGCGATTACTCGGCCGCCGTCTGCTCACTTGACTGGGATAACTTCTACGATCGCCTCGGGGGCGCCCGGTTCTTCCGCGCGCTGCGCGAGGACATGAAGCGGAACTACGACTACGTGCTGATCGACAGCCGCACCGGGCTGTCCGACGTCGCCGACATCTGCACGATCGAACTGCCTGACGTCCTCACGGTGTGCTTCACGCTCAGCGACCAGTCCATCGAGGGGGCGGCCGACGTCGCCCGGCAGATCAGCAACCGGTACCGCGACCGGAACATCAGGGTGCTCCCCGTGCCGATGCGGATCGAGGACGGGGAGAAGGAGAAGCTCGATATCGGCCGCTCCACGGCGCGCCGCCGGTTCGAGGGATTCCCGCAGGGACTGTCACAGGCGGACGCGCTTGGCTACTGGACGTCGGTGGAGGTCCCGTACAAGCCGTTCTACGCCTTCGAGGAGGTGCTGGCCACGTTCGGCGACGAGCCGGGATCGCCCGCCTCACTGCTCGCCGCGTTCGAGCGCATCACCGCCGCGGTGACCTCGGGCAAGGTGACCGCGATGCGGCCGATCCCGGAGGAGATGCGCCTCCAGTACAAGGAACTGTTCGCCCGCCGGGCCCCGGCCGCACTCACCCAGGTCTACGTGAGCTACGCCCCAGAGGACCGGATGTGGGCGGACTGGATCCAGGCCGTGCTGACCCGGGCGGGCTTCCGCGTCACCCCCCGTTCCACGGTGAGCAAGATGCCCATCGACCTGGATGTCGACGAATCGCTGGCCGCCTCGCCGCGGGTGATCGCCGTCCTGTCCAACGCGTACATGAGTTCACTCGAGGCTCGGTCGCTGTGGCGGGCACTGTCAGCGGCGGACGCCGCGGGCATCAGGCGGCAGATCGTGCCCATCCGGGTAAGCGACGCGCGCATCGCCGAGCCGTTCGGCGAGTGCATCCCGGTCGATCTCGCGCGGACGGACGCCGGGCAGGCCACGTCGCGGCTGCTGTGGGCGTTCGACCGGCCGGCCCAGCAGCCGGGGACGGCGTCGGCCGACGGGCCGCGGTTCCCAGGGACGGTGCCGAGGATCTGGAGTGCGCCCGCAAGGAACGCGGACTTCACCGGCCGGGCCGAGACGCTGGAGTTGCTGCGCGACAAGCTGTCCGGAGGCGGTACCGTCGTGGCGGCCCAGGCCCTGTACGGGCTCGGCGGCGTGGGCAAGACCCAGCTCGCGCAGGAGTACGCGCACCGGTTCATGGCCGACTACGACCTGGTCTGGTGGGTGCCGTCCGAGCGGGCGGAGGAGATCAGCCTGTCGCTGGCCGAACTGGCGCGGAAGATGGAGCTTCGGGTCGGCGACAACGTGGCCGAGGCGGCCGAGGCGGCCCTGGAGGCGCTGCGCAAGGACGTCGTCCCGCGCTGGCTGCTCATCTTTGACAATGCCGACAACCCCAACCAGGTGGAGTCGTGGCTGCCGGTGGGGAGCGGACACGTCATCATCACCTCGCGCAATCACGGGTGGACGAACACCGCCGACCAACTCGAGGTGAATGAGTTCTCCAGGGACGAAAGCATCACCCACCTGCTGCGCCATGTGCCCCAGCTGGACCCGGCGGACGCCGACCGGGTCGCCGAGGCGCTGGGCGACCTGCCGCTGGCGATCGAGCAGGCGAGCGCGTGGCTTGAGCAGACGGGGATGCCCGCGCAGACCTACGTGGCGGAGCTGTCGACGCCGCGCGCGACTCGGATACTGTCCCTGAACCAGCCGTCGGACTACCCGACGTCGGTGGTGGCCACCTGGAACATGTCCTTCGACCGGCTGCGGGACCGCTCACCGGCCGCGGTCCGGCTGCTGCAGATCCTGGCGTTCTGCTCGCCCGGTCCCATCTCCCTGAACCTGCTCTACTCGGAGGAGATGATCCAGTCGCTGCTCCCCTTCGACCCCACGCTCACCGAGCGGCTGATGCTCGGCCGGATCATCCGCGATATCAGCCGCTTCGCCCTGGTCAAGGTCGACCAGGGCAGCAACTCGCTGCAGATCCACCGGCTCGTCCAGGCCGTCATCCGGGCCCAGATGACCGAGGGGGAGCAGGCCGACGCGCGGCACGAGGCGCACAAGCTCCTGGTCGGCGCCCGGCCCAGGCAGGGCGAGACCGACGACCCGTCGAACTGGTCGACCTACGAAATCATCTGGCCGCACCTCGGTCCTTCGAAGGCGGAGGAGTGTCCAGAGGCCCGCACCAGGGAACTACTGATCGACTGGGTGCGCTACCAGTGGAAGGTCGGCGAGTTCGAGTCCTGCCTCACGCTGGCGGAACGGCTCGAATCGACCTGGTCGCGCCAGCTCGGCGCGGACGACCAGCAGACTCTGTACCTGCGGTTCCACATTGCGAACGTGCTCCGTTCGCAGGGGCGCTACCGCGAGGCGCTGGATCTGGATATGGCGGTGCTTGAACGTCAGCGCGAGGTCCTTGGTGCCGATCACCCGCACGCGCTGATGACCGCGGGCAGCCTTGCCGCCGACCTCAAGGCGCTCGGCGACTTCAGGGAAGCACTGGTGCGCGACCGGCGGACCTACGCCAGCTTCAAGGAGCAGTTCGGCGAGGACTACCCGCGCAGCCTCGTGGCGGCCTACAACCTGGCGATCTCCTACCGGCTAACCGGGAACTACGCGGCCGCGCGCCGCCTCGACGAGGACACGCTCGCCCGGCGTCGGGTGGTGCTGCCGGCCGATCACCCCTACACCCTCGACACCGCCGCGAACCTGGCGCTGGATATGCGGGCAGAGGGCGCCTTCGAGGATTCCGTTGCCCTGCTCCGCACCACCCTGGACAAGTACCGTGCCGTCTTCGATGACGACATGATCGAGCCGCTGCGCACGGCTACCAGCCTGGCGGTTTCGCTGCGCAAGGCCGGCGACCAGGCCGAGGCGATGAAGCTGGCGCAGGAGACCTATGGCCGGTACACGCGCCGCCACGGCAGCCACACGCCCGAGGCGCGGATCTGCGCGCTCAACCTGGCCTGCGACTACGCGGCCGGCGGCCACTTCCAGCGGGCGCTTGACCTCGCGCTCGAGGTAAAGGGCGCCTTTGTCGCCGGCCTCGGCGACGACCATCCGAACACGCTCGTGGCCGCGAACAACCTGGCCTGCTACCTGCGCGCCGTCGGCCGGTACGCCGAGGCGCTCGAGCTGGCCGAGGACGCCACCAGGCGGATGCGGCAGACGCTCGGTGAGCAGCACCCGATGAGCCTGGCGGCGGCCATCAACCTGTCCAACTGCCTCGGCGACGCACAGGACCCGGCGGCGGCGGAGTCGCTGCAGCGAGACACCCTGGCAACGCTCACCAAGGTGCTCGGGGCCCGCCACCCGGACACCCTGATCTGCCAGGCCGACCTCGCCGTGACGCTGCGCGACGAGGGCCGGGCGGAAGAGGCTGATGGAATGGCGGCCAGCGTTCGCACGGGCCTCGAGCAGGTTATCGGCAAGGAGCACCCGGACATCGCCCAGCTGAACTCGGGGCAGCGGATCAACCGCGACCTGGAGCCGCAGACCTACTGACCAGGGCTTTCAGCCAGGTGCCGGTCGGACGTCAGCCACCGCAGTATGTCGGGGAGGACGTCGAGCGCGCCAAAGTGCGCGGCGCCGGCCTGGACCACGACCGCCGCGTCGGGGATCCGCTCGGCCAGCCATTTGACGTGGCTCACCGGCGAGAAGGTGTCACTCGCCCCGTGCCAGAGCAGGACGGGGACGGTCACCGCGGCCGGGTCGAATCCCCACGGGTTATGGAAGGCGACGTCGTCGTCTATCCAGCCGTGCGGAGAGGTGCGCAGGGCCTCCGCGTAGGCGGCGAGCAGCAGCGATCGGATGCCCCGGTCGGCGACCACGCGCTGGTCGGAGTCGGGCAGGTGCTGCTGCAGCATGGTCAGGAGGCTTGCCGGGTCGGCTCGCACGGCCTCGGCGGCGGCGCTGGTGACGGCGGCGATCTGCTCGTAGCCCTGGGCAACGGCCTCGTACTCGGCGACGTTCGACGCCGTCATGCCGTCCAGCCAGTTGAGCCCCTCGGCCTCGCGAGGGGCGAGGCCGACGAGCACCGCCGCCTTGGTCGTGCGCTCGGGGAGCAGCGCCGCGCAGGCGAGCGCGTGCGGGCCGCCGCCCGACCGGCCGACCACGGCGAACTTGCCGAGCCCGAAGGCGTCGGCGATCGCGGACACATCGGCCGCGGCATCGGCGACGCGCCGGCCGGGCAGCCGGTCAGACTCGCCGTAACCCGGGCGGTCGAAACAGATGAGCCGCACGCCGAGCCGGTGCAGTATGGCGGACCTCGGGGTGGGCCCGATCCTGCTCCCCGGCGTGCCGTGCAGGAGGAACACCGGGCGTCCCTCCGGGTCCCCGTACACCGATGCGGCGAGCCGCCTGCCGTCTGCTGTCTTGACCGTCCGCTTCAAAGTCTTTCCCAGCCGCCCCGTGGTCCCGCGAGTTCCCGAGGTTCCATCATCGGCACGTGCTCTAGGACTTGCAACGAGTTAGAAAGCAGACATTTCGGGTGTGTGGCCTTGATGTAAACGCGATCCACTATCCTCGCAAATGCTGGCTTTAGCAGCGGGATGGAGGCCAACGGTGGCCGCAGGTGATCCGCTCGGTGACGGGAAATGGCCGGACTTCGACGTCAGCAAGCCCAATGTCGCCCGGGTATACGACGCGATGCTCGGCGGGAAGGATAACTTCGCCGCCGACCGCGAGTTCGTGGCGGAGGTCCTGCGGTTCGCGCCCATGGCGCCGCTCGGTGCCATCTCCAACCGCCAGTTCCTGCGCCGGGTGGTGGAGTACCTGGTCGTTGATGCGGGTGTCACGCAGTTCATCGACCTTGGATCCGGACTGCCGACCCAAGGCAACGTCAGCGAGGTCGCGCATCAATTCAACCCGCGGGCGCGCGTCGTCCACGTGGACAATGACCCGATTGTCCTTACCCACAGCAAGGCCCTGCTCGCCGACGCGCGGACGACCGATTTTGTGCTCGGCGACGTGCGCAGGCCCCGCGAGATCCTGACCGACCCGGTCGTCGAGTCAATGATCGATTTCGACCAGCCCGTCGGGCTGCTGCTTTTCGCGCTGCTGCATCACGTTGAGGACGGGGATCGTCCGGAGCGGATCATGGCCGATTTCCTTGCGGCCATGCCGAGCGGCAGCTACGTGGCCATCTCCAGCCTCCGGCTGCCCGGGCCCGAGCTGCCGGAGCAGCGCGCGGTCACCATCGAGGGGGAAAAGGTGATGACCGGACCCATGGGGAGCATGCGGTGGCGCGAGGACAGTGAGATCGCCTCCTGGTTCGGCGACTGGGAACTCGTCTCGCCCGGGCTGGTCCCGCTCGGCGACTGGCGGCCGCCGGCGGCGGGCCATGTCCCCTACCCCGAGATTCAGCACAGCTTCTCCGGCGGCGTCGCCAGGAAGAGATGACGGGACGCGCCAGGCGAAGCACGCTTCCGTTCGGGATAAAGGTCTTGAGTATTCCGAACGTAAGCGGCTTACTCCCCAGTGGAACGTGACACCTGGTGGGGGCGGCCGGCCCAGTTGGCAGACTTAAGCCATGCGACTTGCCTGGGGGCCGCCCCGGCGGAGGACCGGCATCGTCGCCGTGCTGTCCGTGATCGTGCCGCTGTCCGCGTCGGCGTGCTCAGGGGCGCCGGCGGCGCCGGCCACCTCCGCGACCCCTGCGGCCTCCGCGGCCGCCACGACCCCTAAGGTGCCACGTGCCACCGCCGCCGGGGGATTCACGATCAGCGGTGTGCGTCCCGTGCCCGCTAACGGGAGCCAGGACACGCGTGCGCAAGCAGCGGGAGCCACGTGCGACAGCGCTCAGCTCGCGGTCGACAAGAACCTGGGAAACGGCATCGCCGACGGGTTCGCGGCGTCCGGTTTCCCGGCGGCGGCCGGCCTGCTGCGGCATTTCCTGACGGGCGAGGGCACGGGGGTCAACTACCCGGCCGCGTCGCAGGTCTCCCGGCTGGCCGCGGCCAGCAGCGCGTTTCAGGTGGTGAACGGACAGGTTCAGACGGCGATAGCGCGTCGGCTGAAGGACGGCGACACGAGGGTACGGCTCGCCGCCTGGCAACTGCCGACGGTGACATTCAGCGCGACGAACAGTGATCTCTACTGGAGCTTCCGCGGCACCCAGGGCTTGAGCGTTACCGGGGGCGGCGTCCGCGAGAACGGAAGATACGTCGGCACGCTCACCTATGTCATCCGCGACAGCTACGGGTTTCCCTTCGACGACACGCTCGGCGGCTTCGGTCCGCCGATGCGGTACCTGCAAACGGTGTGCGGTGCACCGCAGCAGGCGGGTGGTGCCCACTGGTTCCCCGACACCGTCACCGTGACCGTGCCGTTTGATCAGCCGGCCTGACGGGCGCCGCCCGCGAACCTGCCAGGGCTGGTGCCGAGGAGCCGCCGGAAGCTGCGGTTCAGGTGCGACTGGTCGAAGAAGCCGACGGTGGCCGCCGCCGCGCTGGCGGGCACCCCGTCGAGCAGGAGCCTCCTGGCCAGGTCGACCCGGCGGCCCGTCAGGTACTGATGCGGGCTGATGCCGAACTCCCTGCTGAACATTCGCACCAGGTGAGCCGGGTGGGCGTGGATCGTCTCCGACGCCTGCCTGAGCGTCACCTTGTCACGGAACCCGGCGTCGATCAGCTCGCGCAGCTGGTGCGCGACGTCGGCCCTGGCCGGCCCGGCTTCCTGTGCCCCGGTTGGTCGCGTCACGGCGTCACCGTCCAGGTGCTGCCGCAGCCGCTCGGCGACGAAGGCCAGGCGGCTCTCCGCTTCGAGCTCACCGCCGGGCTCGTCCAGCGCCCGGTGCAGCTGGTGGATGCGCCGCCGAAGGAGCGGGTCGAACAGCACGGGCCGGTCGACCGCCAGGCCGATGAGGCTCGCGGGCAGGTACGCGAGATCGAGGTAGACGACCCGCTTGCGGAAGCCGGAGGAGGTCGCGGCGCGCCCGTTGTGCGGGACCCGCGGCGGGAGCAGGGTCACGGCCTGGTGCCGCGCGCCGTGCTCCTGGCGGTGCAGGTCATACCGGATCACCCCGTCATCGACGATCAGCAGCGTCCACGACTCGTGCGTGTGCATGGGGTAGACGTGGCTGGTCATCTGCGCGTGGAGAACCTCGGCGACGCCGGGAACCTGGGGTCGCCACGCCCGGATCCGCGGGTCATCGGCCACGCAAAAATCGTACAAGACCGGCCGGCGGCCTTCGGTGTTCGATTGTTTCTCATGGATACGTCTATGGGCGAGCCCGTGCGGTTCGACACCAAGATCGCGGTTGTGCTGCGTGATGACCTGGAAGTGTGGCAGCGGCTCAACGTGACCGCGTTCCTCGTGAGCGGGATCGGGCGGCGCGCGCCCGAGGTGATCGGCGAGCCGTACGCGGACGCGGACGGGACCGGGTACCTGCCGATGTTCCGGCAGCCGGTCCTGGTGTACGCGGGGAGCAAGGAGACGCTGACCGCGTCACATTCGCGCGCCGTCAGCCGAGGTCTCGCGGTGTCGGTTTTCACCGCGGACCTCTTCGCGACGGGCAACGACCTGGATAACCGTGCCGCCGTGCGGGCCGTGCGCGCCGCGGACCTTGACCTGGTCGGACTGGCGGTCTACGGGCCGCGCAACGCCGTCGACAAGGTCACCAAGGGCGCCCGCATGCACCCCTAGTCTTGTCCGTCGGCGCAGGGATGGCCGGCCCGGGCGTTTAGGCTTGCTTGCCGAGAGCACCACTCGCCTAACGCGGCCGCGGATCGGCATGCGCCGCGGACTGACCGGGGGCCGTAGATGGAACCTGCCGCGACGACGCCCGCTTCGGCTGTGCCCGGGGTCAAGCGCGAGTCACTGGAGATGCGGACGCGCCGCCTTGCCGCCGCCAGGCGGCGGGCGACGGCCCTCCTGGCAGCGGTCACGGCGCTGTTCGTGGCGGTGACGGCGGTCGGCGTCCACGGGACGCTGCTCGGCTACGTGCAGGCGGGCGCCGAGGCGGCCATGGTCGGCGGCATCGCGGACTGGTTCGCCGTCACCGCCCTCTTCCGCCATCCGCTTGGCCTGCCGATACCGCACACGGCGGTAATCGTCGAGCGCAAGGACCAGTTCGCCGCCACGCTCGGGCAGTTCGTCCAGGAGAACTTCCTGAACGCCAACGTGCTCGCCGAGCGCCTGCACTCGGCGGGGCTGGCGAAGCGGCTGGCCGCCTGGCTGGCCGACAAGGACAATGCCGCGCGCTTCGCGGGGCACGCCGCCGACGTGGTTGTCACGCTCGCGGGCACCCTCCGCGATGAGGACGTCCAGAGCGTGCTCACTACCGAGGTGATCCGGGCGGCGTCGTCCATCGAGGTGGCGCCGCTGGCCGGGCGGGCCGTGCGGGTCATGATCGCCGGCGGTCATCACGCCGTGCTGTTCAACACCATGGTTACCGCCGCCGACCGTTATCTCGCCGACCACCAGGAGGAGCTTCGCGAGCGCTTCGAGGCGGAGGCGCCCCGCTGGCTGCCCGACGTGGTCTACGGGCGGGCGTTCGACCGGCTGCACGCAAGGCTGCGCGAGCGG
>Ga0210389_10002900_pt1 | contig 13448 bp, 13 predicted proteins | sample IncBWH28OmetaG_FD_160127 | JGI IMG/M metagenome (GOLD analysis project Ga0210389, IMG submission 160127) | Forest soil microbial communities from Barre Woods Harvard Forest LTER site, Petersham, Massachusetts, United States - Inc-BW-H-28-O ...
TAGGTCTATCATCGACAATCTGGCAACTTTAAAAGACGCTTTTAAGAACAAATTGAAAAAACGTGGCGAAGAAAAACCAATAGTGAAGGATTTCATTAACTCTTCAATCTACCTTAAAGTTTTAATCGACTTAGATAACGCTTACAAACATGGTTATCCTACAGAAAGTAATCTATCAAAGATGAATCCTGTAATTAAAAATGTAAGGCAGACACTTCGTTTGGAATGGAACGAAGGACAATTTCCAATTGGCATGATTGGTACTAAGGGAGAAATGGAAATTATGGACGCTGCATCTTCAGCAGTAGTAGTTTTGGCTGACATCTATGATGAAAACGACAATTTCTTTTTAAGTCTTGATTTTCTAATTGAAATCTGTTATGAGCTGTGGTTATCATTTGCAGAGGAGCATAAACTGCTCAACTAGTAATACAATTTATGGAAGTTATATCAACAATTGACAAGCTAATAATTACTTTTTTAAAACCTTATTTAGAAACATTAGAAGAATTTTATTCTTCTGTTGATCAAAATGTTATTGAGATTCATTGTTTAAGGAATAAGGAAGACAAAAACCGTTTTATGCTGTTGCGTATGGGCATCAATTTTGATAATGAAGAATTTTACATTTATAATATTCACATACCTATTGAGGACAGAAGAAAAGGGCTTGGGTATGGATTGATAGCATTCATATATGAAATTGCCAAAAAATTGGGTTTTGCACTTGTTATAGCTGACATGACGGAGAATTTTAGAAAGAAAATGGTTTCTCGAGGTGCAAAGAAAACTAAAATATATGACTGTTTGCAAGTCGTTGACACAACGGATCTGAAAGTGAGAAGTAATATACCTTAAATGTAAATCAATATGACCACACTTGTAAATAATCCAGTTATTAAACAATTAAGAATTCTTTTTGGCAGTGCTATCAACTTAAAAATGCTTTTCGATATTAAAGACTATGACTCTATCCCGGAGGGACTTGAAGCTTATTTAAATGAACTTGACAAGCTGAGCAAGATTTGCCCAAGTGATGTAATTAGTAAATCTAACTTGCTAAGACATTCAGGATGGATGCAAAAGAGAGTAAATGAAGGAAACCCTAATTACTGTTACGGTGATATTCAAGACGTTTGCCAAACGGATATATTCGCGGTAGAAGAATTTTATTTGCAATATTTGACTAGCACCAAAGAAGCCGCGGACAAATTTTATGACTGGCAAAATATACACCCGGTCATTCAGCAAATTTCAAGAAGTAGATTTGAAACTTTCCATTTTGCCGATGCAGTTGAAGCTTGCTTCAAAGAAATAAACGACATTATTAAAAAGCAATATCATAAGATAGTTGGTAAGGAGGAAGATGGAGATAGTCTAATGAGAAAGTCATTCACATCAACTACTAATAATAATTTTAATCCGATTTTTAAACTTGCGGATAATGCCACAGAAAGTGGCAGGAATATTCAGCAGGGATATATGGACATTTTTGCGGGTTCAATAAAAGGTATTCGTAACCCCAAAACACACGCCAACTTAAACATTGACCCTGATGAATCTTGGGAAATGATAGTTCTCGCAAGTCATTTAATGCGCATGTGGGAAAAGTTTAATTGACATAGTTAGTTTACAATGAACTTTAATAGTAGGTCAGACATAAAAGCTAGCGGCTTTACGGGATTTAAAAAAATATCCGACTTGTGTTTAGATGATTCTTGCATACCGGATTCTAAAGGAGTTTATCTCGTAATAACACCGATACCAAACAGACCAATGTTTTGGTCAGTAGGTGTAGGTGGCTTTTTAAAAGGTAAAAATCCAAATGTTACAATTGATGTGCTAAAAAAGGAATGGGTAAACAACGCACAAGTAATTTATATTGGGAAAGCAGGTGGTCGTGCCAGCAACGCAACATTAAAGAAAAGATTGAAACAGTACTTGCGCTTTGGACAAGGTAAAAAAGTTGGGCATTATGGTGGCCGTTATATTTGGCAATTAAAAAACTATGCTGATTTAATATTTTGTTGGCAAATTACAAACGACCAATACCCTGAGGATGTAGAGCAAAATCTCATTGATGATTTCCGCAGACAGTTTAATGCTAGACCTTTTGCAAATTTAAAAGGATAGCATTATTAAGGTTCAAACGCTTTGAAGTTGAAAAGGCAATAAAACAAGTTCGTTACTAATCTATAAGACATTACAGAAAAATGTGAAAAATTGGCTAGTAATATTTTTAAATTTGAGCATGGATATATTTTTAGCACAAATCGGTTTAATTTTAGATTTTGTAGGTGTTTGCTTTTTATTCGAATATGATTTGCCATCCACTATAAATAATGAAGGAGAAAGTAGTAGAGGGTTTTGGAAAAATGTTGGCTTTGTTTTAATCAGTTTAGGTTTCCTCCTGCAATTAATATCTACTGGTATGCCCGAAAACGGGAAATTGTTCCATATCAATACTCACTTTCAAGGTACTGGTTATGCTAATTAAAATTTAATCTAACATTAAATTATTAACGTTAAGCTTTCAAGCAATATTTAGTTCGCCTTTGCTATATTTACTATAACTGAAAGCTGTGAATAGAAAGTGTATTATATGTACAAGAGACAAGGAGGTTTCTCATTTTAATGAAGAACATGTTTTTCCCGCCGCCATCGGCGGTAGTATAACTATTCCAATAATATGTAAAGAATGTAACACGAATTTAGGAAAAAAGGTAGATCTGCCTTTAACTAACAATAACGTAATACTTCATTATAGAAATAGTTTTCAAATTGCTAGATCCGAAGAAGGAGATATTCGAAATATAAAGAATCCTTTAAAGGGGCTTTATCATACCGAAAAAGGAGCAAAATATCGAGTGGAGTATAAAAATGGTAGGCCCGTTCCAATACCTATCCGAGATTTTAACATTGAATATTCTGAAGAAAGAATGGGATACATTGCTAAGATTAATCTTCCCACCACAGATCTACCAAATTTGGATGCCATTGTGAGAGAAACTGTTAGACGTAAAGGCTACAAAATAGATGGATATACTATAGAGAGCAAGCAAGAAAACAAGATGCCTGACAATCTAAATGTTATGATGGAAATCGAGAGCAATTCCTTCATTTTAGGATGCGTAAAAATCGCTTATGAAATGACGTGTTCGATGTTCCCAATGTATCTAACGGACCCCGTTTCATTTTTAATTCGAAAATCTTTAAAAAAAGGGAAGTTAGATTTTCATCTCACGAAAATTTTGAAGAAAGGAGAAAAATTAAATAAACATTTCGAGGACAAATTTTCAAAAATACAAGGTCTTAAATATCACCATCATTGCATTATGATGGAAGTTGTTCCAAAACACGGCTTGATTTGTGCAGTAAGATTGTTCAATCTTATATTTCCTGTTACGTTATCTACAACGTTTCTGCCTATTAAAGACGAGTATGAATTTTTTGTTTACAATGACGCATTAAATAAAACTGGTGGCTCCAACGTCTTTCAAGAGTTTCCTGTTATTCATATTACTATGGAGCTTTTGGGAATTCCCGCTAATATCAAAGAAAATATACTATCCCATAAAGAAGGTTATTTTAATGATAGTAATGGGAAAATTTCAGTTTATACTAAAAGTGAGGAAATGATGTATAACGACTTAGATTTATTGTGTAACGATCTTATCCGAGAAGAAAGCACAAAGAATTTTTTTGTTCAAGTTGGAATAAAATATGATGTATCAAATAAAGAATATTATCTAAAGACGCCGGAAGGAGAATTAGTAAAAATTCTTGATATAACCCCTGAAAGAAAAATATCGTTAAGAAAAACAGTAGCCAATTATCAATATAAAAAGAGATTAATTAAATAACTGTTCATTTAATGTTTTTCTATAAAGCGTCTTTTTCGTTCCCAATCAGCTTCTTTTGAGCAGTAGTCAATTCTTTCTTTCAAATAATTCTTAATTGGAATTAATTTAATTCCCACCCTCGATTTTTCAACTATACTTAATATGTTTTTCCAATCAGCAGCTTCTATATCAGCTAATATTACATCGCCAACACCACTAACTCCGCTACCTCTCCAATGTATCTTTTTGAAAGTTTCTACATCTTGGTTTAAAGAAATATAAAGCAAAAGAATTGTTTCAAACAACTCCCTTTTTGAATGCCTAACTATATCGACAACAATATTGATTTTATCACGATCTAAATTATTCTTTGTAACATAAGCCAATAGGAATTTATCCGCTTTATCTTTGTTTATACCATTTAGATTTCTAAAGAACGTGTTGCAATAATGGTCAAGAATTCCCAGATAAGGGTCTTTAATAATTAAAAGGTCAAAAACCTTTTCAATATAAGGTTCAACATGTTCTAGCTCCCAAACGAAAGATAGTGTTTTGGTATCTCGATACATTTTATAGTTATTGTCCGGGAAAAGACCGCTTACATAATCTATCAAAAAATCAGGGTCTTTTTTTAAAATATTAAATAGTCCTTTGCAGTCATAATCAAAACTACTTTGCATCTTATTTTGAAGTAAATACAGTTTCTCAATTAATTTAATATCCTTGCTAAGTTCCTCAAAATGATTGTTTAGAGAATCCATCCATATTTGCAAACGAATATCTGCTTCATTTTTATCAACTATAATTTTGAGAATTTTTTGAAATAAATTAGAATCAAAACTTAAATATCTTTCTATTCTGTCAAAATGAATTACAGTAGGTTCTTGGATTTGCTCGATGGTTTTTATTATAGATTTGGCATACTTGCTAGTAATCAAAGAGGGATTCAAGAAATCATAAAAAGAAAGCTCCCAATCTATCTTATTTTTAAAAGGCTTACTTTGAATTATTCCCCAAATATCTTTTGCTTTTTCCTTATCAGTAAGTTGATTGTTAAAAACCCTACGTGGTACATAATTTATTTCATTATCATTATCTACTATAATTCCAAGTATTTGGCAACCTATTTCAAAGTTTTTCACAAAGTTTTCGTCAATAACAAACTCCAAAGAGGTGTTATAATTCCAATCATTTTTAGAAGATTTTTTCAAATATTTAAAAGTTTCATAGAATGATATTATTTCCTGTTTAGATGAAAAAACAAACGAACTTCTAATTTCTTCTTCTTTTAGTTTTTCATATTCTCTATGGTCATCAAAATCATACATTTCTTTGTCTCGATATCTGTTCCAATCTATTTTAAGAAATGTCTCATATAGAGAGTTTCTAAATAATTTTAAGATTCGTTGGAAATTAGGGTCTGAAATATTTTTTTCTTTAAATCGTCGAATTTGAATTTGAACATATTCACAATGTGAAAAAACTTCAGGTGATAGCTCCTCTTCGATAATTTTTAAGACAAATGGGAGATCAAACTTCATAATTTCTTCATTTGTATGAAGGCATATTGAAGAATATTCTACAAGAACTTCTAAAGATTTTTCCGGAAAAGACTTAAAATTATTTTTTAATGCCTCCCAAATATTTTTTCGAAATTGTTGTATAGGCTTAGAATTAGGGATTTGATATTCACTTAAAATAATTGACTGCCCCCTTCCTCCTCTTGTATTTCGATAGTTGTAGGATAGAAATACTTTAGTTAAATCATAAAAAGACGTAACCATTAACTGATCTTTTTGATTTAATCCTTTGATTAAAAGATCAAATAATATAATTTGTCGATCAAAACCATAATAGATTTCGTCATGTTTATTAAAAAGAATATCGTCTTTTATTTTATGTAATAATTCTGAAAGCGCGGTTGGTTTTTTTCGCACATATTCAAAAGACACTTCTAATACTTCTTTTAAGTCTAAAGGGAATTTAAAAAATTCACTTAATAATGCAATTGATTTATCCTTATCAAAGTAGAGACGTTTATTGTCATAGTTTGTATCATACTCATCTATATTTAGAGTAGGGAGTATGCTTATCTTATTGTAGATAAATGCTAATATTTCTGACTGTAGGTAAAACCAAAAAGTATTTAAAAAATTAAAAGCTTTCGTTTCATCTTTCTGTATTGTGACCCAATATGCTTGTAATACAGGCTTCAACTTTCCCATCACATTTGTATAACCAAAAGTATTATTAGCTGGAATTACGCTGTCCCTGAATCTGTCCTTATTCCTTTCAAAATATTTTTTTAATAAAATTTCAAAAGAAAGTAAATTATCCTTTATAAATGTTTTATAAAAAAAATAAGTTGCTAGATTTTGTTCAGGAACCTTCACATGTTCATATTGAGCTTCTACTAACTCAAGTTTATCAAGCTTCTCAATCGTATCAATAAAATCTGAATAGCTTATATTAAAGTCATCTAAAATCCCAGATATTAACTCTTTTTCCTTGTATGGTATGACATAGAAGAATGCTATAATACCTAAGCATTTTATATTCAAAGGGTCAGCAAACGCTCCTTTATCCTTTACAAAGGTTGAAAAATATTTCTCAAAAAGATCTGATACATCGGCCAAAGCTTGCAAGTTTTGTTTTTCTTTTGCTAATAAAGCAGCCATTATGGCTAATCTTGGATTGCCATCGGCAATTCTTACGATTTCGGTTTGATAGTCTGGATTAAGAATTTTGAACGAATCTGATTTAATAATGTCAATTATTTGCAAATCTGAAAATTTACTAATATCAATTCGCTTAGGGGTAAAATCTTGACATAGAAGATCTATTTCCATTAGGGCATAATCTCTAACAGTAATAACAACCTTTAATTTTCCTTTTCGAATCGATCTATAAAATCCAATTATTTGACTAAATGCGTCTATACGATTAGCATCGTCAACAAATAAAATATAATCCTGATCAGATTTAAAGTATTGGTGCAAATCATTGAGTAAATCATAATTTTTATAGGATATGCAATAAGCATTATATTCCAAACGATTAGCCAAAAATTCTTTTATGGCTTCAAGAGCTATTTTAGTTTTTCCAACTCCAGGCGAACCAGTCAGAATAATAAAATCCGTTTTTAATATAGCATCTTTAATATTTTGCAGTTCTACTTCTCGATGCAAAAAAATATTATTTAACGGCGTAGCAATTCCATTAGATGCTTTGTTATATTCCTTTATAAATCCATCCATAGAAACAATTTGCCCAGTATCTATAGGTAAGTGCAAATATTGATGAACTAAGTCTCTATGATTTAAACCCAACTCTACAGCTAATGAATCTAGGGATATTAATGTTAGCGCAATACGGGTATTATTTAGCAGGCTTTTTAACTCTTGAATTTCCTTGGGCTTTAAATTGAAATTAATGCAAATAATAATTTCAGCTATTTGACTTACAGGAATATTTGTTTTAGAAACATCAAGGCATTTTTTTATATCTTCCTTTAATTTTGATACACCTTTAGTGATGTTAGTAGAATGCTCTACAAAAAGATACTTTCCACTCGGTAGTAGAAATAATGAATCAGGAGTTCCTGACGTAGTTTTCTGTTTTCCACTTTGTGTTCCAATACGTGAAAAGGCTGAATAATTCTTATTACGAATTGCAAGAAAACTATCACACAGTTCCTGAAAAACAGTTTCATTTATAGAAATTAAAGCATTTTCTATTGATTGATGTCTACTCATTTACAAAATACATTCTATACTAAACCTTAGGGATATTTAAAAGCTCTTCCCGTAATAATGTTTTCAAATGATTAAGGTCTTTATAAATTAAGAAGCGCCTTGATTTAATATCGATTGGGATATCGTTAGGTTCTTTAGAGACTAATATCACATGTTTATCTAAAGCATGAGCAATCCCAAGTTCATAAAGAACATTTGCATTTCTTCCATTTATGTTTGCAATAATCACCTTTGCTTTAACAATTAATTTAAGCATCTGAGGAAAAATATCGCTTTCAAAGTTTTTTTCATCACCACGCATACAACCAAATCCAATAGCTTCACAAGTATCTTTTATAGTTTTATATTCGTCATAATGGATGGTATTAAATGGAGTTAAAATAAAAGCAAAACGTTCATCAACTAGTAAATCATTTTCGGTTATCCCATTAGCTTTAATGAAATTAGGGTACTGAACTTTCTGTTGTGTTGGAGTTGAATAACTGTCATCAAAAACTTTTTTATTAATTAGAAGATGATTAACATCTTTCCATCTTTCTTCATTTTGAATCATTCTTTCGTTAAGTACATATACTTGTTTTTCAAGTGAACTTCTAACGCTATCTAAGATTGCCATATTATTTTTTTCATCGTAAGAAGCTTTTTTAAGTCTTAGGATTAAAAACAACATTACTAAAACAAGTAATACCGCGATAATAACAACAACAATTATGTATATTCCTATTGACATTTTTATAATTTTTTAGGTTGTTTTGTGTTTTTTACAAGAGAATTAGAGTCTAGAGGAATATTAGATTTTCCGATTTCTGTTGATTCAGTTTTAATATCCCTTGAAAGAAGAAGACTAGCCGGATAATATATTGCTCCAGCTGAAATAAAAAAATTAATAACCCAAAGTAAAATCCAAAGCCAGTGCCATTTCCTTTTCCCCTTTTTACCATCACCACCAATTTCAGCCTCACTTAGTTTTTCAACATACCTCCAAATAAGAATAACAAAAATGGCAATTAGAATATAAAGAATAACTGATACAAATCCCGTATTCTTCAATTCACCTTCTGATGTTAATGTATATGCGCATAAAAGCGAAAGAGAGAGAAAGAAAACATTTACAGGTAATTCTATGCATGCTTTTACCCAATCAATTTCAGTAAAGGATCTTCCAATAACTAATTTTGAAACAAAAGAAATTATTAAAATAGAAAGTGCAATAATAAACTTATAATGTTCCATTCAACCTTATCAATTGCTATTGGTTATAATCCTAGTTACCACATAAAGATAGAAATATTTTCAATTATCATGATAGTTTAATATAAATCTCGTTAACCAAAAACACTTAAATTAAACCCTTTATGACGGCTCGTCATGCCAAATTGATTTTTCATTTTTAAATTCGATACTCTAAAATAGCTCGGACTGGCTCTTGAAATATCATTAGTGTAATTAAATTATACTAATATATGGATGCAATAGACGAAACCATTATCAAGAGAGAGCAACTGGCGGTTATCTCTGCGCGCCTTGACGTTCAAAAAAAGCGCTTAGAGCTGAAATCAGCTAAATTGGATTACCAATTCAAAAAAACCAAACAGAGTTTAGATACTGTAAGCGAACTCAGATGGCTTATAACGACGCAAGTTGTAATCCCTGAATCAAACCTATATTCTTCAGAAACTAAGTACAAGAGCGCCCTAACTACTTCCCAACAAATTCAAGTCGTTAATAAAATGATGGCGCTGATAGTCAAGCTATGATAAAATTTATAAAACCCGAGTACTTAATGCTCGAAAAAAAGCTGAATGAAATATTTGGCTTAACCGATGCTCAGACAACGATAAACCAGTTTATTGATTTGATTCCGTCATTGCGCCACGAATACATTCGCTTTATGATACACTACAATAAAGAGGTTTTCAAAAAACGTATAGACGCTTTACAGGAAATAATAAATGAGTGCGTTAAACACGAAAATTTTTCTACTGCCGCCGACAAAAGAAGCTTTATTAGGCACTATGAGAAAAGGATTAAAGCCATTGACGTATATTTTGAGGGCATGAAATATCCTTGTTGCAAAGTAGATGAAAACGGTTTAATGAATTGCTATTTGCACCTAAATGAAAATGCGCATATTATTAAATTAATTAAAGCGTACGATTTTAATAAACTATAAATTGGTTGTTCTTTAAGTGGGAAAATGGCACTAAAAAATGCTTTAAACTCCCACTAAATGTTAAATCTTTTTCAGCTTAAAAGTTGTGACCCGCCGAACGAGCCGACCACAGGAATAATCAAAAAAAACACTTTTCTTATTCAACGTAATTTATTTTCAAATGTGTTACATTTGAAATATAAATACAAATTATCCCATGAAAAACACAGCAATTGAAGCGTCTACAAAAAAAATTGATAAAATCATTAACGACAAAGAACAAGAGAAATCAAATCAATCGAAATTAAATTTGTTTACAAACGAAAACGATAATTGCAATTATGAGAAAGTAATACAAGAACATCAATATAAAATACTTGACAACCCACAGGCCAAGTTCTATTTAAAAAATGAGTTAGCTAAAATTGAATTAAGAAAGAAAAGACTAGAATATAATGAAGATGGGCCAACAGAAGATTCATATTATCGCTTTGGATTGCAAAGTGTAAGAGATAAAGATTACTTCATTGAAAATAATTGGGGGGATGAGTTTTACTATTTCGCTATTCCACATTATGCCCAAGGAATATGTGACGCGCATTGTGAGGCATTTTTAGAAAACGAACTAAAATTATTAAGCAAAGGCGATGATTTGGAGCAGGATGTTGAAAATGAGTTAAGTATTGCCACTTCTTTAGTTTTGCTTAGAGAATTAGGGATTATTAATCATCTGAAAAAAGAACTTAGATATAAAGGATTAAAGGATTCTGATAAAGGAAAACTTTTAGGCAACATTATTGGTAAAACGAGCAAAAAGAATAATATAACCATAACTAGAAGCCTTGACAGGTTGGATGACCCGAATGACCCAAAAACACCTCTTACCAAAAAATCTTTAAAAAATGTGCGCGAAATTTTACTAAAGTGTAATGTTGAAGTGGGGATTTAATTTTTTTTTATTTGATAAAAGGATGGCGTGGGATAAAATTCACGCCTTTTTTTTGTTTTAAAAAATCCCCAATATTTCCCCACTTTTTATAGAGGCAATTTTACACCGTTAAATCAAAACAACGGTACAGATGGCTCTAATTACATTATATACAGAGGAACAATTAGAAGTAATATTCACTAGAGTACTCGACAAAAAGTTTCAAAATCTAAACCTTAATCCTCCGGCACAGGAGCCTGAAATCTATTTGACGCGAAAAGAAGCCGCTGCTGTTTTGCAGGTCAGCCAACGTACAATTTCTACGTGGGTAAAAGAAGGTAAGATACATGGCTTGCGGTTGCCTTCGGGTCTTCTTCGATTTAAAAAATCAAGCATTTCTCTTGCGCTAAAAAATATTAAAACCATCAAGTATGGTCGTGAAAAATAATAAAAACAAATAAAACAAAAGCGAATGAACAATCAATCGACAGCCGACTTAAATGTAGGCTCTAAACAAAAAAAGAGGCATGGGGAAGATCGCTTCTTAGATGCAAACACTTTATCAGCTGTTGCAGCAATGAATAAGAATCCCGATGGCAGTGCGATTGCCATAGACCCGCTAAATGCGAGTGCTACTTTACAAAGCTGCATCAGACATGGTGAATGGAAACTATGGAATGAATACAAAAACTTTATTCCTAAAGCAGAAAAGGCAATGCAGAAACTCACGCTTGATGAAAATGATGCACTACCCTCAGCTATTGTGGAGTTTGCAAAGCCTATTAGCGAATGGACAAAAATTCAAATTGAAACTGGCGAACTAACCATGTGTGTAGAAGTTGCTGTTTTAGTGCAAGCAATTAAACTGGCAGAAGCCCGTATCAGGACAGTTTTTATGAGGCACTATTGGAATTACCTGCAAAATGGCGCAGAACTCTTAAAAGAAGCAGATGAAGAGTTTGAACAAATGTGTGCCAAGTTGCGTTTACCGAGAAGAACGCGCGCAATAATGAACAAGAAGAAAGTAAGTAATGAACCCGTTGCAGAAAACGAAAACTAATCAATCAATGGCGGAGGGAGAAGAAATTTTCCCTCTGCCTTTTAATCAAAACTTAAAACCAAAACTCAAATGGAAAATCTAAATGATGAAACAAACAAGTCAGCAAATGAAGTTGAAGTAACGCCAAACAAAACAAAGCTGGAAAGTTTGAATGTAAAGGAGCCGCCAAAAAATTCAACTAATGCATGGGAAGTTACGCCAGTAGGAAATGATTGGGGTGGAATGAATCTAAAAGACGAAATAAACAAAGTAGTCAATGAAGTTGAGTTACTACCACCCTCTCCTGAACCAGAAAACCGGATGACTATATTAAAGCAGCGAATGATTCTACTAGCGTTGCTTAAACTAATTAAACCTGTTGATTTTTATTCGCTAGCAAAATTGCAAGATGGAGAGAAGTTAACTGACAAACATACACAGATCATTGTCATTGAGGTATTGTTAGCATTGGCAACGGAGAATAAATGGTCATTGTGCGTTAACAACGGCTTTATATACATCTACAATTCGCAATCCTGGGAGCCTGTTAAAGATGAAGAACTTCAACAGTTTTTAGGAATGGCAGCGGAAATTATGGGTGTGAATAAGTTTAGTGCTAAACACCATAGTTATCGAAAAAAGCTGATGAACCAATTCATTTCACAAACACTACTGCCGAGGCCGGAATATAAGAAAGGGATGGTGCTTGTAAATCTTTTGAACGGAACTTTTGAAATAACTCCTGAAAGTAGTGTACTAAGAAACTTTGATCCTGCGGATTTCTTAAGATACCAGTTAGATTTCAGGTACGACCCAGATGCGAAAGCTCCAATGTTTGAGAATTTTATAAATCGTGTTCTGCCGGATAAAGATTGCCAAAAAGTTTTAGCCGAATTCTTTGGTTCAATATTCATCAGAACGGAAACTTTGAAACTTGAAAAGGCATTATTGCTATACGGCGAGGGTGCAAATGGCAAAAGTGTGATATACGAGCTGATGAACGCACTTTTAGGCGAAAGAAATGTTTCTTCTTATTCGTTACAGAGTTTAATGGATCAGTCAGGTTACTATGGAGCAATGTTGGCTAACAAGCTTCTAAATTATGCAAGTGAGTTGAGCAGCTCTGACTTAGAAGTTGGGCTATTCAAACAACTAACCTCGGGAGAGCCCGTTGAGGCGCGAATGATATTTCGTCCACCAATTACAGTAAGGGATTATAGTAAGCTAGCCTTCAACTGTAACGTACTTCCGAAAAGCGTTGAGCATACCCCCGCATACTTTCGCAGATTCATTATAATACCTTTTACTGTAACCATCCCTGAAAACGAACAGGATAGAGAGTTGGTAAAAAAGATTATTGCTGCCGGAGAACTTTCTGGGATTTTTAACTGGGTGTTAGATGGTTTGAAGCGCTTGTTAAGTCAGAAAGGTTTTACTCATAGTGATGCCATAGAAAAAGAGTTGGCTAAATACAGGCATGAATCTGACAACGTAAAGATGTTTCTTGACGAGAATAACTACGAGGAATATTTGGATAGTTACATCTCCGTAAAAGAGTTAGGTACAGAGTATGGCGAATACTGCAAGGCCTTTAGATACATGCCGCTAAACCACGGAAACTTTGTTAAACGCTTGAGAAACTTGGGTGTACGCATAGAGAAACGTAATACCGGACTAGTAGCCTTTATCCGAAAAGGTAAAGTAGAAGTGCCGAATGGAGAATTATCTAAAT
>Ga0210389_10002902_pt1 | contig 13445 bp, 11 predicted proteins | sample IncBWH28OmetaG_FD_160127 | JGI IMG/M metagenome (GOLD analysis project Ga0210389, IMG submission 160127) | Forest soil microbial communities from Barre Woods Harvard Forest LTER site, Petersham, Massachusetts, United States - Inc-BW-H-28-O ...
ACTGAGAGAGGAGCGCGGGGAGATCGGCGATGGAGGTTTTGCCGGTGAGGTTGATGGGGGGACGTTGGAGTTCTGCGGCGATGGCGGCGGAGACGGGAAGTTCACTGGGGGTGCCGAAGAGGATCACGTCGGCGTCGGTGTGAGAAAGGTATCCGTTCAGGGCTTTGGCGAAGCGATCGGGAGGCCAGCATTTGGCGGAGCCGTAGGAGGCTCCTGCGCCGACGGCGATGCGCGCGGCATGAGGGCGGGAGCCTGCTTCGAGCAAGATTTGCGCGGCGCGTTGGCGGCTCGCATCCGGGACGCGAAGAGTGATGTGCGGTTCATCGGGAAGTTGATCGAGCCAGCCGGCGCGGCGGAGGAGTTCGAGGTAGTAAAACTTTTCGTGCGGAGGAATTTCGCCGGGCTTGGGGGCGGGGATGGCTTTGGTGAGGAGAAGGCTGCGGGCGTCGCGGGCGTAGCCGATGCGCTGGGGAATCTGGGCGCGCCAGGCGAGCCAGGCGGCGTCAAAGGCGTTTTGCGGGAGGAGGGCGACGTCGAATTTGCGGGCGCGGAGATCGGCGGCGAGTTTTTCGCGGCCGCTCCAGCCGCGGTGCTCGCCCTTCGGATCGTAATGAATCAATTCGTCGCAGACTTGCTGGTCTCGATAAATGTCGGCTACATAGGGGCGGGCGACGATGCTGATATGCGCGTCGGTGTGGCGCTGGCGGATGGCGCGCAAGGTGGGCAGGGCCATGATGGCGTCGCCGACCCAGTTGGTGGCGCGGATCATGATTTTCATATTAGGAGCCATCCGGCTCTTTTGACATCCTCGCCGGAACTTAGCGAGCAAGCGAAAAGCAGATCCCTCACCCCGCAAAAAGCGCGGGGATTCGGGATGACAGCTGCGTGGAACCGTCGGGAGTGAACAAAGCCAAGCCATCTCAAAACCAAGCTGCGACTCCTTGCGAGGCTTTCTTCAGGGGCTAAAGCCCACATCTCGAGGCGCTCTACGTCGGGGCTGAAGCCCCGACCTCCTGAAGAATCATTGATGAGATAACCTCTGGTCATACCACGGAACTCCTGGCAGCGAGGCGGTCGCGGATGAAACCGAAGAAGGCGTCTTGTTGCGGGAGTTCCATTTCGATTACGGCGATGAAGACGGGAAATTGGGAGAATGATAAGCCGTTGAGATTTTGCGCGTCTTTTTCTGTGGTGACGAAAGCCTGGACATTGTTGGCGCGGGCTGACAGTTCGAGTTCGGCGGCGTCGCGCTGATCGTAATGATGGTGATCGGGAAATTCGCTGGTTTGGGCGACGGGGACGTTCCACGTTTTCAGGTCGTGAAAAAAAGCTTTGGGATTGCCGATGCCGCAGAAAGCGTAAAACGGGCCGGGACCAATTTCGTTTGCGGAGAGGAGTTGGATTCCCGCGCCGAGGCGGCGGAAACCGAGGAGACGGGTGACGGCGGAGAAGACGGGATAGTCTTGAAGCTTTTCGATGGTGGCGAGAGTGGCGGGGGAGGCTTCGAGGCGGGTGATGACAAGGAGGTCGGCGCGATCCATGGCGGAGACAGGTTCGCGGAGGCGGCCGGCGGGGAGCATGCTTTCGCGGCCGAGGGGTTGGGAGGCGTCCATGAGGAGGATGTTGACGTCGCGGAAGAGCGGGAGATGCTGGAAGCCGTCGTCGAGGAGGAAGATGTCGACGCCTTTGGATTCGAGCTGGCGGCCGGTTTCGTAACGATCAGGGCCGACGCCGAACATCACGCGATCCTGCAGACGGAATTTCATCAGTTCGATTTCATCGCTGGTGCCGTCCGCGCCTTTGTAACCACGAGTGAGAATGGCCACGCGCTTTCCGAGGGCGAGGAAGCGTTCGGCGAGCCAGATGACCATGGGGGTTTTGCCGGTGCCGCCGACGGTGAGATTGCCGACGCTGATTACGGGGGTGTTGAGGCGCTTGGTTTTGAGAGTGCCTTGGGAGTAGAGACGGGCGCGGAGACGCGCGAGGTCGCCGTAGATTACCGACGCGGGCCACAGAAGGAGACGCAGCCACGGCGGCAGAGTCATCGCGCGGGACCATCCTGGTGCTGAGCGAGGTGTTGGGAGATTGCGGTAAGGGCGCGGTCGAGGGCGCCGCGGCTGCTTTCGACGAGTTGGCGTGCCGTGCCGCCCATGCGCTGCATCTTTTCGGGATCTTTGAGGAGATGAATCATTTCCACGCCGGCGTCTTCGGGGCTTTCGACCTGGATGGCAGCTTTAGATTCGACGAAGCGGGCGGCGATGGCCGCGAAATTTTCCATGGAGGGGCCGAAGACGGGGACTTTGCCGAAGGCGGCGGGTTCGAGGATGTTGTGGCCGCCGGAATCGACTAGAGAGCCACCGACAAAGACGCCGTCAGCGAGGCGATAGAGCGAGGCGAGTTCGCCGATGGAGTCGAGGAGGAGGACGGTTACGTCGTCGGGGATGGAGTTGAGACCGTTGCTGGCGCTGGAGGAGCTGCTGGGACCGGGAAGAGAGAGTTCCGAGCGGCGGATAAATTTGCGGTGGGACTCTTCGATGAATTCGGCGGTGGGGGCAAAGCGCTCGGGCTTGCGGGGAGCTAGGACGAGGAGGGCTTTGGGAAAATCGCCTTGCACTACGCCGAAGACGAGGAGGGCGAGCGGCTCTTCCGTTGCGACGACGCTGCCGGCGACGATGAGCGGAGTGCGGCCACGGCGGGCGCATTCTTCTTCCAGCCATTTTGCGAGTGGAGTTGTGGCTGGGAGTTCGAGGTCGTATTTCAGGTTGCCGCTTACGGCGACATTTTCGGATGGGGCGCCGAGGGCGCGGATGCGGTCGGCGTCCTGCTGGGATTGCATGAGGAAGGTGGAGGCGTGGCTGAGGGCGGATTTGAGGAGGGGCTTCAGATAGAAACCGAAAGCGCCGAGATAGGATTGCCAGCGGGCGAAGGAGCGATCGGAGATGCGGCCGCTGACGAAAAGGACGGGGACGTTGCGGCGTGCTGATTCGCGGAGGAAGTTGGGCCAGATTTCGGTTTCGAGGATGATGACTACGGCGGGTTTTATGGCACCGAGGACGCGGCGGACGCTGAAGGCCCAGTCGAGGGGGAAAAAGATTATGGCGTCGGCGAAGGGCATACGCTCTTTGGCTAGGGCGTAGCCGGTGAGGGTGGTGGTGGAGACGACTAGCGGGCGCTGGGGGTAGGAATCTTTGAGGCGGCGGGCGAGGGTAACACCGGAGAGTGCTTCGCCGACGGACACCGCATGAATCCAGATGGCGCCGGGATGCTGGGCGGGAAGCTTTTCGAGTCCCGAAATGGAAAAGCCGAGGCGCTGGCCAAGATTGCTGAGATATTTGCCGTGGCGCAGGCCCTGGATGAGCCAATAGGGCGACGTTAGCAGGGCGGCGAGGCCCATCAAAAAGCTGTAGAGGAAATACACTCGATGTGACTCCGGTTGTTCCGGGATTCGCGTGCGCCCGAGGGTCGAGGAGCCGAGCAACCCGGCTTCTGCCCCAAGAATCGAAGGCCTCAGGATGCAAACAGTCTATTATAGCCTCATGAAGAAACTCCTTGCTGTGGTTGTGGTGGTGGTTTTGGGGATTTTATTGGGACGGGTTGCGCCTGGGCAAGAGAGCAAGCCGTTGCGGACTTCGATTCTCGACTCGCATGAGGGCGTGACGATCGGCGTGGAGCCGTGGACGCAGGCGAGCCGGTACAAGGAAAAATTTCCGAAGAAGTCGCCATTTGCGGCGGGCATCGTGGCGCTGAAGCTGAGCATTCGCAACGACAACGATGAGGCGGTGAAATTGACTTTGCGGCGCATCCGTTTGTTGGTGCAGTTGGATCAAGACAACAAGCAGGAACTGGAGGCGTTGACGGCAGATGATGTGGCGGATGCGGTGCTGCTGCGGCAGAACGGGAAAGACCCGACGGCGCGGCGGCTGCCGATTCCTTTGCCGATCAATAGGCCGAAACCTACGCGGGACAAGAATTGGGAGGAGTTCCACGGGGACGTCCAGAATGCGGGGATCCCCTCCGGCGTGATTGGAGCGCACAGCACGATGGAGGGGTTGGTATATTTCGATTTGCGCGGGGAGTGGGATTTGCTGCAGACGGCTAGGTTGTATGTGCCGGATTTGCAGAAGATGACGTCGCAGCAGGCGATTTTGTATTTCGATATTGATTTCAACCGTAGTTCATCGAATTAAGGGCGAGCGCCCGTAACATGCCTGCGAGTTTTTGACGTTGAGGTCCTGCGGCTATCCTCGTCGGATAGCCGCAGGATGACACGATTGGGTGGCGCTCGACACGTGATCGATTTTCCGTTTACATGAAACGCTGAGTAATTCAGCATAATTTGCGCCGGTTAGGAGACTTCTCGCGACTTGGGCTAATGAGTCGGCTGTGATACAAAACGGCACATCCCCTTGGGAGCGGAATTTGGGGAAATTGGAACATGGATCCAAGAGCAGATTGGCGGTGCGACATGGACTTAGCCCGGATGCGGAAGCGACGGCGATTCGTCATCGCCATAATCGGCGGGGTGATTTGCGCTGGTGCGGGAGCGGGGAAGACCTGGTCAGTACAGAGCCACGGTATCCACCCTTGGCTCCCATTGCCATTGGCTGCTCTCGCTAGCTTTGCGCTTGGATTCTTCCTCGTCTTCCGCGCCGCACGGCCACCCGGAGCAGAATAGGTCAGCCTGTCACGCCACCGTTAGCTTCGTCTTATCGGAAACTGGGTTTTGGGCTGGACTGTCAAATTTCCACATTCCGAGAAGCCGGCTTCACGGGACTTGGCCACGGGACAAGTCCAAATCCCATAAGAGCTAGTTTTCCCTTGTCGCAGGCGTCAAACAGCAGCAAGTGGGGCTGCCATGCTACAGGCTCACCAAAGGCTTTTCTTACACGGATTTGCCGGGGGTGGCGGCGTCGGCTAACATGGTTGTGCGAAAACTATTCTGATTGCATCGGACTCCATGGAAAACCTGCTTGAGAAATTGAATCCTGAACAACGTCTTGCTGCGGAAACTACCGAAGGGCCAGTTTTGATTTTGGCCGGGGCGGGGACGGGGAAGACACGGGCACTTACGTTCCGGATGGCGAATTTGATTGCCAAGGGGACGCCGGCGGACGCGATCCTGGCGGTGACGTTCACGAACAAGGCGGCGGAGGAGATGCAGACGCGGGTGAGCGATCTGCTGCTACGGGCGGGTGTGCCGCCGGAGCGGCCGTGGATTTCGACGTTTCACTCACTTTGCGCGCGGCTTTTGCGGCGCGAGGCGGTGCATGCGGGGTTGGCGAAGGATTTTGCGATTTACGACGATGACGATCAGCTGGCGGCGGTGAAGCTGGCGATGGCGAAACTGCAGATTGACGATGAGGCGCTGACGCCACGAAATGTTCTGAGCCGGATCAGCTATGCGAAGAATCATGCGCAGACGCCGGAGCAAATGCGGGCGGAGGCGTTTGGGCCGGACACGCGGAAGGTGGCGGATATTTATGCGGGGTACGAGACGCTGCTGAAGCAGAGCAAGGCGGTGGACTTCGATGATTTGCTGTTGCGGTCGGCGCGGCTGCTGCGCGAAGTGCCGCAGGTTCGAGAGAAGTGGCGGAACCGGTTTGCGTATTTGCACGTGGATGAATATCAGGATACGAATCGCGTGCAGTATGAGCTGCTGCGGATGCTGACGAACGAGCGGCAGAATGTTTGCGTGGTGGGGGATGAGGACCAGTCGATTTACCGTTGGCGCGGGGCGGATGTTTCGATACTGCTGAGTTTTTCGCAGGACTTCCCTGCCGCGAAGGTGATCCGGCTAGAGAGGAATTACCGCTCGACGCAGAAGATTCTGGATGCGGCGGGCGCGGTGGTGGCGAACAATCCGGACCGGCTGGGGAAGACTCTGCGCGCGGAGAATGAGGGGGGCGGGAATCTTCGCTATTTTGAGGCGCGGGATGCGCAGGCGGAGGCGGAGTTTGTGGCCGGGGAACTTGAGAAAATTCTGAGCGACGACCCGGACCAGACTTGCGCGGTGGAGTACCGGACGAATTTTCAGTCGCGTTCGTTTGAAGAGGCGTTCCGGCGGCGTGGCGTGCGGTACAAGCTGGTTGGGGGATTCAGTTTTTACAATCGGGCGGAAGTGAAGGATACGCTGGCGTATGTGCGGCTGGCGCTGCATCCAGAGGATGATATTTCCTTGCTGCGGGTGCTGAACGTGCCGGCGCGGGGCATCGGGAAGACGACGGTGGATGCGCTGCGGGATGTGGCGCAGAAAGAAGGACTGTCATTCTGGGATGCGATGGAATCGTTGATGACGAATCCGGCGTCGAGCCGGGCGGTGGCGCCGCTGCGCGCGTTTCGCGAGTTGATTCAGAAGTTGCAAGAGGGGTATTCGACGAAGGAGCCGGCGGATTATTTACGGTATGTGCTGGAAGAGACCGGCTACATGGACGCGCTGAAGGATCGGAACGCGCCGGAAGATGTGGCGCGGATTGAGAACCTGGAAGAGCTGACGCGCGCGGTGGCCGAGGCGATGGATGCGGGGGAGTCGTTCACGGATTTTCTGGATGCGGCGGCGCTGGTGAGCGATGCGGATTCGTTCGAGGGGAAGCCGGGCGTGACGTTGATTACGCTGCACAGCACGAAGGGGCTGGAGTTTGACCACGTGTTTTTGACGGGGATGGAGGACGGGATTTGCCCGCACAGCCGGTCGATCAATGAGGAAAAAGGAATCGAGGAGGAGCGGCGGCTGGTGTATGTGGGGATGACACGGGCGCGGAAGACGTTGACTCTCACGCGGGCGGTGTACCGGCGGGTGTTTGGGAACGAGCAGCAGATGCGGGCTTCGCTGCCTTCGCGATTTTTGGCGGAGATTCCGAGCGAACTGGTGGAGACGGTGCGCGGGTCGATGGCGGAGATTGGGCAGACGCGGCGGTATGAGCCGGATCCGGAATATTCGTACAGCGCGGAGGAGTTTACGCGGCGGGTGCGGGGGATCTCTGCGCCGGCGGTGCGTACACCGCAGCGGCGGGCTGCGACTTCGACGACGCCTTCGTTTGGGCGGTCGGCTATAAAGCGTGGCGGGCAAGCGGATCCGATGCTGGGAACAAAGGTGCGGCATCCGGAGTATGGCGTGGGAACCGTGGTGGGCGTTGAGGGCGACGAAGACGACCGGCGGGTGAGTGTAAGTTTTCCGGGGCGCGGGACAAAGAAGTTTGTTGAGCGGTATGCGCAGTTGCAGCAAGTGTGAAATTCCTCCAAACAGATGAGGATTGAAGGAAAAGCAGATCCCTCACCCGCAAAAGGCGCCCTTCGCAGAATTCGCTCAGGGCAAGCGGGTTCGGGATGACACTTTTTGTGGGGCATTGGTCGTTGTTGAGCAATGGAGAGAGATGCGAAGCCACAGTGATCCTCAACGCGTGAATCAGCGGGCGCTGGCGTTTTTGCGGATTTGTGTGGGGATATTGTTTTTGATTTTCGGGGAGTACAAGGTTTTCGGGACGCAGTTTACCTTGCACGGGGGATTTGAATTCTGGATTAACAAGTTCTTGCAGGATGGGGCGTATCCGTTTATGGCGCCGGTTCTGAAGAACATTGTGCTGCCGCATGCGCGGCCGATTGCTTTTCTGGTGGCGTATGGAGAGTTGGCGATTGGGATTGCGTTGACGCTGGGAGCCTGGGTGAAGCGGGCTAGTGCGTTTGGGTTGTTGTACATGTTGACGCTGCTGTTTTCTTCGAACTACCCGGGGGCCGGGGCGCCGGTGTGGCAGTATTTTGGGGCTTCGCTGGATCATTCGGTGCTGGGGATTTGTTTTTTGGTGTTTTTGATGGGTGAGTCGGATGCGGTTTGGGCGGTTGGTGGGCGGGAGGAGTAGTGGTTTCGACAGGAGCTAGAGGAACCCAAGAGGGAGGCAAGCCCCTCCCCTACAAAGGGCCGCTACGTGGTTGGTGGACGGTGGTTGAGAGGCGGTGGTAAGCTGACGGGCCGATTGTTCGAATTTAATGGCCGTTGTTATGGTTTGAGCATCTAATTTCCGCAAGTTTGACCAGGATTGCGTTTGACGGATTCCACTCCAATTCAGAGGACCGAAGCCGCGCACGGACCGAGTGCGCTCCCGCAGTCCGTGGCTGCGCCGCTTACGCGCGCGGCTATTTTTCTGGTTGTGACGTTGAAGCCGGGCCCAGAGGTGAAAGAAACTGTGCGCTCGTTTTGTGGAGACCTGGCCGCGCTACTGCGTTCGGTGGAATTTCGCGATATTGAGGGTGGGCTCTCTTGTGTGATCGGGTTTGGGGCGGAGGCGTGGGACCGACTGTTTGGAGCGCCGCGGCCGAAGGAGTTGCACGAGTTCCGGGAGATACGGGCCGGGGAGCGCCACGCGGCGGCTACGCCTGGGGATTTGCTGTTCCACATCCGAGCGAAGCGGATGGATTTGTGCTTTGAGCTGACGACGCAGATTATGGAGCGCATCGGAGAGGCTGTTTCGCCGGTGGACGAGGTGCATGGGTTTCGTTACTTCGACGACCGCGATTTGATTGGGTTTGTGGATGGAACGGAGAATCCCCGGGGTGAGGCGGCCGTTGACGCTGTGCTCATCGGGGACGAAGATGCTGCGTTCGCCGCGGGGAGTTACGTGATTGTGCAGAAGTACCTTCACGATTTGAAGGGGTGGAATGCGCTCCCTACGGAGGCGCAGGAACGAATTATCGGCCGGAAAAAACTTTCGGATATCGAGTTGGACGATTCCGTTAAGCCGAGTTCGGCGCACAACGCTTTGACTGTGATTGAGGAGAACGGGAAAGAGGTCAAGATTTTGCGCGACAACATGCCGTTTGGCAGTGCTGCGCAAGGTGAGTTTGGGACATATTTTATTGGCTATAGTCGTTCACCGCGGACGATCGAGCAGATGCTGGAAAATATGTTCGTTGGGAAGCCGCCTGGGAATTATGACCGGTTGCTGGACTTCAGCCGGGCAGTGACGGGATCGCTTTTCTTTGTGCCGTCCGCGACCTTTCTGGATAGCGTGGGGCCGGATCAAGGCGAAGTGACGACGCCCTCCGAACCACCGACGGAGACTGAATCGATTGCATCCGCGCCGAGCGAGAAGGATGGTTCGCTGGGTATTGGTTCGTTAAAAGGAGAAATCTCTCATGAATAATCTGCATCGCGAGCTGGCCCCGATTTCTGATGCGGCCTGGGCGCAGATTGAAGAGGAAACAAAGCGCACGTTGAAGCGCTATCTTGCCGGGCGGCGTGTTGTGGACGTGGAGGGACCGGGGGGCAGCGAGCTTTCCGCCGTTGGCACGGGCCACTTGCAGAAGATTGCGGCGCCGCAGAACGGGATTCTTGCGCGGCAGAGAGAGGTGAAGGCGCTGGTGGAGCTGCGCGTGGCGTTCGAGCTGAAGCGCGAGGCGATTGATGATGTTGATCGCGGCGCGAACGACTCTGACTGGCAGCCGGCGAAGGAGGCGGCGCGGAAGATCGCGTTCGCGGAGGATGGGGCGATATTTGAGAGCTATGCCGCGGCGGGCATTGAGGGCATTCGCAAGGGGACGAGCAATCCGGTGCTGACGCTGCCAGCGGATGTGCGGGCTTACCCGGAAGCGATTGCGCAGGCGTTGAGCCAGTTGCGGCTGGTTGGGGTGAATGGGCCTTATTCGGTGCTGCTGGGGGCGGAGGCTTATACGGCGCTGGCGGAGACGAGCGATCACGGATATCCGGTGCTGGAGCATGTGAGGCGGTTGGTGAAGGATGAGATTGTGTGGGCGCCTGCGATTGAGGGGGCGTTTGTATTGACCAAGCGCGGAGGGGATTTTTCGTTGCACATTGGGCAGGATGTTTCGATTGGGTATTTGAGCCATACGGAGACAGCGGTGCAGCTTTATTTGCAGGAGTCGTTTACCTTTTTGATGCTGACTTCGGAGGCGGCGGTGGCGCTGGCGGCGCCGGGGAAGGCGAAGAAGTAAAAACAAAGAAGGAAAGAAAGAGAAAGATAACGCAGAGCCGCAGAGAGCGCAGAGGTTCGCAGAGAAGAGAGGATCGAAAGTTTCGTGGCGTTTGATCGTAAGAGCCCACCCTTAAACGGCAAGGGTGGGGCACCCTCAAGTACGGTTGGTCGGCACCTTAATTTGGTAAAAGCCGGAAACCCTCCATAGCTTACGCGGTGTGAAGATGGTTTAGGGGCCTCCACAATCATGCGGCACCCGGCGGCGGGGATCACCTGTCGCTTTCACCAACAATCAGTCGTCGATTTGCTGTTGCCTGCGACTCCGGCGGACGCTGCAAATTCGGGGCGGATGACGTGGTCTCCGTTCGCCAAGATAAGCCCGTCAACTGAATGCACGTTGTACGCGCGAACATGGCCGAAGTTATTGAATGTGTCATATTCGACCGTTACAAGCTGGCCGTTTTGGGGCGACAAGCGTTCATGCAATTCCTTGGAGCTGAACGCGTCGAAACAAGTGACGCCGTTCCGCCCTTTACGATACAAGATGACGCTGTCCGGATCCGATGGATGGATCGCACCAAAAGGCTCTTTTCCATCTAATGCGACGCGGGCCTGATAAGTTCTTCGCACAACTCTATCGATGAACAGGGAGTAGCCGACAAACGCACACCCAACAAGCACGGCAGTTGCGATCCAGGTAATGTTAGCCGTTCTAGTCATACTGATATTCTCCGTGAGTGATTAGATTCGTGTAAACAGTCCAACTATTTCAATGTTCTTCCGGACAACCTTTCCGATTCAGCCTGCTGCGGCGAGCCCAGCACTCCGAATCTGACAGACTTCCCATCAGAGGGGTGAGTTGCGCGGGGTGGGGAGTCGCGATAGAGTGGGGCGCTAATACTTCTACAGTGCGCGTCCGGCTCTAGGCAAGTCTCGCGGTTATTTTGTGGCTGGCGGCGGGGCGCGGATGCGATCGGAGAGCTTGGGTGGCGTCACCACTGTTTCGTTGCAAGAATATTGACCAACTGCTTTCCGATTCCGAAAACGCAGAAATCCGATTAAAAAAGTCGCTGGGATGGCTGAGCTTGACGTCGCTGGGCATTGGCGCGGTGATTGGGTCGGGCATTTTCACCATTGTAGGGACCGCGATTGCCGGGCAGAAGCTGCAAGTTTCCTCGATTTTAAACGCTCCCCTTTTGCAATACCTAGTTACTCATTCGACTTCGTTTGGGCGGCCCGGCGCGGGACCAGCGATTGCAATTTCCTTTATTTTGGTTGCGGTGGTGTGCGGGTTTGCTTCGGTTTGTTATGCGGAGCTGGCGGCGATGATTCCGATTGCCGGGAGCGCGTATACGTATACGTACGCGACGATGGGCGAGTTGATCGCGTGGATTATCGGGTGGGACCTGATTCTGGAATATGCCGTGAGCAACATGGCGGTGAGCGTGGGATTTTCAGCGCACATCGTGGATTTGCTGGACTGGTTCGGCTGGCATCCGGACCCAAAGTGGATTTCACCGGCGTATTTGCCGGCCGGGCTGCCGGATTTGCAGGGGAACATGATTTACGGCCCGGGCTGGCATTTCGGGTTCAACTTGCCAGCTTTCATTATCGTGATGCTGCTGACGGTAATCCTGGTGCGCGGGATCAAGGAGTCCGCGGAAACCAACAACATCATGGTGCTGCTGAAGATTGTGGCTATCCTGATTTTCGTGGGAGTGGCGGCGCGGTTTATAAAGCCGGCGAACTGGCATCCGTTTGCGCCGAATGGCTGGCCCGGGATTCTGACGGGCGGGTCAATTGTATTTTTCACCTATATCGGGTTTGATTCGGTTTCGACGGCCGCGGAGGAGTGCAAGAATCCCCAGCGCGATTTGCCGCGCGGAATCATTGCGACGCTGGTGGTTTGCACGCTGCTGTATATCGCCGTGGTGGTGGTGTTGACCGGACTGGTGCCGTGGCAGACGCTGATGGACGACGCGGCGCCGGTGGTGAACACAATGAAGAAATTGCATTTCGGCACGGCGCGGCTGGTGGTGCTGATTGGCGCGCTGATGGGGATGATCTCTTCCCTGCTGGTGTTTCAATTGGGGCAGGCGCGAGTGTGGTTTGCGATGTCGCGTGACGGATTGCTGCCTCGGATTTTCGGGCGCATTCACCCGAAATTTCACACGCCGGATTTTTCGACCTGGCTGGCAGGGCTATTGGTGGGGATATTCGCGGGATTGCTGGATATCGGGACGCTGGCGGACCTTTCGAACATCGGAACGTTGTTTGCATTTGCGCTGGTGGGCGGGGGAGTGCTGATATTGCGATACCGCGAGCCGGATCGTCCACGGGCGTTCCGGGCACCGGGCGGACCACTGGCGCCGGTGATTACGATTATCACCTGCGTGCTGCTGATGGCGGGATTGCCGATTATGAACTGGATACGATTCTTCGCCTGGCTGGCGATCGGACTGGTGATTTATTATTTTTACGGGCGGAGGAAGAGTACCCTAAGATTGTCCACCGCAAGCAGATAGGAATTCGTTCAAGGACACGCGTGATGCCCCGGCGATGGTTTGTGAACGCTCGAACGAAGGGAAAAGCGGTTTTGATGGTCGCGGTGCTGGGGCTGCTGGCTCCGCAGATGTCGCTCGCGTGGGGAGACAGCGCGCAGCGGCTGGTGGTGAATCACGCGGTGGACACGCTGCCGGTGGAACTGCGGCCATTTTTCGAAGCCAACCGCAGATACCTGATGGACCATGTGAACGACCCGCTGGGATTGATTGCCGAGCACCCGGGCGAGCGGAACAATCATTTTATTGAACTGGATAAGTACGGAAAGTTTCCGTTTACTGCCCTGCCGCGGAGTTACAAGGCGGCGATCGAGAAATACAGCAAATCGAAAATTCAGGCTACGGGACTGCTGCCTTGGCAGATCGGCGTGTACAGCCAGAAGCTGACGGAGGATTTGCGCGCCGGACGGTGGGAGCAGGCGAAGCAGGACGCGGCGTTTCTGGCGAACTACGTGGCGGAGGCGCATGATCCGTTCAACACCACGGAGAATTTTGACGGGCGACTGACGCTGCAGAACGGGATCAACGACCGATTCAACAGCGTGCTGATCACGCGGTACGGTTCGTTTTTTCCGATGAGCACGCACGACGCGTTTTTTATCAGCGACCCGACGGACTATGCGTTTGAGGCGTGCCTGGAATCGCACAGCCTGGTGGAGTCGGTGCTGCTGGCGGACCGGCGGGCGCTGAAGGGGCTGAATTCGTATACGGACGAGTATTACGACCGGTTTTATAATTTTGCGGCGGCTTCGCTGATCCGGCAGCTATCCGAGGCTTCGACCGACGTTGGATCTTACTGGCTGACCGCGTGGACGAATGCGGGGAAGCCGCAACTCCCTCACTGATTCTGGCGCCATGGACTCTAATGTGCGTTTCTCGAGAGTGATTCGCTGCCTTCAAGTGCCAGGAAACGGCGCCCGCTTCGGAAAGCGGCCGCTACAAAGACTAGCTAGAGTTGGGT
>Ga0210389_10002903_pt1 | contig 13445 bp, 12 predicted proteins | sample IncBWH28OmetaG_FD_160127 | JGI IMG/M metagenome (GOLD analysis project Ga0210389, IMG submission 160127) | Forest soil microbial communities from Barre Woods Harvard Forest LTER site, Petersham, Massachusetts, United States - Inc-BW-H-28-O ...
CGGGGGGGTGTTTGACAATTTGGAACGCGAGCTCGATAGGTATATCTCCTACGGTCCAATCGTGAACGCCGCGATAGTTGTTGTAGTTGTATTGAGGAGCAAGATCGAACTCGGTTGCGGGCAAAATGCCTATCTGGAACGTGGGTTGGATGAGAAGGTTGCTAAAGGTGTGAGGCAAAGAGCGGGAGTGCCAATGGTTGTCGTACTTTCTTGGGGTTTTGCTCCAGTAAAAGTAAGGCTCGTAGTTAACCGACCCTTGAGGGACGACGTGGCCTGACGGTGCAAGCAGAGGACCTGTAAACCAAGGAAAATCTTTCGGCTCGTTTGACTTTTCTCCGGGAAGTTCATTTTCTGGAAGATCAAGGATGACTTTGCGCGCATCGAGAGAGGCAAAGAGAAGCAAGCTAAGGAGAACGCAGTGGAAGATTGTTTTCATAGTGTATTAATTTCTAGAAAACTAACACACGGTTTAGCTTTTTGTCGAGACCATTCTCTATAACTTTGAATTTGATCGAGAGTCTCATCTTTCAAAGCTATAATGGCAGCCTCAGACCAGTTTAAAAGAGTGTGCGCTTCCGCCCCTTCGAGCGGTGCTTGACTGGCTAAGAAAATAAAGTCGTACCCTTGCAGCAGGGTTTGAAGTTTGGGTTGGGCCAAGAGCTCGGCTCCGTGGCGCGAGACTCCTCCAGAAGGAAGGGTGTCGAACTTTTCTCCATGTCGGATTGGAGGAAGGTCGGCTGCTCCGGATAAAAAGTGGTAGAGTCCTGGAGTCTCTGAGAGGGTGACAACCTGGTCAAAATTGCAATCGATCACAAGAGAGTGGTAGTGATGAAAGGTTAATAGCTCAGCCAAGTTATAGACAAAGTCGATTTTTTTTCCTAAGACAGCGACGGGAGATTTTTTCCCCTCGAGAAGGAAAGCTACGGTCTTGCGCAGAGTTTCTAAGTCGGCCTCTGCAATGTCGGCAAGAGGAAGGTCTGCATTGAGAGAGAGTGGGCCACAAACGGTCTCTTCCATAAGAGCTAGGTTTTCTAGGCTGATGGGAAGGCCGCGCTTGAGCTCTTGCATCAGAAAATAGATCAGCAAGGAGATGGCGGCTGCGAGAGCGACAACAATCGAGGAGAGAAATAGATAAGGGGGTTTTGCGCTAAGAGGAGAAAAGGCTGGATCCAATACACGCGATTCGACGTGGTAGAGGTGGCGGCTTAGGTTTTTAGCCTCCGTGATCTGGGTCAGCCCCTCCATCATGCCTTTAGTGAGCTCAGTTTGTAGCTTGAGCTTGTTTTCGACTCTCCACTTTTCTGGTAAATCGGTCATCTTTTCTCGAATATGGGCAAGCCTCTTTTCAATGAGTCCTTTCTCGTTCTTTAAAAGGCCCTGCATGATGTGTTGCAAAGAGAGGAGTTTGTTCTTTGTGAGTTCTAAGCGGATCTTGTGCAGATCGATGCTCTGCAAGATGTGGGAGGCGATATATTTTTTTTGCGTGGCTAAAGCCTCTCGAATCCTCTGCTGTTCTCGGTCGCTGCGGTTGAGCTCATCGTGGAGCCCAAGCTCGAAGCTGGCCGCCTTTTGTACCATCTCTTGAGTAATCGGATCGGTCAAGACGTTGCTGAGGGAGCTGAGCTCGAATCCGGGATTTTTCATCTCACCATGGATGTAATAAAGCTGCTTGAGAGTTGCATGGAGAGAGTCGAGAAGATTCGTATATTGTAAGTGCAAATTTTTGGCGGTCTCTGAGTTCATACTTGCCAAATCTTCAGCGAGAGAGGGGTCGAGTTGGATGGGAGCCAGTTTTTCAAGACGTGAAAGCTCAAATTCGACGTCAAAGAGTTTGGCAGTGAACAGCTCTTGAGGATGGGAAAGAAGATCAACCTCTTGCTCTAAGCTGATAAAACCTTGTCCTCCCAAAGTGTTTTTGAGATAGGCGACGTGTTCATCGAGAGCTTTGTCGAGTTTGGCGTTGAGCTCGTCTTGTCTTTGGTCTAAATATTTCAGCTGGGCATCGGCGACGGCTTGTGTCTCTTCTCTTAAATAGTCTTGGTAGCAGACGATCATCTGGTTGAGAAAAGTTGCAGCGAGGTGCCGATTCCGGTGAGCGTAGCGGAGTTGTAAAATGTTTTTGTCGAGCTGTGTGGGCTTAATAGAGAGTTTTTTCTCAACGTTTCCTATCAGAGGTCGCCAAGGGGTTAGAGTGAGAGCATAAACTTTCTGGAGTACGAGGTTGTGAGGTGTTTTTTCGAGCGTAAACTGTGCTTCTCTTAAGGAAAACGGTTTTCCTAATAGGCCAGTTCCTAAACTTTTTTTCTGAGCATCGAATACTTCATACACTCCGTCTTCAGAAAAACGGAAGGAGAGCAAAAGCGGCTTTTCTCCCTCATATTTCACTTTTTTAAAGAGAAAAGGGTCGGGATCGGCAATCGGCAATCCGGCTTCAAGTTTCAGGTTGTCGATGAGAGCGCGGCACTTAAGGTTTAAAAAGCCCGATGTTTTTACAACTCCTTGCCATCCGAGCTCTTCAATCGTCCTTTTTAGGAGAGTATGAGAGAGCATCGTCGATGTTGTAGAAGATTCGTTCTCAGAGGAAAAAAGCGAGCGGAACAGGTTTTTCATGTCGATGCCTGGCTCTGCCCGTCCAGTGCCTTGCTTAAAGGTGGCATGCGCGACGAAAACGGGCTCTTGGACGACAAAGTAGCAAAAACCGATGATGGCAGCCATCAAGCCAAAAGAGAAAAGCCTCTTCTTGTAGCGCACCAAGAGTTTTTGAACATCTTTAAGAGAGACCCAAATCTCATTATTCACGGAACGTTCACTCCTATACTTTTGATCCCTTTCTGGATGAGATCGATACCGATGAAGGTTGGAAGTAGCTGGGAGACAAACCGGTTCCATTCTGTAATCGGTGTAGCAGCAATATAGACAATATCTCCAGGGATGAGGAGCATGCTGTCATTGGGAAGATGGATCACGTGATCCCAAGTGAGCGTGTAGATTTTGGGATGTAAAATATTGCCTCGGATCACTTGGATATAAGATTTATTTCCCGTATAGGGGATGCCTTTAGCTTCTGCCAAGGCTTGCCGCAGGGTCATGAAGCCGTTGGGAAGGTCGACAACGCGCTCTTGGCCAACTTCTCCTAAGACCATGAGCGAAGATGCGGAAGGTTCTGCAATATAGATTTTATCACCTCCTCGCATGACGATATTTTGATTCATCTCTCCCTGTTTGATGAGCTTGAAAAGGTCGACAGGAAGCATTTTATTGGTGCGGATCACGTAGCTCTTGAACAAGTTGGCACTGGGAGGGACTTTGGCTTTTGATAAGACTTCAAAAATACGGATCTTGCCGTCAACAGGGATTGTCGAGAGTGCCACAAGACCAGCGAGTTCGACTTTTCTCTCTAAACGGTCTTTATATGTTAAGAAAACCTGGATATCTTTGATTTGGTTTAAATACGCCTCTTGAATCTTGTTTCTGGCCTCTTCGAGTGTGAGCCCTTGGACTTCGATCGGTTCCAAGTCGGGAAGTTGTACTTTCCCCTCGCTGACGCGGAACCCGACACTCTCTCCGATGGCCTGTACAGCAGTCGTGATGTCGGATCTTGAAGGGTGGTAGATGGCAATCTGTAGGACATCACCGTCTTGAATCAAATCTTTATATTCGTCGAGCAGCTCTTTGGAGAGTTCTTCGTACGGCTGCCCTTCGAGCTGTAGAATTGAAAATTTTCCTTCGCGGATTTTATAAGAATCCATGACAAATTCATCGGCTCCCAGGGCATCTTTCCCTTTGTAAGGGGCATTGCTGCATCCGAAAAGGAATAAAAGCGTGCAGAATAAGACAAAATACATACAATTTTCCGGTAACCTTTGTAACTTAAAAAATGGTTTTTTTCAATGCGGATCTTAATCACGGGAATTGCGGGCTTCATCGGTTTTCACTTGGCTTTAGCTCTAAGAAAGTTGGGCCATCAGGTTGTGGGGTGCGACCATTTTAACACCTATTACGATCCTCAGCTCAAGCGCAGGCGTGCCGAACTTCTCAAAGAGGGTGTTTTTGAGTTCGACATGCGCGATCAAGAGGTTTTAAAGCGGCTGATCACAGAGCATAAAATTACCCATTTTGTGCACCTGGCGGCGCAAGCCGGCGTCCGCTACTCTCTGTCTCATCCCGACGCCTATGTGGCGAGCAATCTGGAAGGGTTTGTTGATGTGATGGAGGTGGTCCGCCACTTTCCCCATATCCCTTTCATTTATGCCTCTTCGTCTTCGGTGTACGGGTTGAACCGGAAGATTCCGTTTGCAGAGAGTGATCCTACCGACACTCCGTGCAACCTCTATGGAGCAACCAAGAAATCGAATGAGTTGATTGCCCATGCCTACCACCACATTTACGGCATTCCCGTCACGGGACTTCGTTATTTTACCGTCTACGGCCCTTGGGGGCGTCCCGATATGGCCTACTTTTCTTTCACAAAGGCGATCCTCGAAAGGAAGCCTCTCACACTTTACAATCAAGGAGCGATGCAGCGAGATTTCACGTATATCGATGACATCGTCGCAGGAACTATCGCTGCCATCGAGCTCGCACCTCCTTGCGAGATTTTTAATCTGGGCAACCACAAACCCGAAGAGATTGTGACGTTGGTTAAAATTCTTGAGAAAGCTACGGGAAAAAAAGCAGAGGTGAACTATTTGCCGATGCAGCCAGGAGAAGTTGTCGTAACGTATGCCGATATTTCCAAAAGCCAAAAAATGCTCGGCTTTTCTCCCAAGACTTCTCTGGAAGAGGGAGTGGGAAAGTTTTTTACTTGGTACCGAGAATTTTATAATACCCTTTTCAAAAAATAAAAACACAAATTGCAGGTATCTTTTGTCTGCGCCTCTTGCCTTCACTCGGACCAACTTTCATAAGTTGGGTCCTCACTCCAGGCATCGGTGCTCGACAAAATCTACTGTGCACTTCATGTCTTTATTTTTTGGAAAGGGTATAGCGCCCTAGGCAAAGTGTGAAGGAGGTCGGAAGCTACGCCTCCGTACGCCGTTTTTTCTGCTGCCATGATCTCTCCTGCAAGGCCGTGTAAGACGGCTCCTAGAGCGGCCGCTGTGCGCAAATCACATTTTTGAGCCAGCAAAGCGCCGATCACACCTGTAAGAACATCGCCAGTTCCCGCTTTGGCCATTCCTGGGCTGCCATGGGTGACAATGAGAGGCCGGGTCTTGGGGTGAAAAACCATCGATGGCCCTCCCTTAAGGACGACTGTAGCGCCGTTTTGGTCAACATAAGCTTGGCAATTTTGGATCGTAGGGCTCTCTTTCAAAAGATGGTGCATTTCTTGACGATGCGGAGTGAGAATGCATTTTTTAGGCAGAGTACACATGGGTAGGAAAAAAAGGGCGTCGGCATCTAAGACTACGGGCAGAGAGAGTTGAGGTAAGAGACGGGAAAGAAGCCTTTTGACAGAGCGGCTCCTTCCTAAACCAGGCCCCATCACGACACACGCAGCGCGCTCACTCTCTTTTAGAATGCGCTTAAGATCGAAAGCTTCACGCATCACCTCCCAAGGCAAAGAGAGGGTCTCCATGTCAGGGGCATGAAATAAACGCACAATCCCAGCGCCTGCGCGGAGGGCTCCCATGCAGGCTAAAGCAGCGGCTCCTGGCATGGAAAAGCTGCCGGCAATGGCCAAAAGATAGCCCGTTTCATACTTGTGCCGACTCGCTTTGATTGCAGGTAAAAAGAGTTTTTTTTCGTCGATGAGATAAGCTTCAGTTTTAGCTTGCTCGACAAACCTACTGGGAAGGCCAAAATCGGCCACCACCAACTTTCCCATATAGTCCCACCCTTGATCTATGAAGAGGCCGAGTTTGGGGAGGCCCAAAGCGATTGTCATGTCAGCGCGGATTGCTGTGAGCCCGACTTCGCCGGTTGTTCCATGGACTCCGGAAGGGATATCAATTGCCAAGATCGGTTGTCCGCTCTGATTGGCTTTGAGGATGCTCTTTTCTAAAATGCCGTCGACCTTTCCTCGAAACCCTGTTCCCACTAAACCGTCGAGTAGAATGCCGGACATCTCCTGGGTGGTTTTTCCTCCGGCCTGTTCAAATTGTTTGGCGCGCTGCTGACAAAGGGGCGAGCAATGGTCGAGGGGGAAAGGGTGGTAGGCATGAACAGAAAAGCCGCGAGCAAGAAGTTGGATGCCGGCCGTAAGTGCATCGCCGCCATTGTTCCCCTTTCCGACGAGGAGAGTCACCTGTTTTTCAAGATGTCGCTCGGCAATGGAGTGCTGGGCAGCATTTGCAATTGCAACACCTGCCTTGTCCATGAATTCCGTTTCGAGGTGGCCCTGCGCATACGCCATCTCCTCGATCCGTCGCATCTCTTCTGCCGTAACAACTCTAATTCCTTCAAACATCTCTATTTCGGGATTATAGAGAAAGAGGTAAAAATCGACAGAACTTTATTTACACAGGAGGTCTAAGGACTTGAGTTCTGGTTTAGATAGTTTTTAACCGTTGCAACGCAGGCTCTAATGAAAAAGTTGGCTTGTATGTAGAGGGTGGGGCGGAGTTGTTCTGGAGAAGGAACAGAAGAGGGGTCAACCATGTCGAACGTCTGTGCTTCGACCTCTTCAGCAAAGGCTACACCCTTAAAACGAGAATCATCTGTGTCAAACCCAATGATTCTCTGAGAGACTTCAGGCGTATTAACGGTAGAAAAGGCCGAACTTGCAAAAACTAATGTTATGGATTCTTCAGATTGATCTTCAAATGGGGGAAAGGCATTACATGTCTCTTGTTGTTGATTCAGCGTAAGACTTGATTCTGATGTAACTCTATGCATATTAACCTCTTAAATATTTATAAAACTTGATTTTAATATAACTTAATTAATAAAAATATTATTATACATATTAATTTATTAAAATTCAACTAATTTCTTTTACATTTAGAGATGGTTTCTTACTATCTAGAGGTGTTCTTCTTTGATGGCGCGCTGGAGGAGGGCTTTGACGGCGTCACGTGGGTTGAGACCTTTGTAGAGGATCGAGACAATCACTTCTGTGATGGGAGCGGCAATGTTGAATTTTTGTGCGAGCTGAAGAGCAGAGATGCACGTATAAGCCCCTTCGACCACCATACCAATTTGCTCTTTGGCCGATTCGGGATCGAGCCCTTGAGCGATGAGATGGCCAAATGAGTAGTTACGGCTGAGTTTTGAAAGACAGGTGACGCAAAGATCGCCAAGTCCCGCAAGGCCGTTTAAGGTTTCAGGAGTGGCATTTTTTGTGACAGAGAGTTTTCGAATTTCATGGAGGCCGCGGGTCATGAGGGCTGCTTTGGTGTTGTCTCCAAAGCCAAGTCCATCTGAGATACCACACGCAATGGCGATGATATTTTTCATCGACCCTCCAAAAGCAACGCCATTGATGTCGGCATTGGGATAGACACGGAAGAAGGGCGTTGCAAACGTATCGTGAATGAGGCGAGTCGTTATAGGGTCGTAAGCAGCACAGACGATGGCGGTGGGTAGTTTTTGAACGACCTCTTCAGCATGGCTAGGGCCGCTCAGACAGCCGACACGGTTTTGACATTCGGGACCTAAAACTTCGACGATGACTTCCGGTAGGAGAAGGCCGCTGTTTTGCTCGATTCCTTTGGAAGTGACGACGATCGGACACGTGACTCCTCCAAGGGCCAAAATCTGTTCAAACACAGGACGGATGCCGCTCGAAGTGATCGACTCAACGACCATGTCGGCGTTTTTGAGGGCAACTTTGAGATCGCTGGTAAAGATGACGCTCTCATCGGCTGTATAGTGGGGCAGCTTGGGGTGTTTGCGTGTTTTCGTGAGCTGCTGAGCGAAATCTTCTTTTGCAGTCCAGACGACCACCCGATGTCCTTTGGATGCTAAAAGGGAAGAGAGGCAAAAGCCCCAGCTTCCTGCGCCTAGATATCCGATGTTCACAAATACTCCTCACCTTGTTGCGCCAAGAGAGTCTCTTGGACCGCTTTTAAACTTTTGTCGCCTTCTGCATTTTTTAACGGAGCATACACGTTTTCACGAGGATAGACAATCACACCTGTGCGATCTGCATGCTCGAACAGATCAAAAAGAAAAGTCTCAAACTTCCAGAAATGCACACCTTCGAAACCCTTTAATGTTTTGCGCGCTAGGTGCCAAGGGAGCTCAACCTTGGCAACTTTTTTGACAAACGCAAGGCTAAGGCAAAAAAGGTTGATGTTGGCTAAAGAAAATTCGGTGTTATTTACAGGCAGCTCCGAGTATTCGGCGATGCCGATTTTCCCTTTTCTGAGGCCGATCACACCGACCTGCTCGTTGGGGTCTTGGCGCAGGATCGCTTTGATCGAGACTTCGTGGTTGTTGAGGGCGTGGTAGCCGATGAGCTCGGGATCGAAAGGGTCGGCAAGAGGATTGTCCACGGGCAGGACAGAGATGTATTCGACACCTTGGGCTCTCCATTTTTCCCAAAGGCCCGAGGCCACAAAGTGTTTCAGGCAGGTGCCATTCCCATCGGGACCGGTCGCAACCTTCCCAGACGCTTCAAAAAGCCAGTTGCCTGTGTCGTCGAGAAAGGGGAGCATCTCTTGAGAAAACAGGTCGATGGGAAGGCCAAAAAAGGCGTTCTTTTTAAAGAAATCGGCGATCGGGTCATGGTTCAAGGGTGATGTCATGATCGCCATAGGAAGAGAGGGGCCTGCGCGCTGGGCCTTTTCACAAAAGAGCTGCAAGAGGCACTTTCCTGTCTTAGGGGTGAGAGGGATGAGCCCTTTGGGCTGATCCGTTTTTAAGCGACTTCCTTGCCCTCCCGCTAAGATCAGACAACCGACCTTGCCATTTTGAATCAGCGTTTGTCCATGCTGGCGGGCTCTTTCATTGCCGGCCTTAGTGTAAGTTGACAAAGGTTGCCAAACTTCACGCTCTTTGGTTTGTCGTAGGGTTTCTCGCTGTTTGTTTAAGAGGTCGTTCATAGAGCTTGGAGGACCTCATCAGTGGAGATTAACGCTGCATTTTTCTGGTTGCTGCTGATGATCGGAATGTGGACGAGCTGGGGGTTAGGAGAAGGAACGTTTTGTTTGAGCACGCCGTGGTGAGGATCGGCCCAAAGAGAGACGACTTTAATGGGAAAAGAGGTGTTTAAAAAATAGATCATACTCAAAATGCCCGAATCGGGGGCAATGAGGGCACGGCACCGATTTTTGAGAATGGAGAGAAGTTCAAAAAGTTGGAACTTTCCTCGCAAGTCGATCACGTTTTTTTGAGAAAAAAGAGGCTCTGGCTTCATCCCCAGAAGAAGAATCGGATCCGAAAGAGTAGAAAAAAGAGCGTTCCATTGCTGGATAGGCCAGTCCCGTTCCTGATAGTAGTTGGTCTCGCACTGCACATGGGCGCCGATACACTTTTCAGGAAGGTCAAACTTTTTCCAAAGCTCATCCCAAGCTGGGTTCCATTTCAGCTCAGGGACAAGAGTTCCCCGCTGCCAAGCCACCCAGTACGTAGGATCGGCATTTTCAATGACAAGATCGTAAGAAGAGAGGTCTTCTGGCAATCGTATAGATTCTTTCCTTTTCCACGTTGCATCGATGACGACTTTGACTCCTTCCAAGAGGGCAAACCCTTCTTCCAAGTCTTTGCGTGTGATAAACGTGATTTCGGCATCGGGAATATACGTTTTGATGCGATGGACAATCGCGTATAAACCTAGCGCGATATCTCCCAGTCCTCGATTCCAAGGAATTAAAATCTTTTTGTGTCCGTTAGCCTGGGCTTTTTTGAGCAAACGATCAAGAGGATTGGGCCCGATTTTGCGCCACAATTTTTTAAACATGGCTCTTCTTTGCTTTCAAAGCGACTTGCAAAGCCTGGACGACTTCATCTGTTTCGATGCTTCGCATACAGCGAAAATCGATCGGACATACGCGACGGTAACAGGGAGAACATGCGACATGTTTGTGGATCACTTGGCCTGTCTGATAGGGACCTGTGACAACCTCGTTGGTCGAGCCGAAAAGAGCCACAACGGGCGTTTCTAAAGCGGCAGCGATGTGCATTGGTCCGCTGTCATTCGTTAGCAGGACATCACAGAGTTTAATCAAGCAGGCGAGCTCTCGGATCGAGGTCAGGCCTGCTAAGTTGATGACGCGTGTTGGTAGTCCCTGGCACACCTCTTTGACCAAAGAAGAGCCTGCCTGGTCGCCAAAGTAGAGGATCGACACGTGAGGATCAGTGAGCATTTTTTGTGTCACCTCTCGGAACCTTTCGGGCAGCCAACATTTTGCTGAACCATACGTCGCTCCAGGATTAATCCCGATGAGTGGCTGGCCTTCAGGAACGCCCAATTTTTTGAGCAGAGCTTTAGCCTCTTGGATCTCTTGCTCTGTCAAATAGAGTCTAGGGCGCGAAGAGGAGAGTTCGATGCCTAAAGGTTGAAGAAGCGTTTTGTAGGTGACAACCAGGTGTTGAGAGTCGATGTTTTTGGGCATGTGTACAGGATCGGTCAGAAGGAGGCGGCGAGCGTTGCCGTTATAGCCAAGACGACGCTTCACATCTCCTTGCCAGAACCACCAAGCTGAGGAGAACGAGCGAGTAAGCAAAATCCCCAGATCGTAGTTTCCGCGGCGCAGCTTTTCGATGATGTCCCGTTTTCCGCTACGTCTTCCAAACCCACTGACTTTGCTAAAGCAAAAAAGTTCATTGATGTCAGGGTCTTCGGATAATAGATCACAGATGGGGGTGCGACTCATGGCCGTCACATGGGCCTCGGGAAAGGCACGCCGCACATCGGTAAGGATCGGAGTTGCCATGATCAAGTCGCCGATCCAATTCGGCATACGAATAACAATCGAACGCGGCTTGAGTTCTTTTAAAGAGATCATGGATATCTTTAAAACAGAATATCAGGAAGATAAGATTTTATACATCCCCCAATTATAGACTATCAATTAAAATTTTTAATATGTTTTATATAAATCAACAAAAGTGTATAATGCAATTTATGTTAATAAGAGAAATTGGTTTTTCAGCTGTTTCTAATTTGCTTTCTTCAATTAATGCAAATAGGGCATTAAATATCGCTTTATTTGCCTTTTCAGGCCTCTCTTTAGGTGCTTCTCCGCTGTTGGCTCTTAGAGGGTTAGCATTTCCTGCGGCCTCGGCCGCCATTGCTGGAGTTCACACGCTAGCTCTTGGGATCTTTCGTACCGCTTTATAACCATTGCAGAAAAACGGCCGCTGCTCTATTCTCTTAAGCTTTCTTAAGCCCCTTATCTTTGGCCAGATAGCTCAGTCGGTAGAGCAGAGGACTGAAAATCCTTGTGTCGCTGGTTCGATTCCAGTTCTGGCCACATTTTTATTTCAAAAAATTTACACGAAAGAAAGCCAAGAGTTTGGCTTTCGTCTGGAAGCGCCATGCAGGGCGCGAACCGGCGGGGAGGCATTGTTGAAATATATTCTTAAATATGTTTTTTAGGTGTTGAAAATTGGCTATTGTCCTAATATCGACATCTGAGATACAGTTAGGTTATGAAGAATTCAGTTTTAGGCGTAAGCCTTTTAAGACATCTAGCTAGCCAGGGATTGAGAATTTTTTCAACGGAGCAAGCTCAAGCCGCTGCTCTAGAAATAGAGATGAATCCTAGGTATGTTTCAGAAGCTTTGCATCATATGAAAAATGGTGGGTGGGTAACACGCCTTAAGCGAGGAATCTACGCAATTGCTGCATACGGACCAGCTCCCCATGAATTTGCCGTAGCAATGGCTCTTGTTACTCCATCGGCAATTAGTCACTGGACAGCAATGCATTACCACCACATCACCGAGCAAACCCCTCATAAGATATTTGCCACTACTCCACGAGGAACTTCTATTCCCAGATCACTCACCAACACCTCATATCGCTTTATTCAGGTAAAAAAAGAGCATTACTTTGGCATAGAGACAATCTGGGTGGATGATATGAAAGCCCAAATAACGAATATTGAAAAAACTTTGCTTGATGGACTCACGTCTCCTGAATATTGCGGTGACTTTAATGAGGTATTGCATGCGTTTAAAATGGGTAAAGATAGAATTCGTATTCAGGTCATTGTTGAATATGCATTAAAGCTTGAGAAAGCGGTTGCAAAACGCCTTGGCTTCATCCTTGAAGGAATGGGAATAGAAGACACTCGCTTAGAAGCCTTGTTAAAACTTCCTATGAAAAGTTATTGTAAATTTGATCCTAGTGGTCCTTTGAAAGGATCATATAATTCAAAATGGAAAATCCGAGAAAATCTATGAATATGACGACGTTGAATGTAATGCCTTTACGCACTCGGTTAGACAGAGAAAAGAAAAAGAGCGGACTAACATTTGAAACCGTACAGCAAGATTATCTTCTTTCATGGATTTTGTCTGGATTATGCGAGCATCCTTTACTAAAAGAAAAACTTATCTTCAAGGGAGGGACAGCTTTAAAGAAATGCTACTTTGGAAACTATCGATTTTCTGAGGATTTGGATTTCTCTGTTATTTCGTCCATTCCCAGAAGGGAAAAGCTTTTAACTGTCGTGATAGAAGCCTGTAAGGCTGCTGAACTGAAGATGAATGAATTTGCAGAAGTTCGCCTAGTTATAGAGCGATATGAGGAAAAAGATGACCATCCTTTTGAGCAAGAGGCTTTCAAAGTAAGAGCACAGTTTCCTTGGCATCGTGAGCCACTAACTTCTGCTAAGATTGAAATTACAATGCAGGAGACAGTTCTGTTTCCTCCGATGACAAGACAAATTATTCATCCATACGATGAAAGGATCGACACACCCATTCAGACGTATGCTCTAGAAGAGATAGTCCTTGAAAAACTCCGCGCTATTTTGCAAAAGACAAAAAAACTTCATGAAGACTGCGATTTGCAGCGGTTTCAGGAAGTCCAAGAAAGGTAGGCGATAGGGAAAGATCGATGTCCTCAGAAAACCGATTGATTGCGCCAAATATTTTTGAGAGGGAAGTGCTCCCTTTGAATACAAGGCTTTAAGTGAACTCCGACTCGAATAGAATACTGAGTAACCAGCACACGAAGAAATCTTTCTCCATGATTACAGGAGATATGTTTCTTTGAATGGCAGCTTGTTCAATGTACAGGCGCCGTTCGTCAGAAGGTAGTTTTAAAAAATCAAGTTTCACTTACATCTCCTCGGCTAATTCCTTGAAAATAGAATGCATCCATTCCGGTGCAAACCGAATATCCTTGAGCAGTTCTTTGCGAGCATTCAGTGGTATAGTTCGCTTTAAATGCTCAAGTCGTTCTGGAGTGACATTTTCTTTACCTAATTCACGGAGCGCTTGAACTAAAAGTCCACTGAGTTGTCCTGCCATCGCCATATTTTTGGGAGTTGTTCGTCGTAGCTGAATGGTTGTCGTGCCGATTTTACCGTTCGACTTGGTCCGTCTGT
>Ga0210389_10002904_pt1 | contig 13445 bp, 10 predicted proteins | sample IncBWH28OmetaG_FD_160127 | JGI IMG/M metagenome (GOLD analysis project Ga0210389, IMG submission 160127) | Forest soil microbial communities from Barre Woods Harvard Forest LTER site, Petersham, Massachusetts, United States - Inc-BW-H-28-O ...
GGATATGGCAGAGCGCACAGAAAGAGTGCCTGACAGTTCGGCAATCAATCGCTTCTCGATTTCGTCTAGTTGCGGGCGAACCTCTTTTACTAGATCTACCGGAGCATGCACCGGGGCTCGGCCCTCGCGTCGCCAATCCGCTAAAAGGGAATATTGAACGAGCTTGTTGGCTTCGATCTGTGCCCTGAAGAAAGCTTCTACCTGCGTTGAATCTAGCTCCACGGCGTTGCCATCTTTCACCGCCGACTCAATAACCTTTGCTTCACGCGGGCCGTCCTCAACGGACGCACCGCTGTCCCATTTTGCCAGAGCCACACTTTCTGCGATATGCAATCGCTGCGCTGAGGTTTCCACCAACGGTCGCAACGGATTATCCGTTTCACCACTCGCCATTCTCATTCCCCCGATCAGTAAGGTGAAAAGAGTCAGGATTTTTTTATGTTTCTGCATATGCTTCCTTTTGACAGGTAAACTCCTGCCGGTGAGCAAGAATAGCAGCGCACCAACCATAGCCATCCTTCCAAGTTCTCTCAATTTCGAAACACGAATCTCGCAGAAATATTCCAATCTTCTCCTCCGTATGTTGCACTCCGAGGTGCGAGGAGAGCGGTTTCTTGCTTGTTCAATCCAAGATGCAGTGCGAGCTATTTTCTTCGCAGTCTACGTGTGCGATGCACTGTGGCCGTGGCAGATTCGACAGCGAGGCTAGTGCATCGGCTGTTTTGCGTACTCTCAATCCCTGTTGCTCTCTCAGGTGAAGTACATGGCATCCTTGTGCCACTCTGAGAACGAATGCACCTAACGAGCGAGCGCCGCAAGATCAGCCGCACTCTGTGCAAACGTGTTTTTACAGTCGTCACGGTTAAATTAAGTGCTTCAGCGGTCTCCAGGGTTGAGAACCCCTCTATATCGCGAAGCTGGAAAACCAGGCGATTTTCTGGCCTGAGTTTATTGAGAGCTGCAGTTAGCGTGCCGCGCAATTCGGTGGCCCAACAACATTCCTCGGGATTAGGCCACGAAGTCCGGATGACCCAGCCCGTCACGACAGCGTCTGCGGCTTCTCCCGATTCGTTTAGTGAGACCTCGATAACACGACGGCGACGCCTTCTCATGAAAGCCTCATTTATGGTTATGCTCACCAGCCAGGTAGAAAAACGTGAATCGCCGCGAAACAATGAGAGTTTGTCGAACGCTTTGAGGAATGCATTCTGCATGACATCCTCGGCATCTTCGTGATGACGAGTGATGTTGTAGGCCGTGCGAAACACCCTGGTGTGGTAGCGTTCGACCAACTGTCCAAAGGCATCTGCCGATCCGTTCTTTGCCCTATCAACCAGCTCTCGTTCAATTTCTATAGTCAAAGCTTCTCCGCGGAGGGGGGCGACCTTTGATAACGCCGTCCTTACCTTCGTCTCTTCTGGCATTGGTTTTGGCTCCTCCCCTCAGAGATTGCAACTCTGTTGCCAGAGCATCGAGAATTCAGGAGGGAAGGGAAGTGAGCTAAGGTGTTCTTCTGCAAATAGAAACGCTTGGACATCCTGATGGGCTGAAAATCAGACTCGACAGATTTGTGACTGATGTCCGTCACTGTCGGTTTCTTGTCGCAACAACCGTCGCCGGGCTCAACCCTGGAGCGCACGCCCATCAACGGAACCATTTCGTGAAGAGGACGCAGTGCGGCTTATGCGAAGCTTCCGCATTCGGTAAGCCAACGACGTCCGTTTCATGCCCAGTCGTTCTGCAGCACCATTCCGGCCGCCGACGATCCAATTGCTCGCCTCAAGCGCACGGAGGATATGGTCTCGTTGTACTTCCTCAAGACCCGTCATAGGCGGGTTTGCCGCCCTGTGAGCGTGAGCACAGAACGGCTCAAGCTCGGAGATTGGGGCGCGTAAGACCGAATGCGGAGAAAGAATCACCGCTCGCTCGATAAAGTTTTGCAGTTCCCGGATGTTTCCCGGCCAACGGTATTGCACTAGGGCTTTCATCGTCTCTGATGGGATTTCGTCGATTCTCTTGCTCATTCGCCGCGCGTACAGTTTCATGAAATGCCAGACCAGTTTCGGAATGTCCTCTGTACGCTCCCGCAAGGCTGGAACGTTGATCGGAAATACTTTCAGTCGATAGTAGAGATCCGCACGAAAAGTCATCTGTTTTACCATGGCCGTCAAATCACGATGAGTAGCAGCAATCAGACGCACGTCCACCTTATGTGTGTGGTTGCTTCCGAGTCTTTCGAATTCCTGTTCCTGCAGGACTCGTAGCAGTTTCGCTTGAAGTTCCAGGGGAATATCGCCTACTTCATCAAGAAAGAGTGTGCCTTTGTTCGCGAGTTCAAAGCGTCCGGTTTTTCGCGCAATTGCCCCGGTGAATGCTCCTTTTTCATGACCAAACAGCTCACTTTCGAGGAGTCCTAGCGGGATCGCGGCGCAATTCAATTTGACAAAGGTTCGCTCTCGACGACCGCTCAGATTGTGAATGGCACGCGCGATAAGTTCCTTGCCGGTTCCCGTCTCGCCAAAGATCAGTACGCTCGAATTTGTCGGCGCTACGATAGACACCAGGTCCAACGCGGTCTTCAAGGCGAGGCTTTCTCCGACTATTTCCCCAAACTTGCCGTGAATTCCTTCCTCGAGATAGAGCCTCTGCTTCGTTTCTTTATTCCCCTCTCCGATTCGTGCAAGTCGAAATGGATGACTCGCTGGGGCCGTTGCATCTATCTCGTCAAATCTCGTCACAGTAGAACCCATGTCTGCCTCCTCACACACGTGCGACTCCCTCGTGATGGTTCTCTTGACAATTCTTGATGTCGAGGCTGTCCGCTAACGTGCTCTCGGAACAGAAGCAACGTCAATCCACAAGATCCACTCTGCAATAGCCCGGACGAACAGACAACCCACGAACGAGGTGATTTTGGACATCTACTTCGCATGATTGGACGCTCCGACTTTTCGGGGAGCAACGGTGCGTTTAATTGCCGAAATGCTTCCTCCCAAACAGCCGTGCGTCGATAGAAAAGGCACCAGGCCCGATCATTGCTAATGTGGCCCCAAGCGTGGCAAGTAAAATTGCCGTGCCTTGATTGCCTGGATATACAAGAGCACTCCACAACTCGAAGACTGCAATCAGCGCTCCCGCTATCGGGGTCCACAAGCCGATCATGATGAAGACGGCCAGCACTGCTTCCAGGGCTTGTGGCGCTATGAGTGTAACCATAGGCGGATCCCTGAACTGCAGCACCCCGTCATGAAGCAGAGCGAAACCCGTGACCAATCGCTGAACGAGAAGCCCGAAACCAGGCCAGCTGTCGGCGAACGTCGTAAAGAGTCGTTGCAAGGAAACCTCCCAGCGGAGGTTACTGCAGTTCGAGCGGTGGGGAAACGGCTGATGGTCGGAACCGGCGATCCGACTTTTGGGGGATCAGAGCGCGATGATGCCGCGGGTTAGCCCAATCGTGACGGCATGTGCTCGATCATTGGCGCCAAGCTTGGAGAGAATGTTTGAGACGTGGCTCTTGATCGTGGCTTCACCAACAGAGAGCCGGTCTGCGATCTCTTTGTTGGAATTTCCGGTAGCAATCAGCCGCAAGACCTCAATCTCCCGGGAACTCAACTCGTCGTCTGTCGCATGCTCAGCAAGCGCGGTGGCGATATCGGGTGGTATTCTCTTCCGTCCGGCATGTACCGTGTGGATAGTTTCTAGCAGCTCTCTATGCACATGTCCTTTTAATATGTATGCCCGCGCGCCGGCACGAAGCGCCCGTAACACTTGAGCATCGCCCGTGTAGGTTGTAAGGACAATGATGCGGGCGTCAGGAAATTCACTGAGGATGCGGTCGATCGCTCCAATTCCGTTGAGACCGGGCAACTGTAAATCCATGAGGGTGACATCGGGACGGTGTAACCGGAAACTCTCGACGGCTTCCTCTCCATTCGAGGCCTCCGCAACCAACTTCATGTCCGCTTCCGCATTGACCAGAGCCGCGATGCCCTTGCGGAGAAGGGGATGGTCATCCACGGCGAGGATGCGAATCAGGTTAGGAACGCCCGTCATTGCTTCCTCCCCATCGGAACAGCCGGAATCGATGGCTATCCCGCTGCGTTTCGTATGCCATTGCAGCCGGAACCCCTAGCTCCACTTCTGTACCAGCTCCCACTTCACTCCAAAACTCTAATCGCGATCCGATTTGCTGGGCCCGTTCCCTGATCCCTGGCAAGCCCCAATGCCCGGGACTGCCGCTGGCTTCCAGAACTTTAGGATCAATACCTTTCCCATTGTCTCGTATGCGTAGTCGCAGCTGATGCTCATCGTAGCGAATTTCTACTTCGATATGGCTGGCAGCGGCGTGGTGGAAGGCATTGCGGATCACTTCGCGGCTGATCCGATAGATTTCGTCCTGGAGCGTGGATGAAAGCGTCTGTGGTTTGCCCTCGACAATTACGCGAAAGCTAGGGGAATGCCCGCTCTCCGCATGAACGATTGCCAGTTCCTTCCCGGCAGCCGTCAGCAACTCTGCAAGCTCGTGTTGAGCCCCTGGCTCTGGGCGCAGGTCGTGGATGGCGTCGCGGCCCTCCGCAATGGCTTGTTCCGTCGCCAGGATGGCTTCGTCCAGAGCTTGCATCGCGGATTCCGGTCTTCGGGGGAGCAGATTGCGAGCTGCCTGAAATTGAAACATAAGACCATGAAAGCTCTGCAGCAGAGTGTCGTGAAGTTCTCGTGCGATGCGTACGCGCTCGTCCACACGTGTTTCCAGGGCGAGGTCGAATTGGCGCTCCAGTTGTCTCATGCGGAGTTGATAAATTGCCCACAAGATGAGGAGGACAACAGCGCCGCAGAGGGCTTGAAACCACGTGGTTTGAAACCAGAATGGCGGAATTGCGAAGTCGACTACCGTGGCATTTGAAGTCCAGGCACCACCGATGTCACTCGCGATCACATGAAACTGATATTTCCCGGGACCGAGGTTCATATAATATGCGGTCCGACCGGTGCCAGCATCCTGCCAGTGTGTATCGACTCCATCGAGCCTATAGCGGAAATGAACTCGCCATGGAGTCATCAAATTTACCACTGTGTAGTTAATCTGGATGTTCCTTGTCCCAGCCGGTAGTTTCAGGTCAGTCCATCGAAGATATCTTTGCCCATCCGCAACTATTGATTGAATGGAAGGGGGCTGAGCCTGAGGGCTTCTTGATAGTCCTCTAGGATTAGCCACAGGATTCTTACTAAATCGATCAAGCCCTCGGTCGGTCCCTACCCAAATATTGCCGTCTCGATCTTGAAAGATGCTTAAGTCGTAGTTGCTGCTCAAGCCATCTGTCGTTGTATAGCTCTCAAGGTCTGGGCTCGATCGGTCAGGTTTGCCTTTTAGCCTTTCTGGATCAGGAATGCGGCGCAGTCCATCGCCAAGCGTAGGGATCCACAAACCTCCGTCGCGGCTAAAAAGAATCGCGCCAGAGCCCACGCGGACTTCGGTTTCATCCGAGGGCGGGAGTCTAGTATGCAAAGGAACAGGTCGAACCGATCTGGTTGGTTCTGACATCCACAACTTGCCATTTGGTGCTTCGACGATTTGGGACACTTGACCGACATGAATTCCTGTTGACTGAAACGTCCTGGTTCCTTTGGGCAAAAAGACAATCGTGTTTTCCGTGGCGACCCACAAAGTTCCAGCACGATCGACGTAAAGTGCGCGCGCCGCTGTCCCTGGAAAGTTCCACTCGCGCCCAACCTCTTTCCAGCGGTTGTTCTCAAGCCGCACCAGACCATATTCCCAGCCAGCCCAGACTGTGCCCGTTTGATCTTGTGCCAGGGAATCGATATAGCCTTTCGGAACGCCATCGCGTTTTCCGTAATTCACGGCATGGCCGTTCCGCAGAAGGCTGATTTCACCTGAATAGAACCCAATCCAAAGATCTCCGTTCGGGCGGGGGAGCAGGGAAACCACAGGGCCGGAAGGAAGAGGTGGCTCGGGCTGCGCCTGGTATCGTTCGAACGTTAGCCCATCAAATCGAAAGAGGCCTTCCGCAGATCCAATCCACAAAGCATCGTCAGCTGCTTGCGTGATCGCTAGAATGCGTGGCGGAGCGCCTTGATCTGCTCCCCAGGCAGCATGGGCTAATTGGGTTATTGTCGGATCGCTCTTGAACGCAAACGATGCGGTGCACAAGGTGGCAAAGAACAACCACGTCCCAATCATTCGCCACACTGGGATTGATGGAATCAATGTCACTGCCGATCTGAGGGCAAGATTTGCCTAGAGCGAGTGGACGATGCAGACCATATCTCGGAATCGTTGCCTTCGCAAAACGATTGTAACCAATCCGGATAGATTGAAGCTTGAGCGTGCTGATTCCCAGCGCTCGATTTCGTTGCGTGCCCGGTGCGCTCCAGTGCACCCGCTCAAGTCGATGGACCCTTTGCCGTCGTTAGTGTAGTTCAGCGCGAATTTCGCGTACTCCGCGCCCAAGTCGCTGACGCAGTAGCGTCCGTAACGTCGCGCCGTCAGCATAACCGACTTCGGCTGCAATGGCTTCAATGTCGTGGTTGTTGCGGTGTAGAAGCGATTGAGCATGCTCCACTCGTAAGTCCTGGAAGTATGCGAGCGGCGATTTGCCGAGCACTGCATCGCAACGGCGCTGCAACGTGCGAGCACTGGTAGCGAGCGCTCTGGCCGCCTCCTGAAGCGAGAACCCTTCCCGAAGATGTTCTCTAGACCACCGTTCGAAGTGCAGAATGAGTGGATCCGCCTGCGCCAGATGATTGGGAATGATGTAGGGGGCTTGCGAAGAACGTAGGTCAGCGAGCAAGTATCGTGAAACGGTACTTGCCAACTCCGGACTGGCTTGCCGTATGAGCCACAGCGCAAGATCCAGATGCCCCATCGCCGCTCCGGCCGTTACTCCTACGTCGGACGGCACCAGCATCCGTGACTCGTCGAGCTGGACATGCGGGTAACGTTGTCGAAAGAATGGAGCGAGCGACCAGGTTGTAGTTGCTTCTCGATGATCGAGAAGGCCAGCTTCTGCGACAAGGAAGGTACCTATACAGGAAGCGCCGATCTGAACACCTTTGGCGGTCCATTTCAATAGTTGAGATTTTGCTTCACGCACGTCGGGTCGGTTGAGAGCAGGCAACAGTGTTGCAGGTGTCGTAGCTTTGAGTGCCGGAACGATGACCCAGTCCGGCCTCAGGCCGGGCGTAATAGGCTTCACGGGTATTGTGAGTCCCTGCCCTGTCCGAACCTTTCGTCGGACGCCCACGATCGTAACGTCGAAACGAGGTGTTCCGCCGAAAAGCCTGGCAGAAAGTGCGTTGGCGGTTGAGAATGCGTCGAGCGTTACGGTGAGCCCGGTGTCGAACAATCCTTCCAAGGCGAGCACTGCAATTCGCATGGCGCAATTGACCTCAAAGTTGTCGTTTACGACTCTACCATTTTACCTCGTCGGTGGCTAGATTAGTCCTTGTCGGACATCGTAATGATGCGACAGGGAGATGACTCATGAAGATTATGGCAATCGGAACACTCAATGCTCCACTGACCCCGGAACAGCGGCAGCAGATTCTGCCAAAGGAAGTACCGCACACGCTCAAGCTATATCTCGATGGCAAGATCGAGCAGTTCTGGTTCCGCGCGGACACCGGGCCGATTTTCCTCATGGCCGCTGAGTCGGTCGAAGAAGCGAGAGCGACAGTCGATTCGATGCCTCTCGTAGCCGGCGGCTTGGCAAAATATCAATTTTGGCCGGTAGGCCCACTCGCGCCTTTGGGTTTGCTGATCCAGGGCAAGTAGATGATGGAGGCGCGCCAGCGCAACGTCGGCGCGCTCCGGTTTTGCAGTGAATATCTGACAAACACGTAGGGACTGAAACCGAGCCCTGCGATTACTTGGTTGCAGAGCCAATCAGCAGCTTCCAATTCGCATAATCTGTCGCGTTGAGCGTTCCCAGAGAATCCACCAGAAAGCTCAACCTTTTCGTCGCCGGTGTATCGGTTTGATATCGATCCGCCAGGAAGTACGGTGGCAACGTCTGCGAGTACAAACTCACTGTCGTATGCACATTCTCGGCATTCGCTCCCGCTGGCAACGGAATCTCGTACCGCACAATCGACTGTCCCTTACCGGCCAGGTACACCGGATCTTGTAGCGCAGCTCCGACCGGCTGTGTGGCGTGCAGATACCGTTCTGGAATCTTGAGGTCTTTTGGTCCATGCAGAGACCAGCCTATCGGCAGCAATCGGTTGTCCTTGATGTCGTAATCGCGCCGCGTAAAGCTTGTAGTGAACTGGTGATCGGCATTCTGTACGAGCTCCTCGTAAATCTGCACCTGATCACTCTTCTGGATTGGGTTCGATTTGCTGAAGTGCGGCTGGTACGCGCCATTCTGGAAAGACTCGGTTGACAGCACCTGCCCGGCAAAATCCGTAATCTGCCCCTTGTTGTTCGTCGCCCCCGAACTGAAGAACGGCTTCCCATTCACAGTCGCTTCCAAATTGAGAAATGCTCTCCGGAACCCCACGCCGCTCGGGAATCGATGTCCGGCCTTGTTCGTCACGGTCACCTCCACTATCAGCTTGTTGTTTTGCACCTCCCACTTCGAAATCTCCACGGTTGCCGTGATCGTCTGCACCTGCTGCACCACGTTGTTCGAAGCCGCCTGCAGATCTGTCGTCAGCCCCGACATGTAATCGCTCAGCCGAACCCCAAGCGCCTCGTTGTTGCCCATACTGTTCATAGGTTTCAGGAACATCTGCAGCAGAAATCCATTCATCCCGAGAAGTTCATGCCGAGTGAATCCTGTCGTGCGATAGCGCACATTCAAATCTTCCGGCTTGGCCAGATGATCTGACGCAGGATAGGTTCCGTCCTGGACAATCGCAATCTTGTCCTGGATTTGGGCCACATTCACGCCCATTTTTTGATTCTCGTACCCGCCCGGCATGTGGCAGTCCTGACACCTTTTAGGCGTCGCGCCTACTGATCCATACTCGTTGCGATAGTCGCTGTTCAACCATTCCGGATACGTTGCTTGTTCCACTGACTTCTTTTCTGAATCCGAGCTGTCTAACACGGGCAGCAGGATCGTATGGCACGTTCCACACATCTGCGACGACTGGATGTACGCATCGTGCTTCGGCTTTACATTCATGCCGGTCAGCATCGGATAGGTTGTAATCTCGTTGTCTTTGAATGGCCCGTGCAGCTCGTCCGGCGGAGTCACCTCAAACTCACCGTTGATCTGGTGTTCCAGAAAATACGGTAAGCTAGGATCCTTCGGCGCCAGCATCCGGTGGCACACCTCGCAGCTGATCCCATCCCGCGCCAGCCCTCCATACTTGAAGCCATCGCTGTGTGCATCGGTGTCATAGACAAACCCAAGCTTATACTCCTCGTGCGGATGCTCGGCGGCGAACGTTCTCTTGCCCATTGCGTTGTGACATTGCGTGCAGGTGTCGATCACTCCCTGTTGCTTCGAGTGTTCTTTCAAGTACGCCAGTTCGCTGTCCAGCTGTGAATAGAAGACCGGGTCGCGTCCCGCCAATCCCATCGGGGTCCACCGCCACTCGCCATAGGGGGACACGTTGACTGGAGGCAATGTCTGTAACGTGAGCGGCGGTGACGTCTTCTCGGCCAACACCATTGTTGGACCCAACCCCGCTCCGGTCAGCCCACTATGGCATCCCGTACACTGCGACGATGTCACAAATCCAGCCGAATTGTTTACCGGTGTCCCTGTGGGAGGCTTTGGCGGCGACATCACCGTATCCAGCGGCTCGGGCGGCAGCTTCTGAAGATTCGACGGCAGCGCGCGTCGCAGCTTCACCAGCGGCATCGTGCGCAAATCCTCCTGAATCGCTGCATTCTTCTGGTGCTCGGGAAAGAGCAGAGGCGGAATCGTCTCCTGCTGTTCCTGCCGCGGCTGCCCTGGTATAAGCGCTGCCCGGCTTTCGAGCATATCGATGAAGGTAGACGCGCCAGCTGCCCCGCACGTCTTCGGCGGCAGTGGAGCTTGCTGGCTCCTCCAACTGTCATCCACCCGATATTGGAGCGGCCATCCCTCCGCGCCCTCGATGTTGTTGAGCGACGCAAACGTGCGCTCCTTCTCGGCTGACGAATGGCATCGCAAACACACCAATCCATATCCAGCGTTCGGATACTGGAACGGATTGTCAAAGTTCATCGAGGTCGTGGGACTGCTTCCATTCCACACCTCGGCCCAGAACCACCCGTCAAACGATGCTTTCGAGTTTTTGATCATGATGGTCCAGTCGTTCGAGCATCCCAGATCCTTCTCGGCAATACCGTGATAGCGCGCTGCCGGAATTGGCGAGAACTGCTCCTTGATAATCACCGCGCCATCGGGAATCTCCCCCTTGCGCCCGTTCACAAGCCAGTTCGACACTTCCGGCGAGTAGTAGATATGCACCGCTGGATGCACTGTCGCTGCTACGCCCTGGATCAGTGGCCCCGTATCGCGCACCGACTTGTCGCGGCACCAGCCCAGATTGCGATACTCGAGCGTATTGAGATATGTCAGGAGCTGTTTCTCTACGGCTACCGGCTCGCCTGGCGGAATGAACGCCGGGAGCTTCAGCTGCTGTGGCACCGACTTTGCATCAGGGCAGGGATTCTTCACACTCTGCGCTTGCGCCCCAACGGACAGCAAAACCGCGAAGAGAATACTCAATACGCGCATCACTTATTTCCCCCCGAAAAAATCATCGAGAAACGGACAAAACCGAAATGCGAAACGTTATCGCAAAATGAACATCAATGCGTGCTCGCGCAGCTTCGGCTATTTCTTGAGCAGATCGAGAAGGCAATGCAATATGGAATGCAGAGTACGAATCGTTGGTCATCTATGGTTGTGACCTGATTAGCAGCTACCCCCAGCCTGATAGCAAGGAGTAGCTGCATCGTATAACAAACAATGATGGAGCTCAGTTTTTCAAAGACGAAGTGTTGTAATAGGTATATTGATCCGTAGGCGTTTTGTCGGAAGTGAGTCCGTTGGAGTTCGTCACAGTGATGTCGCACGTGACGGTTGCCAGGTCTGGTAATCCATCCACCTCAGGTGGTGTGACCACGATTTCTGTATCTGACCAGGAAGCAATACTCTGACAGGTGTGGGAAAGTAACAAGCTTACGAACTGTACCGTCCCATTTCCCTGGGAAGAGCCGAAGCCAGCTCCGCTGATTGTGACAGAGGCATTGTCATTCTTTTTCAGAAACCCGAAGCTTGGCGTTACTTTCATAACCGCCGGTGGCCCGTAAGTAAAGGTTGGCGTATTCGAGCTCCCCGGCGCTCCTGTCGTAGTCACGGTCACGGCAACTGTTCCGCTGCCACTCACCGGCGGCGAAACCTGGATTTCAGTCAATGACACGATGAATGTCTGCTCCTGAGCAGCCTGAGTCTCTCCGAAATAGACTTTGCAGTCAGAGGTAAATCCTGTTCCTAGAATCGTGACTGTATATCCTGCCTCAGTTGGACCACTGCCAGGGGTGATTACTGAAACCGCAGGTGCTGATGCCGGAGGAGGCGCCGTGAACTGATCGAAAGGTACAATCGCGGAGGTGCCAAAATTATTGGTTACGCGCACATTGACCGGTATTGACGGCAGCAGCTTCGGCGTTTTTGCCGTGAGCTTCGTTGTAGAGACGAACGTCACTTTTTCAGCGGCCGCTGCTCCAAGTTTGGCTTGAAAATCGACCACGCAATCAGGAGTAAAGTTGCTGCCTTCGATTGTGATTACTGTGCCACCTGCAGATGGCCCGGCATTCGGAGAAATGGGGCTGCTGATTACAGGTACAAGTGATGGGATTTGGGGAGCGTTCAGGAATCCCAGATAGTTGTTGTGCTGGAAACCCACCTGCCCCATAAATCCATCCATTGTAGGGACGAGGGACAATGTATTGTACGAACCGGGGCCGAAGTCCGTTGTTCCTGCGCTGCTATAGTCCAAATTGAGCTTTACAGAGCCCTGCTGCTGATTGGTCTGGACGTACACATTGCCTTTCGGCATCTTCATAAAATCATTGAGCTGGTTAACGACGTCTGTGTTCTGGGCAGGACCGGGGCCTTGAGGGTTCGTAACAATCGATGGATAGAAAGAATTCTGCATATCTGTCATGCTGCTATTGGCCCATGCGGCTGGCACGGCATCCCAGGCGTTGTAGTAGCGCTCAGAGACAGAACCAAAAACACTGTCAAAGCAATCAGCAAAGGATTGCAATCCTGCAGTGGGAGCAGCAAATGTATAAACTCCAAAGGTTGGTTTGTTAGCCCAATTCTGCGCAACCAGATATAAGGCGACTGTGGTCGCCATTGCTCCGCCAAGGCTGTGGCCAGTAATGTAGAGAGTCGGCTGTGGTGGTGCGCTTTCAAGCAAACTTGTTAATGCTTGCAGAAGGGTCGTGTTAGTAGATACATATACCGCGTTGGTAACTTCGTTGAAAGCCCCATTTGCGCCCTTGGAGACATAAATCGACTCAGAATATGAAGGGCCGGCCTTAAATTGTTCAACTTTACCTACGTCGAGGTCTTCCAGCTGATCAATGAACGAGCCCATTTGTGTGCCTCTGAGACAGACGGCAAATGCGTTCTGCGATGCGTTCTGCGCAATGTAGGCTAGATTGGCGCGGTCGCCTGTAAGGCCTACCCACACCGCCTTCCACTCCCCGTTGGTGGCAAGCTCCTTGTTGGCTAGCAGGGCGTTAATCCCGTGGTAAATTCGCTCTTGCTGTAGCAGTAGCGTTTCTCCGGATGGACGCTGAGCCCCCGCGGTTACCGCGAGCTGAGCGAGCGTCATCATCACCTGCGGAATTGTGTAAAGGGTGGATTCGGACTTCTTTCCTTCTACTTGAGACAAAACGGACGATGGCATAGCGGTGCCTCCACATTGAGCTGGTTGAGTTATGTCGAGACTTCGAAAGAATAGGCGAAAGCCGCAGACTATCTCGAACGCGGCAAGACTAGAAACTTAAGTACGCAAACCTTAATAAATTAGTTATGCCCGGTCAAGATACCGAAGGGATTATGTCCTTCGTTACTGAAGGAGTGCATCGTGGCAAAGCGAAAGTTTCGCGTGGCTATTTCGCAGTACGCAAAACGCCCAGCAGGAACAAACGACAGCGCAGTCGACACGTCTACCTGCTCTAGCGCTTGATTGGTTCAATTCTCGGCTCAGGTGTACCCTCCCATCTGAATCGATAGGTGGTACTCTTGCGGACATTCGACACTAGAGCGGGACGAAAGCAAGCAAGGCACTCGCCGCCTGCATGGCGCACACTTGGATAGACAATGCCCAGTGAGCCATCAGCGAGCAGCCGCTCAGCTAGTTCTTGGGAAGCAATATAGCTATCTCGGGAGAGGTAGTCTTGGAACCCTCCGCTTCCACGCAGGTCGTGGAATTCTCCATTGAAGTCGGCGAGGTACTCGTTGTAG
>Ga0210389_10002907_pt1 | contig 13443 bp, 13 predicted proteins | sample IncBWH28OmetaG_FD_160127 | JGI IMG/M metagenome (GOLD analysis project Ga0210389, IMG submission 160127) | Forest soil microbial communities from Barre Woods Harvard Forest LTER site, Petersham, Massachusetts, United States - Inc-BW-H-28-O ...
TGGCGCGTCCCGCGACGCTGGTGATCGCCGAGCGCGCCGCCACCCGACGGGCCAGCACGCGCCCCACGGGAGCCTCGCGTCGCGCCCGTGGAGCGTGGGCGAGGCCGTGAGCTCAACGCGCTACGGGCGCTACGCCGGCCTGCTCGGCGCGATCGTCCTGTTGGGGCTGATCGTCCACTCGATCTTCGACAGCTCCACTGACCCCACCGGGATCCCGGCGGGGCATATGCTCGTCCCGTTCGCCGTGCCGCTGGCGCTCGGCAAACTGGGCGGGGACGCCGACATCGCCACTCACGCGAACGACGGGGAAAGCGGCAACGTGCCGGCGTGCGCCGAGCGCGGGGCGCAGATCCTGAACGTGTGCCAGCTCTACGAACGGGGGCCGCTGGTGCTCGCCATGTTCGTCGACTCCGGGTCCTGCGCGTCGGTGCTCGGTCGTCTGCAGGCACTCGCGTCGAGCTTCCCAGAAGTGCGCTTCGCAGCGGTCGCGATCCGAGGCGAACGCGCTGCGCTGCGCCGGCTGATCAACCGGCATGACGTGCGGCTGCCGGTCGGCATCGACAGCGACGGGGCGGTGGCGGCGCTGTACAAGGTCTTCACCTGCCCGCAGATCAACTTCGCCTATCGCGGAGGGACGGTGCAGAGCAAGGCGTTGCTCGGCGAAGCCTCGCTTGCCAGCCTGCGCGCGCGCGTCAGCGCGCTCGTGGCGGCACAGCGCCGGCGCGAACGGAGGGAGCCGGGCGCTTGAGCTCGACCGGATCGGCTGGAGAGTCCGCCACGGGCTGGTGCGCACGCGAGATCGAGCAGGAGCTGCCCGGGCTGCGGCTGCTCGTGGGGGAGGCGCGAAACGCGCGGGCGCTTGACGGCGACTCCCCGCCGGAGGTGATCGCGCGTCTGCGCGAGCTGTCCAACCGCTTTCGCGGAGCCCGCGCGGTGGGTATCAGACGCGAGCCCGTACCGGGTGCCTACCGCGTGTTCTTCCGCCAGATCGGGCTAGACCCGGACGTCGTGCGCACGCCAATCGAGGCGGCCGTGATGGAGCGCATGCTGCGCGGCGGCTTCCACCCGCGATGTCTGCTCGAAGACGTGCTGCTGATCGCGTTGCTGGATACCGGCGTACCCGTGTGGGCACTGGACGGCGCGAGCGTCGACGGTCATCTTGGGATCCGCGCGAGCGAGGAGGGCGAGCCGCTGGGACGAGCGCAGAACGCCCCCGTGCTGCCGGCCGGGCGACTGGTCGTCGCCGACGCCACGGCGGCGCTTGCGACCCTGTTCGGGGAGTCCGCGTCCGCGCACGCTCCGCACGCGCGCACGAGTCATCTGACGCTGTTCGTGGTGCAGGTCGCGGGAGTGCCGACGCTGTATGCGGAGGAGTCGCTGTGGAGCGCTCGCACGGCGCTGGAGCAGCTTTGAGCGGGTCGCTCGAACTGCGTCATCACCAGAAGCGGCGCTGGTAGAATCAGTCCCTGCCGGAAGGAGGCGGGTGTGACTTACCACGAGCAGCAAGTAATCGATCCAGAGAGCATCGCTCGCGAAGTGAGCGACATGGGGGTCTCCGGGTTCGACGCCGGGACGCAGGACGCGCGCGGAATATTCGACGGTGCCGACGAGCGCGCGGCGCGCGCCACGCTGCGAGCGCAGATCGCGCGCCTAGAGCGCGAGCGTTCGGCGATTGTAGCCGAGCGCTTTCCGTACCTGACGGCCCCCGCTCCGATCGACGGAGCCGCGGCACAGGAGCCAATCCTGCTCGACCTCGGCCAACTAGAGCGCTTGCGTGACCAGCTGGCGGCAGCTGTGCAGGAACTGCATTTGCGGGTGCGCGAGCGCGTGGAGCGTGAGCGCCGCGCCCGCGAGCAGCTGGAGCGCATGAGGCTCGAACCGGGGCGCTACAAGTTCGCAAGACTCCCTGTCAGAGACCTCGGACAGGGAGTCTGCGGGGTGTGGGAGGTACGCCCACGGCTCGGTCTGATCGGCATGCTCGCCGGCTGGTGGGAGCTCAAGCTGTCGTCAGGGTGTCCGTTAGCCAGGGGGTCGCGGTCCACGCGCGACCCCGGTTGACAGAGGTGAGCATCGCGGCCAGCGTACGGCGCTGACGCTCGGTCATCGAGCCGATCGTCTTCTTCTCGGACATCGGTACCTGGGCGAGAAACTTGCGGCAACGGGTGTGGCCCCAGCGGCGCTGGCTCATCAAGAGGTCGGCGACGGCCATGCTCTCCGCCTCCCACGGGCACTCGAGGATCACCTCGGCCACGTGCAGATCGCCGATCGCCACGCGGCGCTTGAGCTCGGCGCGTGCAAGACGAACCTTGTTGGCGCGCTCGAGCGCACGCATGTACTGCGGACTGCCAGGGGCAACCGTCGCGGTCGCGTTCATAGGGCATCTCCCCCGTTCCCGCCGCAAGCCTCGCGCGGTGGAAACGTACTCGCTGTTGAATTTTTCGGATACGCGTCTGCCAGGCCACACGAAGTCCGCCGCGGCGAGGTCCCGATTGGTCTCGCCACGTCCCTCATCCCCGACGACTATCTGCGGGGCAAACCCGGAACGGTCTTGCAGAGCGCACGTGCAAGCTACGCGAGGATTGGCCCCCCGGTCAATATCTCGACCGGCACTTCGTGCGCTAGAAGCGACCTTTTTCGTCTCCAACCCACTTGTGAAGAAATGGACAAGTCTTCCGGTCGGTGGACACGGCGCTCAGGCGCGCGGCGGGCCGGGCAGCGGCCCGTGCGTCGACTCGAACTCGCGCTTGACGCGCGCGAAGACCTCGAGCGCACGTGCGAGCGTGTCCTCGTCGTGAGTGGCCATCACGCTGGTACGCAGCAGCGCCCCTCCGGGCGGCACCGCTGGGTGCAGGGCGGTGTTGACGAATACCCCCCCGTCGTACAGCGCGCGCCACAGGAGCGCGGCCTTCCAGTCATCGCCGACCAGCACGGGCACAATCGGCGTGACGATCGACAGCGGCCCCTCGCCCTTGCGGAGCACTCCGGGCGCTGGGCCGACGTCTTGCGCCAGCAGCTGGGGGCGGACGACCGCGTAGCCGAGGTCCTCCAGCCCGTCGCGCAGGCGACGGGCGTTGGCGAGCACGCGCTCCAACAGCGGCGGCCCGTCCGCGGAGCGCATCACGCGCAGCGCCGCTAGCGCGGCGCCGAGCGCGGCGGGAACGGCCGAGGCGGTGAACAGGAACGGGCGCGAGTAGATCCGCAGGTACTCGATCACGTCCGCCGGTCCCGCGACGAAGCCTCCGCAGGAGGCGAGCGACTTGGAGAAGGTGCCCATGCGCAGGTCCACGCGGTCCTCGACCCCGAGCAGCTCGGCGGTTCCGGCCCCGCGCGACCCGAGCACGCCGGCGCCGTGCGCCTCGTCGACCATCAGCCGTGCACCGTAGCGCGCGCACAGCTCGCAGATCTCGCGCAACGGAGCGATGTCGCCCTCCATCGAGAAGACCCCGTCGACGACCACCAGCACGCCGCCGCCGTCCGATTGGGCGCGCTCGAGCATCCGCTCGAGCTTGTCCAGTCGGTTGTGTCGGAACGGACGCAGCTTCGCCCGCGAGAGCAGGCAGCCGTCGAACACCGACGCGTGATCGCCGGAGTCGACGATCACCGTGTCCTGGGGGCCGAGGATCGTGCCGATCGCGCTCAGGTTGGCCTGGTGGCCGGTCGTGAAGACGATCGCGGCGTCGGTGCCCATCCACTCGGCGATCTCCCGCTCGAGCTCCAGGTGCAGCGGGATCGTGCCGTTGAGGAAGCGCGAGCCGGTCAGGCCGGTCCCATAGCGGTGCAGGGCGTCCTCGGCTCCCTTCAGCACCCGCTCGTCGCCGGTCAGCCCGAGGTAGTTGTTCGAGCCGAGCATGATCCGCGTGGCTCCCTCCATCTCGACCACGGGCATGGCGGCCGAGGTGAGGACGTGGAAGTACGGCAGCACGTCGGCGTCGCGCGCCGCCTGCAGCAGCTGTTCGCGCTCGTGGCCGTGGACCTTGGCGAAGACGTCTGTCGAAGTGTGCATATAAGGTCTCGTTCGGTGAGCGTTTCCCAGCAGACAGACGTTCTGGTCACGCCGGTTTCCGGCTCCTCCGACCTGAAAGCCTTCATCGATCTGCCGTTTCGCCTGCATGCTAACCATCCGTTGTGGGTCCCCCTGCCCAAGCTAGAGCGGTGGGTGTTCCTCAACCGGCGCCTGAACGCCTTCTTCAGCCACGGCGAAGCCGAGTACTTCCTGGCCCGGCGAGGCGGCAGGGTGGTGGGACGTATCACCGCCCAGGTCAACCATGCGTTCAACGACTACCAGAAGAAGAACTGGGGCTGGTTCGGCTTCCTCGAGTTCGAGGACGATCAGGAGGTGATCGAGGCGCTCTTGACGGCGGCGGCCGGCTGGCTGCGCGAGCGCGGGAGGGAACGCATGGTCGGCCCGGCCGACTTCTCGATGAACGAAGAGAGCGGCATCCTGATCGAGGGCTTCGAGCTGCGTCCGATGATCAAGCAGCCGTGGCATCCGCCCTACTATCAGCAGCGCATGGAGCAGGCCGGGATGGAGAAGGCGATGGACCTGCTGATGTGGAAACTGGAGGTCGAAGACCGCGCGAAGGTGCTGCCGGTGATCTGGGAGCTGGCCGACAAGGTGCAGTCCGAGCACGGCATCAGGGTGCGCCAGATGCGCAGGCGCCAGCTGCGCAAAGACATGGACTCCTTCGCCGAGGTCTACAACGCCGCGTGGTCTGAGAACTGGGACTTCGTGCCGTACTCGAAGAAGGATCTGGACGCCTACGCCCAGGAGATCCAACTGGCATTCGACAAGCACTGGTGCTTCATCGCCGAGAAAGAGGACACCGGCGAGGTGGTCGGCATGGCGATGACGTTCCCCGACCTCAACCAGGTGCTCGAGAAGATGCGCGGCAAATTCCTGCCACTCGGCTGGCTGCACTTCGCGCGCAAGGGCAAGATCATGACCCGGGTGCGTGTCGGCTTTCTCGGCGTGAAGCCCGAGTACCAGCACACGGGCGTGGCGGCGAAGCTCTACCAGATGCACTTCGACGCCGCCGAACGTCGCCCCCAGAAGGGTGGCGAGATGGGCTGGATCCTCGAGACCAACAAGCCCATGAACCGGGGCATGGAAGCTATGGGCGGCCAGATCGTCAAGCGCTACCGCGTGTATGAGCGGATGCTGGCGTAGCGGTCTGTGGCGTAGCGGTCTGGGACGGGGTCTAGACTCTTGCCGATGAGCTCGCCGGTGGATCCAGTCGCGCAGGAGGAGCGGGCCACGCCGGTCGAGGAGGCGACGCTCGAGCCGTCCCAAGCGGAGCACCTGACTCCGGACGAGAACAATGTGCTGCCGGTCCTGGCCGAGGCGCGTGTGACGCGCGTGCTGCCGGCGAGCAATGTGCGCGCCGAGCTGGCTCGTCCCGCTGGCTCCGTGCTGCCGGCTGTGCAGGCGGCGGCCGTGGCGGCCGGCGGGTTCGTCGCGGGTGCGGCGGTCGTCGGCCTGGTTCACCGCCGTCAGCGGCGTACAGCAACGCTCGCCAAGGGGCGACGGGCGGCAGCGAGCGTGGCTCGCCCGGGCCATGGTGCTGGCAGGACCGCCGAACTCGTGCAGATCGTCGGCAGCCGCTCGCTGCTCGTTGACGTGCACCTGCTGGGCGGTCGCGGCGAGCGCTGAGAGGCGGCGGCGCGCTGTGGGCGGCTTGGTCGAGCTGCGCGAGGAGGTGACTCCGGCTGGGCCGTTTCGCCTGCCGCGGTGGGCCGCGCCCGACGGCCTGACGCGACGCCGCGGCGCGGTGCTCGAACGGCTGCTGCACCTCGATGACGAGCCGGTGGTGGTCCGGGTTACCCAGCTGGCCTCGGGGGCGGTGCTGTTCGGCGCACGCGCGGCGAGCGCCGTCGCGGCCGCGCACGGCATCCGCCGGATGCGCTTCGCGCTGGGCGTGGACGAGGATCTGCACCCGTTCGTGGCGCGCTTCGCGCGCGATGAGCTGATCGGTCGCTCCGTACGCCGGCGCCCGTGGCTGCGCGCGTCACGTCGGCCCGAGCCGTTCGAGGCGCTCGCGTGGGCGATCTGCGAGCAGCTGATCGAGTACGAGCGGGCGGTCGCGATCCAGCGTCGCGTGCTGGCCACGATTGGGCGCCGCGGCCCTGACTGGGACGGTGTCTGTGACGGGTTGCGCGATGTGCCGACCGCGGCGATGCTGGCGGGTACCGCCCCGGCACGACTGCAGGCGTGCGATCTGGCGGGCGGGCGGGCGCTGGCGCTGGTACGCGTCGCCCGTGAGGTCGCGCGCGGGCGCGTCGACCTGCACAGCCTCGAGCCCGAGCACGGCTGGCGCAGGCTGTGCGCGATCCCGGGCATCGGCCCATGGACGGTCGAGATGCTGGCGCTGCACGGGCAGGGACGCAACGACCAGCTGCCAGCAGGAGATCTGGGGCTGGCGAAGCTCGTAGGGCGCGCGCTCGGCGGAGGCGATCCGCGAGCCCGTGCGGATGAACAGCAGGTACGAGAGTTCTTCGCCCCTTACGGCGAGTGGGCGGGTCTGGCCGCTACGCACATGCTCGCCGGTGGCATCTGAGTCGCCCGCTAGCGGGCCGCTTCGCTCAGTCGCCGAGCGGAACGTGGTAGCGGCGCGAACGCGGGTCCTGTTCGAGCAGCCCGGCGGCGAGCAGGGTGCTCATGTAGCGGTGGGTCGTACTGGGGCTCAGGGCCAGGCGCTGGGCGACGTCGGTGACGGCCAGCGGCTCACCGTTGGAGGGGAAGGACGCGAGCACCAGCAGGCCCAGCAGCAGCGACCGCGACAAGCGCGGGCTGTCCGCTAGTTCGGCGAAGTTCGATGCCAGTCCGCGCTCCCCGAGCCCGCGTAGAACGTCGGCCACGCCGCTCGCGTCGGTGCTGTGACGCACGATCTGGTCGACCTGGGAGCGCGTCAGCTCTATTTTGATTCCGCTGGCGTTCATCGATGTCGGTGATGTCGTGGTGTTGTGGCAAAAGCGGAGCGGGTGCCGCTGGGCACCCGCTCCTGTCACTGGCGAGACGAAAGCGGGATATGGACTGGGCGCGCCTTGCGTGGCTCGCGCCGGGGGTCCAGTTCACGCTCACCCATAATCGCTCCTATGACCCCGTTCCAACAAGGGGAAAGTCCAATACTTGAGTTTCGAGAAGCTGCTCGTCCAGTGCTAGAACGCGTCCGGGCTTTGCTGTGCGCGGTCGCGCGTGCAGGCGGCTGGCGGTGCGCCGTGCCCTGAGCACGGCCATCGTTGGGCCGGCAAGCGCTGGCATCGCCTTGAGTACCCGCTCGGCGGCCAGCATGGTACCCGGCGTGGAGACGGACGGGGCGGAGAGATAGAAGCTGGTCATCGCCGCCAGGATCAGCGCGTGGCGTGCGCCGTCCGGCAGCGCTTCGGCGGCGCGCACTGCGCGTTGTGCGATCCACTCGAGACGATGAGCCGCTTCGGCAGGCGACGAGTAGTGTTCGATTAGGTTGTGGTGGCCGTGCTCGAGATCTTTCGCGCGGTCGACCAGGCTGTCGAGCAAGACATGCAGTGCGCTGATCCACGGGAAGTACGCATCATGGGTGGCGGTCGTCTCGGCAGTGCTGAGCCCAGGCTTGGCAGCCGCTGCGATCAGGGCAAAGACGGTCATCGAGGAGGCGCCTCCGGCGGCGGCCTCCCACCAGCGCAGTCCGCTGTCCGGCGGAGTTATCGTCGTGCCCCACCTCGCCAGTGCCCGCTGGCTGTCCCCAGTGCGCTCGTGGTTGAGACTCTGATAGGTGACAATACTACTCGCGGCGCGCTGTGCCGGCTGTAGCACGGCGGTGTATGAGGGCAGTGTGCCGAGGGCGTCTCGGCACACCTGTACGAGATTGCGCATGTAGCCATTGTCCAGATGCTCGCTGCAGTGCCGGTAGTAGTCGGGCTGCATGGTCTTCGGGTCGAGCGCGTGCAGCAGCGCGAGATGCAGCTGATGGCCGTTGGCTACCGGGTCGGAACTCGGCTGCTCGGCGAGCGTATCGACGTAGTCGTAGGTGGTCTGGAAGGCGACGACCGCGCGTACGACGCGTGCGCGATATGCGCGCGGAACGAATGCAGCATAGGCGGCTGCGCCCTCGTAGTTGCCTCGCTCGACGCGCTGGGTAAGCAGGGCTAGGCGGCGAAGAACCGGATCGGGGATCTGGCGAGCGCGCTCATGCCAGTGACGAAGCTCGCGCCCGACGAGCGGGAAGACTCCGAGCCAATATCTCGTTGCGGCGCCGGCAAATGCGCTCACCAGCGACAGCTGAGTTCGCGTGGGGGCAACCACCAGAACAGTTTCGTTTAGCTGACCGACGGAATACTGCGCAGATGGTCATCTAGAACGATTTTGCCAGGCTAAATGCCGAATTACACGTCTACTCCCGAAAGCTAGTGCGTGCTGGAGCACGCGCGGCGACCAGGCCGGGAAGGGCGATCACAGCCAGAGCAATGGCCGCGAGCAGCGCAAGTGTGATCAGGACTTTTCCGATGCCGACCTGAAACGGAGCGGGGAAGTCGGTCTCGAGTCTCAGCCAGCGACTGGCAAGGGCGTGCCCGTAGATACCAACGGTTGCGCCGATCGTGCAGCCTATGCCGAGCACGATTGTGCTCTCGAGGAGCAACGCCCGCCAAAGCTGGCTGGCGTCATACCCCTGTATGCGTAGCGAGGCCAGACGTGCCCTACGCTGCCAGATCGCCGCGCTGAGCGCCGACGCGATCGCGAGCGCGGCGGCAATCAGCAGCAAGCTCGAGATTTCGCTGAGCGCCGTCAATCCCTGCGTTGCGTTCGTGTCGTACTGGCTTTCGCGTTCGTGCAGCGACTGGACCCCCAGGCCGGGGCGGCGTGCCAGCACGCCAGCGACGGCTCGCCTGCCAACCGCCTCTTCGACTCCTGGCTTCAGCTCGATCTCCAACGCCGACGGCGCAGTGGTCAGCCAATAGCGACGGTAGTCGCTGGCGTTGAGGATCACAGCTCCGGGTGACCAGCCGAGGTTGGTCGTGATCGCCGCCACACGCAGCGTTGCGTTGCCCGCTGGCGTGGGCAGCGTGAAGGGACTGCCCACGCCGAGATGGTGTTCGGTGGCGAATGCCCCCGACACCGTCGCCCACCCACCCCGTCGCAGCAGCTGGGTTGCACGCTGCGTGTTGCCCACGACTAGCTGGCTGGCCGGGATCATGGGCGTGTCGGCCGACGGTCTGGCGATGATCCACAGCCGCCGCACGTCGTCATCGAGGTAGGACCCCTGGTAAACGCGCACTGACGCCACCGCGGGAGTTCGCTCGACCTCCTGGATTGCGCCGCCGGCGACGAACGCGTTGGTGGTCAGATCATTGCTGCCGGTCGTCACCCACACGTCGGCTGTGCCCAGATATTCGCCGAAGCTGGCGTCCAGGCCGTGAATAAGATCTGCACGTGCGCCGCCGATCGCAACGCTCCCGTATACGGCCAGTGCCGCGATCCCCGCGAGCGCGACCGAGCGGGTGGTGACCACTCGCAGCTCGGACACGACGACGATCAGCGAGCTGCTGGGCACGCGCTCGCCTGTCCACTGCAACATCCGCGCGACGCTGGCGAACAGAATTGGGATCGAGAGCAAGACGGCGACCGCGAGTGCCATGCCCCCGATGATCGTCAAGCTGGGCGCGAGCGCCAGCGTGACGATGATCAAGCCAAGCAGGACCGCTCCGGCGATCGCGAGCTTGAGGATGGTTGTGCGTTCCAGCACCTCGCCACCGCTCGAGCCACTGCGGAACACGGCATCGGTTGGTCGTCCGGTGCGCAGGTCCAGAGCCGGTGAGACCGATGCGAGCATCGCGGCGAATACCCCGCAGCCGAGCGCAATCAAGACGGTTCCGATACGCAGCGTGTCCTGGGTTCCGACCGGGAAGGCCGTTGTCAGATAGATCGGGACGCGGTGCAGAAAGATGTGGGATAGCAGTGTGCCGAGTGCCACGCCCACGGCCGAGGCAGCAAGGCCGAGGACGATAGCTTGGAAGGCCAACATCACGACGATCTGTCGCCAGTCATAACCCTGGATGCGCAGGTCCGCCACGAAGCGACGCCGCTCGGGAACCGTCAGCAGCATCGCATTCAGCGCTAGCAGGAAGCCGACCATCACACTGATGGCGGCAAACAGTGTGGTCGACTGGTCATTTGGCTTGATGGCCTGCGCGAGCAGACGCGCTTCCTGGTCCGCGGAAGTCACGTTCAGGCGTCCGGCAGCCAGAGTTTGCAGCTCGCCGGCGACTTCGTGTTCATGCCCAGCCTTGGGCTTGATAAAGATCTGCGTGAGCCGCCCCTGTAGTCCGGTGAGAGTCTGGGCAGCAGGCAGCGAGCTGACGGCGACCGGGCTCGCGGCGAGGGCCCCAAAAGGTGGGCTTTTCAGCACAGCGCTCACCCGGATCGTGTGTGTTTGACCGAAGGCATGCACCGTCACGGGTTCTCCGGGTTCGATGCCTACTGCGTTGGCGACCGTTTCGGGCAGCAGCATCCCGCGGCCAAAGCTCACGGTATCCAGGCCGAGGGCGCGCGGAGCGAAGCTGCCCAAGTGAAGCACCGATTCGGTGACGCCGAGCAGCTGTACCTCCAGACGGCCATGGTGACCGACCACGGCGATGTTCTCGCGGAGCAGCGGAGCCGCCACATTCACGCCCGAACGCTTGCGTGCCTGGCTCAGCAGGCCCTCTTCGAACCCCTCCTGTGAGCGTGCCGTCAGCTGCAATCGCGCCGAGCCCGTCAGCTGATGGATCAACTGGTCAGCCGAGCCGGTAAGGCCGGAGTTGGCAACGAGCACGCCCAGCACGAGCGCGACGCCAATCGCGATCCCACTGCCGGCCAGCAGCTCCTGAACCGCGTGCGAGCGCAGTCGCACCGCATAGAGGTGCACCAGCATGCTCAGGCGTACCCCCGCGATCGCGGGGTTCAGCGGACGCCTCACGAGCAGGTTGCTAGCAACTCTGAGTCGATCCCGTCGCTCAGGTGACCATCACGGAGCGTGTGCACGCGGTCGACGAACGGCACCGCGTCGTGGTCGTGTGTGACGAGTAGGCCGGGGATGCCTCGCTCGTGGCAGATGTCGCGCATCACGCCGAGTATCTCGCTGCTGCGTTTGCTGTCGAGATTGCCCGTCGGCTCATCGGCGAGCAGCAGTCGCGGCTCGTTGGCCAATGCACGGGCGATTGCCACGCGCTGACGCTCGCCCATCGACAGTTGCTCGGGTGTGTGCGCGGCGCGGGCGCCCAAGCCGACCCGCTCGAGCCAGGGCTTGGCCCTGCGCCGACCCTCACGCAGCGTGCATCCGTCGCTTGTGAGCTTGATAGTCGCATTGTCGAGCGCAGAGGTGTGGGGCATCAGGTGGAACGATTGGAACACGAAGCCCACGTCGCGGCGGCGGTACAGTGCTGTCTCGCGCTCTGACAGCTCGCTGAGCACGCGTCCATCGAAGCGCACGCTGCCGCTGTCCGGCCTGGCAAGCGCGGCGGCCAGCAGCAGCAAGGTCGTCTTGCCCGAACCGCTCGGGCCATACAGGGCGACGAACTCTCCTGGAGCGACAGTCAACGAGACGCCGTCAACTGCTCGCACGGTCTCGGCGTCGGTCGCGTAGTGCTTGACGACGTCGAGCAGCTCGAGCGTGCTCACTGCCCGGCGCGCTCCGCTCCAAGCCGTTTGCGGCTTGGCAGCGGCACGACTGTGCCGCGCGATTCCGTCGAGACCAGTTCGCCGTCTGCGATCGAGACCAGTACGCTCAGGCCCTGCAGCGCAGGCATTTCCTCGGAGGCGACTAGTAGCGCGATGCCACGCGTATATGCGGTGGTCCGTAGCGACGCGTAGAAGTGATCGCGTTCACGTAGGTTTGGCACTAGCGCCGGTTCGTCGAGCACCAGCAGCCGGGGTCCGCGAGCCAGCGCACGGGCGAGCATCACGCGGGCGCGTTCGGTGAGCGACAGCGAGCTCATCGGCTCGCCGGCCGCTGCGCCGACCTCGACGAGGTCGAGCTCGCGCATTGCTCGGCGCCGGGCCTCGCGCATCGTCAGGCCCTCGCTCCCGAGCGACGTCGCCACGTGGTCGGCCACGCTCTCGCCTGGATTGGCGCGCCAGTCGCTCGACGCGATGAAGCCGATCTCGCTGCGTAGCAGGCGTCCGCGCTCGCGGCCCGACATATCCGCGACGTCCTTGCCCTCGAAGCGGACGGCTCCGGTGTCCGGCAACGCGATCCCGGCGGCGAGCCGCAGCAGTGTGGACTTGCCCGAACGCCGGGAGCCGTACACGCCGACCGTCGCGCCCGCGTCTATGTCCAGCGACACGCGGTCAAGCACCAGTAGCTCGCGGGCGCCGTCACGGTACTGCTTGCTGACGTTCACCATGGAGAGCAGCGGTGTCATCGTCGTTGAGGCTACGGTCGCTGTTCCAGGAACTCGTTGAGCCGCCGTCGTGTGCGCTGCGCCCAGTCGATCTCGCTCTCGAGCTGCGCGTATACGGCGTCGCGCGTGCAGTCCATGCACAGCGCAGTCCACGAGCGCCCGCGACCATCGGTGGGGCCGACGAGCTGCGCGAGCAGCAGGCACTCGCGCTCGTACGCCTTGAGCGCCTCGATCAGCCGATGGGCGTCCTCTTCGCGGGCGACCGACAGCTTCGCCTGCAGCCCCAGTCGCACCGGCTCCCTGGGCAGCAGCGTCTCCATCCACAACGTCAACGCTTCGGATGTCTCCTCGGTCGGGTAATACACGAGGTGCGTACGACGCAGGTTGTTGCGCTTGGGCTCGTCGCGGGAGATCGCCAGGCCGGTCTTCTCCAGCTGCTCGAGCAGCCGGTAGACGTCATTGGTGTCGACCCGCCAGGTCTCGCCCAGTCGTGCGGCCAGCCGGTTGGCCAGATCGCCGCCATGGCCGGGGCGTTCGAGCAGCAGGCCCAGCAACGCACCCCGCAAGGGCGTCGAGGGGCCTCGCATCCACTTCGTCTTGTCAGGGTTTGCGCTCGCCATCGTTCCCCGCCTTGCCTTTCCGACAGTTGGCTATCTGGACAATACACCAAGCGGGCTGGCGTTTGACGAATCGTTCCGACATCCAGGCGTCGGAAAAAGGTCGATCATGGGCTTGGCCGCCGCGAAGGCCGTTGTTCGCACCCGCGTTTAGATCCCCTGTCCCGGCAGGTACTCGTTGGTGAACGGCGGCAGGCCGATGTTCGGGTCATGCCGGAGCAGGCCGTGCGAGTACATCCAGTTGGCGAACGTCGCCCACGCCGACGGTTCCTGCCAACCGAACGGGTCGCTGGACTTGGAGGGCTGTGCGGCTGGCAGCGTCTGCTCAATCGATTCCTGCTGCAGCTTCGCTTCCAGCGACGGGTTGGCTTTGAGCACCAGCGCGGCGGCCGCGGCGGGGTCGGTGCGGACCTCGTGCTCGCCGCGGGTGAGCGCCTGCATGAACGCGCGTAGGTCGACGCCGTCGCGACGAGCC
>Ga0210389_10002909_pt1 | contig 13439 bp, 13 predicted proteins | sample IncBWH28OmetaG_FD_160127 | JGI IMG/M metagenome (GOLD analysis project Ga0210389, IMG submission 160127) | Forest soil microbial communities from Barre Woods Harvard Forest LTER site, Petersham, Massachusetts, United States - Inc-BW-H-28-O ...
CATATCAAAATTGCCGATGGCGCGATGTTCGCCGCGCGCTCGGGCATCAAGAAATCGATCCTCAAAGCTGGAAAGTACGGCGGCAATCCAGCGATTCCTCTTGAAGATCACAACCGCGAGCAAGTTGCTTTACGCAAACTCCTTAAGTCTAAGTAACGCAAGTTTTGGATCACCGCTCGTAAGGAAGGATCTAAAACTCGCGTTAGGTAACTGGTGGGAACTCATTGAGGGCTTTTTGCCACTCGAGAACCTCTTCGTGCGTCGGGTCGGAGATCGTTCGGAACAGCGTGTGGTTCTGGTTGAGTTGCAAGACGTCCTTATGCAGTCCGTGCTCAGGAGACAAAGAAATCAGATTTTTTATGAGCATATGGATCACATGCCGTTGATTCTGAACAGTCTCTTGATCTCCTTTCTTGACAGCACTGACGAGGACGTGGGTCGCAACGCGGATCTCTTCGACGTGGCTTGCGACATGGCAGCCAGGAATATTGAGCTGGCTTCCTAGTTGGTAAGCTTCCCTGGCTATGGTTGTTAAGTTTTCTTCGGAAGGCGTCTTCTGGAATCTCTCAAAAGATTCTTTCAGCGTTTGCACGCTGAGCTGAGCATCCATGTTCTTAAGACGCGTTTTGAGATCTTTTAGCCCATCGACGTGCTCTGTGATGGGAGAGGCGATCATCTGCACAGAGCCACTAGCTTTCTTGTCAGTGACTGCCTTGCGGACTTCCGGCAGGATATACATGATTGAGTTCACATGCCGAATCGCATGGTCCTCTGCTGAATTTGTCGGATTAGACCCATCATGGGGTACTGGATGTGGCCTGATTTGCATAAATTCCTCCCGTTAGACTTCAAATTAAAATAATTTTTTTTATTTTTCAATAAATTTCGTATCTGCCATAGCGTTAGATATGTTGCAAATCTATTATAAGACGATGCGGGGTGAAGACTTTGAACTCATCTCGGAAGTCCGAGAAGGGTGTTGGATCCACGTCGATGAGGCGACGCCTGAAGATCTCACCTACATCTCCCAGCTCATCAGTGTCGAATACCACGACCTGCAAGACTGTCTCGACAAGTACGAGCTTCCGCGCATCGAGAGGATCCAAGGCACGGTAGTGATTTTCACACGCCATCCGACAGAGAACGAAATCGGTCTCTACACGTCGACTCTCACGATCCTTCTCACGCCGCACTATCTGATCACGATCTCTCCCCAGCGCAATTCAATGGTCCGTACGTTCATCACCCAAAAGAGCAAGCTGTCGACGTTGCAAAAGCCAAAATTGCTCATCTCCCTCTTGTGGCGCATCTCTCAAGAGTTTACCGCGCACGTGCGCCGCGTACGCCACAGCGTGCTGCGCCAAGAGAAAGAGATGTCGACGGTCGAAGCAGAAGATATCACCGCTCTGACGCAAAACGAAGAGATCCTCAACCAGTACTACTCGGCCCTTGTCTCTTTGCGCTATGTTCTCGAGTCGATCACCTCAGGCCGCTACACGAATTTCTATGAAAAAGATCAAGATTTGCTGCTCGACCTGCTCAATGGCCTGAAGCAATCGGAAGATTTGTGCAACATCTCGATCAAAAGTATCCGCTCTTTGCGCGAGTCGTACCAGATCATCTTCACGAACAACGTCTCCAAGACGATCAAACTCCTCACAGCATTAACCATCCTCTTTTCGATTCCGACCATGGTCGCCAGCTTTTATGGGATGAACGTCACTCTTCCCTTAGCTGCAAACCCTTCTGCCTTCCTATACCTAGTCGGAGGAACGGCCGTAGTCGTGATCCTCTCAACGCTGATCTTCCAGCGCAAGCGCTGGCTATAGGGCTAGCTTTGTTTAGGAGTTTTAAGATAACCCATAAATGTACTACCCACTAGATAAACTAAAAATGCTGTAGTACCAGCAGCCTCCCAAGGGGTAAAATTTTTAGGAGTCCAGGGAAAAGACGCATTATTTTTCATGGCTGATAATGCTCTAAATGCCACTGCACCAGCAATTGAGTAAGTAAATACGAGCGCTTTGTCTCCTAAACTCGTTTTATTCCAAAAATTTGCTTGATATACAGGAATATGAAGTGGATTAAACATGTTCATGCCTCATGTGTATTTGGATTTGATTGGTTTTAGAAGATAACATTTCGACTTCTTTTAAACGAAAATAATCTTTTGCTCGATGAAGTTGCCCTTGTTCATTTTCTTCTAGATGTCCTCTCAGCTTGTTTTCTATTTGTCTGATCTTATCTTGGAGGCGACAAATTCTTTCATCAGTAATCTTGAAAGTCACTTTCTCTTGTAATGCTTGTCTCCTATCAGAATATTCCTTTAATCCAATACCCCCACCCATTGTTAAAATATAGATTGACATCAGTAAAATAAAATCTTTTCCAGAGGGTGCTTTTTGTGAACAGAGGAATTTTACACCTGCTATTCCCCAACCGACAGCTCCAGATCCAAGAGCTACAGCGGGTAAAACTCTAGCAAGTCTGTTTTCTGTATAAAAAGTATCCTGTTCCTGAGTAAAACTTCTTTCTTCTCCAGTCAGAACTGCACTTTCCGCTTCATCCATTTGACTTAGAAACGGACAAAGAGGTTGGCCTTTTAAAAGGGGTGTCTCCTGTGCAAGCATATAAGGGCGAGTTTCTGATATCGGCGCTGTCATGCTATCTTCTCCTTTCAATGGCGTTAAGTTTACTAAAGAAAAAGATTTTATTTCGAGTTTAATTCATAGAAAATTTAGATTAAATAAATTTTTATTAATTTTTTAAAACAAAGTTTTGAAGAATTAAGCGTACGAAGCACCATTCACCACTATGGAAGCTGAGACTAGGGAGTGGTCAGAATTGTTAAATCTATACAATTTTTGTAGATCTCGAAGGGTTAATGGGCTGTCCTTGGTGGGGGCGATATAATCGATGCTCTCTAGCGTTGGTGGCTCATCTTTTCCAAACCGTTCGAGTTTAAGTTCGTTTGTACAGGTCATGAAATCTGGAATTGCTGCAATGGGGTCGTTGAAGTGTTTCATGAGTTCTTGGTAAGCAGACGACGGAGCATACCGGTTTTCGTTAAAATCTCCACAAAGAATGACAGGTTTGTTGTATGTTTTTAAAGCTGCTGCTGCTTGCTGGATCTCTGCTAAATGGGTTTGAATCACTTGGGGTCCATCCCCTCCATCGAGATGCATCGTCGCTACACAAAATTTTTCAAACTCAAAAATCACGACCTCTCGCTTGATGGCTTTTTGAACAGACGGAGCTGTAAAAGGAACGACGTTTACGCTGAGCGGTTTTTCTTTTGATGCAAAGAAAAGGCCGCTGGGAATCAAAGGGGCATTCGATTTTCCAAGGTAAGTATAGAATACAGCAAAGTCATTTTTTAATTCCTTGGCAAAAAATCGTGCAGAGGCTCCATCAACCTCTTGCCCACAGACAAATTGAAAGTTGCGCAGATCGTTGGCTATATTTTTTAATCTTTCTGAACAGTAGTCTACTCCGTCGATTGGGGTCATGGGTGGCAGGAGAGTTGCCATGTTAAATGTTGCGATTTTAGATTGTTTTGCTCCTCGATAGTTTCCTAGAAGGCAGAGGTAAGGTTGTTTGACTAACAGAACATCCCCTACCAAGTTAAAAACAATCGCTGAAAGAGATCCGATTAATGTTGCTACAACCAGGATGGGTGATAGAAGAACAAGAAAGATTCGCCTAATGATCTCTACAGTTTTATTGTTATAATTCCCAAATTCACCAGGTATTAAAACCGTCATCCATCGTCCTACAAACCAATTGCACAAAACATACAGGGGCACTTGCAAGATTTCAGCAATTTTATAAAAGCAAGACGGTAGAGTATTTCCTTTTGGCATCTTTAAAGAGTCAGGACGGCGGGGTTTTCAAGGAATTTTTGCAGGGTTTTGAGGAATTGGGCACCGAGGGCACCGTCGATGACACGGTGGTCGCCCGATAGGGTGAGACGCATGACCTTTCCAGGAATGACTTGGCCTGCTTCAACAACGGGTTGGTCTTGGATCGCGCCTACAGCTAAAATCGCTGCCTGAGGAGGGTTGATCACGGCAATAAACTCTGAGATGCCGTACATGCCGAGATTGGAGATGGTAAACGAGCCTCCCATGTACTCTTCTCGCTGCAACTTGCCTTCGCGCGCTTTTTGGGCCAGAAGCTTCATCTCAGCACCAATCTGCCCGAGATTTTTATAATCGGCATAGCGGATGATCGGCGTAATGAGGCCATCTTCTAGGCTGACAGCGACAGAGATGTCGATAGTTTTAAACCGGATGAGGGATTGCTTGGTCGAGTCAAAGCCGGAGTTGACTTCAGGATGCTCCCGCAGGGCAAGCGCCGCTGCACGGATGACGAAATCGTTGATGGAGATTTTGTGGCCTAAATTCTTGAGCTGTTCTCGCACATCTAAAAGTCGCTGGGCACGCACCTCTTGTGTGAGATAAAAATGGGGAATAAACGTCTTTGAAGCTTGCAAACGGCTCGCAATCACCTTGCGCATCGGGCTGAGTGGCTCTTCTTCGAAAGTGCCAGGAGGAAGCGCGGGAGCCTCTTGGCGTCCAAAGGTCACAGGAAGGTCGGGCTGACCCAGCTCTAAGTCGGTACTTACAATGCGGTGGCCAGGGCCTGTCCCGTGCACAGTCGAGAGATCGATCCCTTTCTCTTTTGCTAGACGGCGCGCCAATGGAGAGGCCGGGGCACGTCCTTGCGCGACAGGGGTCGGCTTTTGGAACTGGTACGACGCGAGAGGTGGCTCGGGAGTAAAGGCTGGCTGCTCGGACGCAGGAGCTGCTGTGAATGTGGGTTGAGATTTAGTTTTTGGCATAGGTTGTACTACAGCCTCCTCTTTTTTGGCGACCAAAGGCACGGCACCTTCGGGCTTGTAACCTTCAATACTCTCATGCTCTTTTTCCGTAAAGATCGCAACGGCTTGATTGATCACGGCCTCTTTTCCTTCGGGGATTAAGATTTTGCGCAGCCACCCCCCATCGAGAGCTGCGTGCTCGACGGTCGCTTTGTCGGTCGTCACTTCAAAAAGAACATCGCCAGCTTTCACATATTGCCCCTCTTTGACTCTCCACTTGGCGATGGTTCCAGTTTCCATGGTCGGTGACAGTTTAGGCATCGTTAAGGAGAAAGGCATAAAACCTCTAAAATAGCTTGGGTGATTCTTTCTATGTTAGGCAATGTCTCGCGCTCGAGAACTTTGGAGTAAGGCATGGGAGTTTCTCTCTGAGCGACGCGGACGACAGGAGCATCGAGGAAGTCAAAGCAGTGTTGCATGATCTCAAAGCCGACTTCGGCACAAATTCCGGCAAAGATATGTCCCTCTTCGACAACGACGGCATAGTGGGTTTTGCGCACAGAGTTTGCGACCGTAGTGATATCGAGAGGTTTGATCGAACGCAGATCGATGAGCTCGATGGTCACGCCTCTTTTGGCAAAAAAATCGACGACGTGCTGGCAGACAACGACCATGCGGCCATGGGTGACGAGGGTGAGGTGTTTGCCTTCGGTCACGACTTTGGCCTTTCCAATCGGAACGAGGTACTCTTCTGTCGGAATCTCCATCTTATCGCCGTAAGAGAGCTCGCTCTCCAAAAAGATGACGGGGTTGTTGTTGCGGATCGCCGCTTTTAAAAGGCCTTTGGCGTCATAAGCGTTGCTCGGGCACAAAATGATCAGGCCAGGAAGGTTGCCGTAAAGGGCTTCGACGCAGTGGGAATGTTGCGACGAAACTTGCGCCGCAGCGCCGTTGGGCCCGCGAAACACGATCGGCACTGAGAAGCGACTGCCCGACATATAGTACATCTTGGCAGCGTTGGAAATAATTTGGTCGCACCCGACGAACGAAAAGTTCCAGCTCATGAACTCGACGATCGGCCGCAACCCACACATCGCCGCTCCGATGCCAAGCCCGGCAAACCCGCCCTCTGTGATTGGCGTGTCGAGAACGCGCTTGGGGCCCCACTTATCCAGGAGTCCCTTCGTCACTTTATAGGCGCCGTTATACTCGGCGACCTCTTCTCCCATGATAAAAACGCGCTCATCGCGGGCCATCTCTTCATCCATGGCCTGGCGCAAAGCTTCTCGCATATCAACCATCTGTTTTGTCATGGCGCTAAAACTTCCTCTTCGAGAGTGATCGGATCGGGCCACGGACTTTCATCGGCAAACTTCATCGCTGCGACAACAACCTCTTTTTGCTCTTTGTCTAACAGCTGGTATGCATCTTCTGTCACAACTTTTTCTTGGATCATCATGCGCGAAAGGAGCAAGAGGGGATCTCTTTCCATGCACTTGGAGAGATTATCTTTGGAACGGTACAAGCCCGGGTCAGAGATCGAGTGGCCGCGGAACCGCTCCGTCACCACTTCGACTAGACAAGGACGCGACGTTGCCTGCGTCTCTTCAAAGACGTGTTTAAAGCCGGCATAACAGTTAAAAAAATCCATCCCGTCGAAGGTGTACCCTTTCATCGCATACCCTTCGGCTTTTTCCTCGGCAATCGGCTCGACACAGATCGCTCTTTCGCGCGATGTTCCCATGCCCCACTGGTTGTTTTCAATGACATAGATACAAGGAAGGTTCCAAAGAGAGGCTAAATTGAGAGATTCGTGAAAAGTCCCTTGAGCTACGGCCCCTTCACCGAGAAAACAGACGGCAACCCGTCCTTGCTGAAGATATTTGGAGGCAAATGCCGCTCCTGTGGCAATGGGGAGCTGCCCTCCTACAATGCCAAAACCGCCGAGCATCGTCTCTGTGTAAAAGTGCATCGAACCGCCCCGCCCTTTGGCGTTGCCCGTAGAGCGGCCATACAGCTCTGCCATCAGCTCACCCGGCGTAGCTCCCAGAAGAAGGGCCAGAGCGTGGCATCGGTACGACTGGACCCACCATTGGTGGCTGCCCATGATACCCACAGCCGCCGTTGCAACAGCCTCTTGTCCCATATACGAATGGTAGAAACCGCCCACTTTACCTTGCAGATAGGCTGCCTCGCCGCGGATTTCGAAATTCCGGATGAGCAGCATCTGCTTTAAGTAGTGTAAAAGCTTTTCCTTTCCAATTTGCGCAAAAATTTCACGGGAATCGCTAGGAAAAAAATGGTACTTCTCCGACTTTTCCATCTTTTTTCAATTTATTCGATTATTGCATATTTGGCAAAGGCATTGCCCTTTGCGGCCCTGGCATTAAAGAGGGGTTATTGGTTGTGGGCACCGTACGCATTTCCCCTTCGTCAGGACCTACTCGGTAACAGCTACTAAAAAGCAAAATAAGAGGGAGTAAAATTAACATACAAATAGTATAGCAAGCAGCCTAAAAAAAACCTACTTTTTATATGCGACGTAGGAGCTGAAAGGAGTACAAGATTTTAATTTGATGTTGGTCAACTGATTTTTATAAGCGGCAGCTAAAGCGGCATCTCGGATCACCACAACATTTTCTTCATGCATGCGGGCACCTTCGTAGGTGAAATTGAAAGAGCCTGTCCAGACAAGGTCGTCTCCAAAAATACAAAACTTGTTGTGCATGAGAGGGCGGTGCGCTTTCTTCCTGTGGTCGGGATCGGGATCCCAGACATGGACAGGAATGCCTGCGGCCACCATCTTTCCCAGAGGAGATTTGACTTTCACTGAAAACCGATCGACCACAATGTCAACAGCAACACCCCGCTTCTTTGCATCGACAAGTGCCGCTGCAATGCCACGGTGCGTCAAGCAGTAGATAGCAACAGAGATGCTAGATTTCTCTTTTTCAATCATGCTGATCAGCCGTTTTTCGACTTGATCTTGAGGAGAGAAATAGACAACCGCGTGCTCGGTCGCGGTAGCTCCTAAAATCTGTCCGCTGAGAAAGAGGCAAAAGAGAAAAAAAATTCGCATATTGAAAAAAGCATACCAATAAATTAAACTTCGCGCAATGAGAACTATCTACTACGACACGGAAACGACGGGAGTTCGTCCCGACAAAGATCGGATTATCGAAATTGCAGCCTACGACCCTGAGCGAGATGTAAAGTTTGTCCAATTTGTCCACCCTGGCTGCCCCATTCCTCCAGAATCGACTGCGATCACCAACATTACCGACGCGATGGTCGCCAACGCTCCTGGCTTTGATGTTGTCGGGAAAAATTTTATCGAGTTCTGCGGCGAAGATGCCGTCTTAGTTGCTCACAACAACGAAAGGTTCGATAAACTCTTTTTAGAGTTCGAGAGCCAAAAGTCTCAGCTAACACTGCCTCGGTGGAAATATATCGATACTCTCAAATGGGCCCGCAAATACCGGCCCGACCTCCCCTCACACGCTTTGCAAGCTCTGCGCGAAATCTACGGCATCTCTGCCAACCAAGCCCACAGAGCTTTGGACGACGTGATGATGCTCCACCAGATTTTCTCTATCATGATCGGCGATCTCCCCACAGAGACAGTTTTAAAACTCCTCTCTGAATCTTCAGCCGTTGGTCGCATGCCATTTGGAAAATACCAGGGACGTCCCTTAGCAGAAATTCCTCGTGACTATATCCGTTGGATGCAGAGCAGCGGTGCCTTTGGAAAAAGCGAAAACCGTGAACTCAAAGAAGCCTTCGAAAAGTTAGGGTTGTTAACCTGAACTTTGGGTTTTTCTCCAGGGAGAGGTCGCCATATTTCGAGGCAGATTTGCTTTTTTCTCGCGAAGGAAAGGTTCCAAGAGGCACCTTTCCGAGCGAGAAAAATAGCGAAGATGCCCAAAAGATGCGACAAAGCCCTGGAGAAAAACCCAAAGTTCAGGTTATTAACTTGAAGTCGCGTAGAGAGTTTCCCAGGTGAGACGGAACCCTTCGCAAGAACGGAGCAATTCATCTTTCGTCCCTTCTGCTATTTTCTCTCCATGCTCAATGTAGACAATGCGATCGGCATGCTCAATGGTGCCCAAACGGTGGGCAATCACAATTTGCGTCACTTCACCATGCAGACCGGCAATCGCCTGTTTAATCTTGTTTTCGGAAATGGCGTCGAGAGACGAAGTCGCCTCATCTAGGATTAAAATCGGAGCGTTTTTCACAAGAGCACGCGCAATGGCGAGTCTCTGCTGCTGTCCTCCAGAAAGATTTTGCCCTGCCTCTGCCAGCATCGTATCGTACCCTATCGGCTGATTCACAATAAACTCGTCGGCATGAGCTTTTTTTGCCGCCATGACGACTTGCTCGCGGCTAAAGTTGCGACCAAAGGCGATGTTGGATGCAATCGTGTCACAAAAGAGGAACGGTTTTTGAGAGACAAAAGCCATCCCCTCGCGCAGTGATTTCTGGGTGTAGGCATCGACCGGCTTTCCATCGATCTGAATCTCGCCACGCTGCACTTCGTAAAGACGGGACAGAAGCTGCACAATCGTCGACTTTCCCGATCCTGTAGGGCCGACAAGCGCTACGGTCTCCCCTCTATTCACCGTGAAAGAAAGGTTTTTGAGGACCCACTCGTCTTGGTAACGAAACCAGACGTCTTTGAATTCGATCCGATCTTGAAACCCTTTGAGTTCAATGGCTCCTTTCCGATCTTCAATCTCAGGCCGAAGGTTGAGAACCTCAAACATCCGCTCTGCAGCTACGACGCCGCGTTGGATGTTCGAATTCTCATCGGCAAACTTTTTGACGGCTTCGTACGACATCTGCAGAAGGCCGCAAAAGACGATCAGTTCGGAAATCGTGAGCTTTAACGTATAGAGCCCGAAAAGAACCACGATCGCTAAGCAGATGGTGGTGATAGCGTGCAAGATAGGCCTTGTCAAAAGGCCGTATTTGGCCGTCTTGCTCTCTAAAACTGCCATCCGATCGTTCTGCTCTTTGTACTTTCTCAGAGAGAAGAGCTCCATAGCAAAAATTTTGACCGTCTGGATCCCGGCTAAAAAATCGATCAACACAGAGGCAAACTTCTCTTGATTGGTCTGCAGCTGGCGCGACACTCGCTTGACGCGGCGTGCTAAAAAGATGATCGGAATGATGATCATCGGAAGGCCGAAAAAGATCACGAGAGCGAGTTGCCACGAAATATAGAAGCAAAACAAGAGAGTCATCGAGATGGTAAAAGGAGTGTGCAGATAGTTAGTGATCGTCGAGTTGATCGAGGTCGAGATCTGTCCTGCATCGCCGACCACACGCGATGAGAGGCTTCCAATATTATGTTTTTGGTAAAAACTCATCGGCAAACACTGGATATGTTCAAAATATTGCTGCCTGAGGTCACGGCTGACGCGGATTGCTAGCAGCTGGGTCATATAGCGGCTCCAAAAGAGGGAGATCGCCTTAAACAGCGCTACGCCGAGTAAGATAACGATTAATACATGCAGCCCTTCAAACGCCGCAAACTTTTCTCGGATGTTTTGCATGATCCAGGCGAGAGGGTTGGTCTCTTTATGGGCAAGAGAAGGCACCGGAAGTGTTACTGCCCCTCCCGTAGAGACTTGCGCCAATGTTTCTGGGTTAATCAAAATCCCCAAGGCCGAGACTTCAAGCGAATTGGCAAGAGTCAGAAACGTGAGCGTAATAAAGCTAATGATGAGAAGAGAAAGGTGTTTTCTGTTGCGAAGAGCTGCTTTAAATAAAAGTCTCATCTTGATGATTTTATACTAGTTTCGGCCTTCTCTTCTATCGCAAACTTACCCATGCGACGAAATTTTTGATACCGTTGCTCCAAAAGAATATCCATCGGAATCGTTTTCAAAATATTCCATTGATCCAAGAGATATTTTTTGACATTGACGTAGACCATGTCAGGGTCGTTATGAGCTCCCCCCATCGGCTCTTCGATCACGGCATCGACCACATCGAGATTCAAAAGGTCTTCTGCATGCATTTTCAATGCGGCTGCGGCCATCTCATTTTTGCTCGTATCTTTCCACAAGATCGAAGCACACCCTTCAGGAGAGATCACAGAGTAGTAGGCGTGCTGCAGCATCGCGATCACATCTCCCATGCCGATGCCGAGCGCTCCTCCAGAACACCCTTCACCAATGAGCAGAACGATCATCGGCGTTGGCAAGCGGGCCATCTCCCACAAATTTTGTGCAATCGCCCACCCCTGGCCCCGCTCTTCTGCCGACAGCCCCGGATAAGCTCCGGGTGTGTCGATTAAACTTAAGATCGGCAGCTTAAACTTGGCCGCAAGTCGCATCAGCCGCATCGCTTTGCGGTAGCCTTCCGGGTGAGGCATCCCAAAATTCCGCTTTAACCGGCTCTCCGTATCACACCCTTTCTCTTGAGCAATGATCATGAACTTCTGCTCTCCGATCTTGCCAAGACCTCCAATAATCGCCTTATCGTCGCGGAAATTCCGGTCTCCCGACAGCTCGACAAACTCTTCGCACAAGTTTTTAATATAGTCGACGGCTTTGGGACGTTGTGGGTGGCGCGAGATCGTCACGCGCTGCCAAGGAGAGAGGTTGGAGTAGACCTTTTTCTTCAGCTGAGCCAACTTTTTTTCCAGCTTGGCGAGTTCTGGTTCCGACCAGAGGCCATTAGATTTGAGTTTCGTCATTGTCTGTTCGTATTCGAAGATCTGCTTTTCGTGAGAGAGCATCTAGTTTTGCCTCCTGGGCGATGCCACTTCCATTCCCGGCAGATGGGCATCTTTAAAATTTTGGACAACGACAACATGGGTCGGCTTGGTGATCACAATCGAAAACAGCTCTTCTAAATCTTGAGTATCCATTAAAACCGAGCCGTCGCTGGCATAGGTTCCGATCAGGTCGCGCTTTTCGATGAGCGTCTCTTGGCCTAGCTTTTCCCAAGGAACGCCGTGAATTCCAAGACCCTTGGCTTCGTTGAAAGGGATCCACCGGGTGCCAAAGACGGTGATCATTTCGACAGATTTTTCGCGAAAGAGGCCCCAATCGCCAGAGCGATAGATCGCCACCTTATCTCCCAACGTGTATTGGCCGGCAGGAAGGGTCCCTTGTTTGCCCAGACCAATAGAATATGTTTTTAAGAGAACGCGCTCCTTTGTATCTAAGTCGACATAATAAAAGCCCATCTTGCAAAGAGAAGCATCGACCACCAGATAAAATTGGAAATTTTTATCGCGACGAAAGACGTTGAATTGACTCCCCTCAGCCACGCGCTGATTAAAATAGTCGGGCTTTCCATTCAATGCGCGCGCAATGAAGTGGCGTGAAGTCGCATAAAAGACCGCATAATCGGCAATCCACGCCGGACGCCCCTTAAGCCACGAAACCTTACTCGAGTATGTAATGGTTTCCACAATCGGAAGCTTGGTTGTCCCCTTGGTAAAGAGCTGATGGATCCGGTCGATCTCTGGCAGGTCCCCTTCTAACGCAGCAGCTGGGGGCACTATCTTAGGAGATGGGGCTTGGGAAGCAACCTTCTGAGGTGCTGCCACTACTGGATGGGCCGGCTTCTTCTCTTTTTTAAAGATTGCCACAGCACTGATGGCACCAAAAAGTAGAACCGAGCCAAGTAAAAAAATTTTTGGCAATTTCATAACATAATCTATAATACCCTAAAACAGGCTAAGAAACAATCATTCTATAGCACATTAAAAGTAAACTTTACTTTTGAGTCGACGGCAAAAGCGAGCAAGAAGTCGCTGTTCCAGAAAAAGTCTCCTCCAGATAGTGGGATCACCTCCATCTGGCCTTCTTGGCAAGGCTCGATACAAAGGTTTTCTTTCTCCCCCCAGAACTTGACCGGCATTGCCCGGCCAACATATCGGTCTAAAGAACCTCTATGAACCTCGACAGCGCCTACCTGGGCTTTATGGGCTCGAATATAAAAAACAAATTTTAATTTGTCTGCTGGCTCTTGCTGGCGCAAAGATAGGGTAATTTGGGGTCCGGCAATCGCGGCCTTCAGCTCGATCCATCGGTTGTTGCCATGGATTTTTGTCCATCCTTGAAGATGGCCTCCATGGAGCCCTTTTTCCCAGGAGATATCTTTCAGGGATGAAGCAGAAGGGCGAGAGATCCCAAACCGGTCTAGGTCGTCCAAAGGACCTACTTGAGGACCAAAGTTGACCAGAGCCACCTCATTTTTATGCAGCGCACCCATCCCAGAATTAAAGCCGGTGAGCGCAAAAATAGTGCTCCAATTGTGACTCTCTAATCGGAGCATTCCGACGGTGATCTCTTCTGTTAACGGAGCAAGAGGAGAAGCCTCTTTTCCAAGTTCAAACTGGGCCAACTGGAGTAAGTAGGAAGGAAGATCCCACCCCTTGGCGTAGTCATTTTGAAGCTGTTGGAATTTTGCCAGACTGGGATCGAGCCCAAATAAGAGGGTGTTACAACCCAGAAGATGGGGTAATGAGAAATCTCCTCGCGTCCAAATCCCCGCAAAAGGAAACCCGCGATGGTCGAGCAAATTTTTCTGCCAATGGGCTACTTTGCGGGCAGCCATTTTGAGATCAACTCGATCGTAAAGCTGACCCAAGATC
>Ga0210389_10002910_pt1 | contig 13436 bp, 12 predicted proteins | sample IncBWH28OmetaG_FD_160127 | JGI IMG/M metagenome (GOLD analysis project Ga0210389, IMG submission 160127) | Forest soil microbial communities from Barre Woods Harvard Forest LTER site, Petersham, Massachusetts, United States - Inc-BW-H-28-O ...
TACAGCATTCCCAATACCGATCGAGAGCGGCGTGTCATCGAGATAAAAGCCGACTGTGTTGTTGCCGGACAGGCCACGCAAGATGACCTGGTTTTGGCCAGGCGCGGCGGAAACAATGGTGAGGCCCGGTGTTTCTCTTCCAAGGTCCACGAGTGTCGTCGCGCTGGTTTTCTCAATTGTATCCGCGGTAATTACCGCGACGCTCATCGGCGTGTCTTGTAAGCGCTCTGTCGTTTTGCGTGCCGTAACGACAATGTCTGGGATTTCAGATCCCATGGAATCATCTGCCGATGCTCCACTGATAGTCCCTGTTGACGCTCGAGCGATCGCAGGGGATGTCAATGGCATCGCAATGATCGAGATCGCGACTAGAATCGTCTGTCGCGACGTCATTGCTTTCATGGTCCGTCTCCCAAATGACCTGAACCAGCTGAACCTTTTCGATCGTACTAAAAGCAGATCCTTCGGTTTCTTATGCGGCACGTCCTTGATTCGCCGGCGTCCGTGAGCATTCGATTGTAGACAAGACTTGGCGCACGTCAAACCTGTTCAGTGTTCACTGAGACCGCCAAAATCCGCGAATCTTCGCTTCGAACCGACCATTTCGGTACCTTGAGTGGCGGGTCAGCCATCAGCTGACGCAAGCGGTCTTTCATTAACTCGCGCGGCGAAGTGGGACTAAGTTTGCGCCTTCCTGCAGACCATCAAGGTGGTCCGCCCACGCTTGCATCATCTTGCGCCACCAAGCCGTTGGGACTTGCCAACAACGGCGCCGCACGGCTACCCTGAACACGTGATTCGCACTCTAAATCCAATTGAAGAAGCGGAGCGCGCAGGCTTCGACCTGAGCTTGGTCGACGAAAGCTTGAGCTATTCATACGAGCAGCGCGCGCTTTACCATCAGGCAGCGCTCAATCTGGCGCTTGAGATGGAAAACGCCGGGCGGCGGATCCGTGATCGACATCAACCGATTACTACAGCGTCTTTGCGACGCTGACATCGACTTCGTCATCGTCGGCGGTTTCGCTGCGACTCTGCACGGCTCCTCACTGGTCACACGAGATCTGGATGTGTGCGCGATTTTAAGCAGCGAGAACGTCGCGAAACTGCGCGACGACCTAAAGCCCACTCATCGCCTGCTTCACAAAAGATTTCCTTCTTGAACAACCGCGATCCGGGCGTCGAGATTCAGAATCTGTATCTCAGAACCGACTTCGGCCCTGTGGATATTCTGAGTTCAATTCTAGGTGTGGGAGAGTTCGACCGCGTACGGGCCGCCTCGATACAAGTGGAGCTGTTCGAGCGTACCTGCCGCGTCATTTCGCTTGACGACCTGATTCTAGCGAAGGAAGCGCTGGGCCGAGAGAAGGATCTCCTGGCAGCAAAAGAACTCCGCGCGGACCGCGAGAAGCAAAGGTCGTAGAGCGCATATCTTCGCGCTAACGATATGATTTTATTGATATTTGTCTAGTGCCGCAAAGAGGATTCAAATTTAATGTTACACCGCTGACTATCAATGTCTTTTCAGCGACGAATTATTGGGTACCCGCACTCGTACTCGCACCATCCCGCGCTTTTACAACATCAAATTCGCGAGGATTCGAACAACTTCAAAATAGCTCCATGTTGGCGATATTGAAAGGCCCTAGCCGTGACGGCAAAGGTTTCTGTAGACTTGCGGGAGTCAGCAGCAATTCACGCAACATTTCCATTCCACGTGCCGCTGCAATGATCAGCGGTTATTGGATGCCGTCCTTGCCAGATACTTGTCCGCCTCCAATCCTGGCAGATAGTCCTTGCCAATATCGCTCACGCACCTCGCGCCGCATTATCTTGCCGTAGCCGTTCACAGGTAACGAATCTACAAAATCGAATGATTTTGGTTTCTTGTAACCTGCTATATGACGAGCGCAGTGGGCGGCTACTTCCTCCGCCGTCAAGAAAACACCAGCCTTGGTAACGATGACGGCGTGCACCGCTTCGCCCCAATACGCATGGGGCACTCCGCAGACGACAACGCTTGCCACACCGGGGTGCTGAAGAATGACTTCTTCTACCTCGCGCGGATAGATATTGCTGCCGCCACTTATAATCGTGTCCTTGGCGCGATCGAGTAGAAACAGAAATCCCTGTTCGTCGAAGTAGCCGATGTCTCCCGTGTGCAGCCACCCTCCACGAAGGGCCTCCGCGGTTGCTACGGGATCTTTCCAATATCCCGGCATCACGACACTTCCTCGTACTACGACCTCGCCGACTTGATGGGATCCCAATGGCACGTCATTCTCCCCCACGCAGATTGCTTCGACATCGGTCCTTATTTGCCCCGCCGAGCCAATACGAGGGTCACCGGTCTTCAGAAACGCCGCGTGCATGTTCGCGTTTAAACCAGCAATCGTCATCGGCGCCTCACCCTGACCGTAAATTTGCGTGAACACAGGTCCAAAAGTCTCGACGGCTCTACGCAGGTGCTCGGTATATATAGGCCCCCCTCCATAACAAATTGCCTTCAGCGAGGTCAGATCAAATTCGCCTGCTTCAAATGCCTCTAGCATCTTTGTGATATGGGTTGGAGCGAGAAAGGCGATGTGCGACACCTTAAACTTCTGGATTGTCGAAAAAAGCGCCTTAGGATTGAAGCTGGCGCTCTGCAAAATGAGATTTGTCGCTCCGCGCGCAACCGCGGGCAGCGCGACGACGCCACTACCATGAGACAGTGGAGCTGCATGCAAAACGGTTTCGCCGGGTTGAATGTTGTATACGTCCGCCAAATAATTCATGATCACGGCCCGCAGCATACGATGGTTCCAAATTGCACCTTTGGGTCGCCCGGTTGTTCCTGACGTATAAAACAGCCAGCAAATTGCCTCTCCTTCAACTGCCTCGCAGCTCGACAAACTTCTGTTCGGCTCCAGCAGGGTGGAATAAGGTAGAACGCCGTCCGCCGATGACATCGAGATGCGCAATTCGAGTCCTGCAACTCCGTTGGAATAGGCGGCAATGCCTTCTTGATGCTCCGCATCGTAGATCAATGCGCGAGCTTCAGAATTTTGAAGAATGTAGGCGATTTCGCTCGCGTGAAGGCGCGCGTTAATGGGAACTGCCACAAGACCGGCTGCGAAACAACCGTAAATTATTTCGAGAATCGGCGGACTGTTTGCGAGGCAAAAGGCGATCCGGTCGCCCGGTTTACAGCCGCGTGCGCGAAGATTTCCGCCGATCGCGAGTGCGCGCGCACGAAATTCCCTGTAGTTCCATATGACATCGCCATGAACTATCGCCGGGCGATCGGGAGATTGCCGCGCGGCTTTTTCCAGAAAAGCGAAACTATTCATTCTCTGCGACAGTGACCCTGAGCTGCGGCAATTCACCAATTCGCAAGTCGATGCGATCACCAGCCATCACCGGCCCCACTCCGGCGGGTGTTCCAGTGAAGATCAAGTCTCCAACGTCCAGATGGTAGAGCGCACTCAAATGCGCGATGATCTCCTCCGCGCTCCAGATCATCTCTGCGATGTCCGCGCGCTGCGCAATTTCCCCGTTGACTGCCAGCTCGAGCGGCGCGCGGCGCAATTCACCGAGACGCGCCGCGGGCATGATGTCGCCAACCGGCGCGCTCTGCTCGAAGTTCTTTCCTGTATCCCAGGGCCGCCCCTTGTCGCGGGCTGCGAACTGCAAGTCCCGCCGGGTCATGTCAAGACCCGCGGCATATCCGAATATCACAGTGCGAGCTTGCTCCGCGGAGATCTCGAAGGCCGTCGCGGCTAAGGCCAATACCAGCTCTCCCTCGTACTGAAAATTCCGTGTGCCCGGCGGATAGTCTAGGCAGGCACCCGAAGGCACGATGGCACAGGGAAATTTCGTGAAGAAGAATGGCGGTTCGCGGACGGATGCGCCCATCTCCCGAATATGGGCCTCATAGTTTCGTCCGACACAGAACACGCGGCGGACCGGGTACCCGCTTTTCGACCCGACGATAGGCACTTCGACCGCCGGGGGCTGTTCGAACTTGAACAGGGTCATTCGCTCTCCATCGACTCTTTACTATCCCAGCTCCGACTCGCGCATGCCACGTGCCCATGTGCCACGGCAATGAAATATATATTCGCCGATAGGCAATCTACTGTCTATAGAACAATTGATAGACGATCGTTTTAATGGAGCACGTTTGCCGGACGATCGGGAGCGGACCTCAGCGGCGCCGTGGCGCCGACAGCACAAAGGTTCCCGCTTGTTTGTTCAGCGTGGCGCAGCGCTCGACCAACGCTCTGGATGCGGGATGCTTGGGGTCCGATATGTGCTCGTCCGCGCTGAGAAGTGTGATGACGGCAGCGGCTTCACCTTGATAGTCCAAAACGGCACAGGCAAAAGCTTTCAGTCCCGGAACGACGTCGCCATCTACCCACGCCGCACCCTGACGACGTACTCGACTGATCAGCTCGTCTACTTGACCTTCGGAAAGCGCGCTAGCCTTGAGTTTTTGTCGCGAGCGCTGATCTAATCGGACGGCCTCCGCAGTGGCCGAGCGTGGCAAATGCGCTAGAAACAATTGTCCGGTCGCCGAGGATAACGGCGGCAGGACGCTGCCGAGCGAAAGTGATGTGACGACGGGCCGTGGCCCGCGGTTCCATCGAATGATGACCGCGCCTCGGTCCGACCACGCCGAGAGCAGGGTCGTTTGGGCGGTACTCTCGGTCAGTTCACGTGCAGCCTCGCCTGCCAGCGCCATCAGATCGAGTTGACTAAGCGCTGCAAGCCCGATACTGAGCGCGAACGGCCCGAGCTCGTATCGCCGTGTGGCGCCATCCTGGCGCACGAGTCCGGTCCGCACATAGCTCGCGAGGTAGCGATGCGCCTTGCTTGCAGGCATACGCGCCATCTCGCTCAGAGCGGTGAGAGTCAAAGGACCCGGGGCATCTTGCAGCGCCTTCAACACTGCGATGCCGACTTCAACGGACTGGATGCCGCGCCGGTTTTCGGCTAGGTCCTGCCCGATATCGCGTCCTTTCTTGGTCATTCCCTAATCCCATCGTCCAAATTGGCTGAGTGCTATATAGCACAAAAAGCACGGTCGGATTCCCAGAAACGCAGGAGGTATCGATCCACCCGAAGTCGGGCAGCTCGAAGTCGACTACCCTTTTGCGGCCATGTCAATTTGCCTTCGCCACAGCCCCAACCGCTCCTGCGCCGCGCGATCCGAGTAGCTAAATAGAATGAGCGCATCGCTCGCGTGGATCGAATAAGGGATCCAGGAAGGCACGACAAAGACATCCCGCACGACGGGGCGAAAGTCGCGGCCGCCAATGCGGACTCGGCCCGAGCCCTGGACGACGCTGAAGACTCTCGCGTCGGTACTCCTCAGGGTCGGAGTTTCAAAACCTTTGGGCAGGAGCTGGCAATAGGCGCTCATCGTGGGCAGCACCGACGAACCGTCCACGGGGTTCACGAATTCAAGCGCATAGCCCTCATATCCGGCCGGCTGTCCGGAGCGAGCAACCGCCTCAAGCGCATCGTGCCAATCGCGGAAGCGGTATGCGAAGCGCGCCACCGGTCGAACAGCGCAATCCGCGCCGACCGGGCGCAGCCCCGATCCCCACTGTGCTGCATTGGTTCCCGCCGGCGCCAAGATCTGCTGCTGACGCTCCGGCGCGTTCTCGGCAAATCCCGCGCTGAACGAGCGGACCAGCGGGATATCCAGTCCGTCGAGCCAAACGACAGGTTCCTCACCGGCATGACCGTGCTCGTGCCATTCGAAGTTCGGCGTAAGAATCAAATCTCCGGGTTCCATCTCAAAGCGTTCCCCGCCCACCGTGGTGAACGCGCCCTGCCCTTCGAGGATGAAACGGAATGCTGACTGCGTGTGTCGATGCGCAGGCGCTAATTCGCCCGGTAGAATCAATTGAAGGCCGGCATAAAGCGTATCGGTAATACAGGCCGTGCCGGGCGCGCCCGGATTCTCGAGAACCAGCACACGCCGGACCGCTTCCTCGGCCGAGATGTACTTTCCGGCACGCAACAACAACGGACGAATTGCCTCATAAGTCCAGTGTGCCGGGCGCATGCGAGAACTCGGCTGTGGGGGTACCAGATCGTGCAGCGTCGTCCACAGCGGCGCCAGCGCGAGGGGCTTGAGATCCGTATATAAGGACTCAAGCTCCGCGGTCACAGCGGGTAGACCAGCGAATTGGGGATCAACAAGCTGTCGTAGACTGCGATGCGCGTTCTGAATTTCATTGTGCCTGGAGTATCGAGCAGAACTTCGTCCTCGTAGCGGCCGACCGACAGCAAACTAGTCGGCTCGTGCGGGAGAGTATGAAAGATCGAAAATGAAGCGCGCGCACGCATTAGCGACCCATCACTGCAAAGGATTCGCGGCGCACTCACCACATGACGCAGGTAGCGGGGTGCGTATACCATGATCTTGGTGATCACCGTGACACGATCCTCGAGCATCCCGCGTCCCTCGCAGAACATGGCCGCCAACGGTAGGCCGCGGTCAAAATTCTCGCGGCCCTGCGCTTTGTAAACGCCATCGACAGTAAAGAGGTTGGGCCAGGCGCAAAGGTCGCCCGAGTCCAGGCAGTCTGCGTAAGACTGGTTCAGTTCCGTGAGCTCGACAAGACATGCAGCCAGCGAGCTGGCAACCGCATTCATGCGCCCATCGCCTCGCGATAGTATTTGTACATGGAACGGATCAAGGTTTCGGTGACCATGTGTTCAGTCGGCTCGGTACCGTGCCCGCCAAGCTCCGCGAGGCTTTCGCCATCGGTGTAGGCGCGATGAGCTTGCTGCGAGAATTCGATGACTTCCCCATCCTCGAGCGAGACATAGCCTGCGGGGCCGAACAGGTTCGCCTGATGCAGGCGGCGCTCGGTCATCTCGTCAGAATCGCCTTCGTAACCGAAGTGTGTCCACACGAAGTCAAACGCATTCGGGCCCGCCGGAATGATCTGTCGAGTGGAGAGAGAATTGACCTGTTGCTGAATAATTACACTGGGGAAGATGGTTTTCATGACTACGGTGTGCTCGCCCCACCACTCCTCGGAAACCACATCGATGATGGTCTGATCCGCGAGCTTGAGGCCATCCTTGAAGCTCGTGACCCCACTCGTGATCTCGTCGTTCTTCCCTCCCTCATTGCGAGTCGAGATCATGCAGGCATGGCGACCGCGTGCATCCATAACCATGCGTGATTTCTGATCCGGGCGCCACAGACCAAACGTAATGAAGAACGCGTGCAGAAGACCGGGATGATAAGGGTCCTTGATATTCTCCTGCATCAGCTTCCAGTTACCCCGGATGCGCTGCCGGTTGTACCCCAAAAGCTTCAGCTTCGCGCCGTGGAAAGTGCGGCGAAAATAAGGCTCTATGAGAGGACCGATATAGGCATCGAATGGCTCGACTTTCGGGTCGAAAGATGCAAATACGATGCCGTTGTACCGAGCGACCTGCAAGCGGCCGAGGCCGTGTTCCTTCAACGAAAACTCTTTGGGATACCCCCCCTGCCCGCGCACGCCGGAGCGGTAAGGCACTCCCGACAGCGTGCCATTCAGCTTGTAACACCATTGATGATAGGGACAGACGATGCGCTTGGCTGTTCCGACATTGCCGAAGGGCGCCTGCAGCAGCCGGATCCCCTTGTGTTGACAACGATTCTCCAGCACGTGGATCTCCCCGGTGGTGTCCCGGGCCATGATCACACCGCGTTCGCCAATGAATGTGGTCTTGAAGTCCGCGGGGCTGGGAATTTCCACTTCGAGGCCAACGTAGCTCCAGTGGGGGCCGTAGAAGAACACATCGAGTTCCCGCTGATAGATGGCTGGGTCGGTATACAGGGCTACCGGGATGCGGTGCGGGTCCGTCCACCTGCTCGCCTCGAACATCTTATTTACCTAAAGCATAGCCATTTATTTTAGTATAATGACATTCGAGTCTACCGGTGCGCAAGGCGCCTATGGCACCGCTATTTTCGATACGCCGCCGTGCGGTTGCACAGAGCCGCTATGCGTGGGAGTTGCTCGATTTCATTATTTTTGTCAATAGATAAAATGGCGTATCTGGTACCTAGTGATGTTTAAACAAGCGCCTTGTGCTCATCGCCAGGAAAGTTTGTAGGCGCGTCTGTAGCGAAATCCCAAGGAGTCGACGGTGCGAGCGCAGGCCGAGGCAGTTGGAGCAAACTATGATCGGCACATGATCCTCGAGGCGCGACGGCGCACGAGACAAGCGATTCACGAGATCGCCGCCGTGGTTTTGCCCGGCATGTTCGAGGAAGAGGCAGTTCAATATGCTCGGCAGGTGCTGAAGGACCTGGAGATGATCCGTGGCTGGCACGGAATTCACATACGCTTCGGGGTTAACACGCTCAAGCAGTTTGGCGAGCCCTCCGCACCTAGTGTCAAACTGCGGGACAACGACATCTTTTTCATCGACATCGGTCCCGTATGGCAAAAGTGGGAGGGAGATGGTGGTGACTCATTTGTAGTCGGCACCGATTCTGAGATGCACCGCGCCGTACACGATGTGCGGGAACTATTCGATCGCGCAAAAAACCGCTGGCTCGTCGACCAGCTTTCGGGTCGCGATCTCTACCAATATGCCGATGAACAGGCGCGCGACTTGGGATGGGAGTTGAACCTAGACATGTCCGGACATCGATTGTCCGATTTCCCTCACAAGGCTCTGCATACCGGGAGCTTGGCGGAGGTGGCATTCACACCCTCGGAAGCTCTGTGGGTTCTCGAGATTCAGATTCGGCATCCACAGCGCCCGTTCAGCGCGTTTTACGAAGATCTGCTGTTGCGCTCCCCCTTATCCTCTTAACAATCCGATGCCCGCTTCAACATCCCGGTGGCCTCTTGTCGCGCCACGGTTGCAACTGTTCCAGCTGGCCGGCAATGCTCAGCAGAGTCGCCTCATCACCTAACCGCGCCACGAACTGGATACCCACCGGAATATCCTCCGCGGTGCGGTATATCGGAACGGTAATCGCGGGTTGGCCAGAGGCGTTGAATGGCTGGCAGAAGATAAGATCGCTGAGCACATTCGCCCAGCACTTCTTTGGATCCGGCTCGCGTGGACCGCGAGTTCCAGATGGCGGTGGAGGTGTGGGTAGCACCGGGACGAGCAACGCATCAAATTCGTTCGCGTCGCCCGCGATGTCGCGGGCGATCTTGCGAACTTTTTCGATGTCCCCAGCATGCTGGACCCCAGACACTTTTCTGCCGGTCTCAATGAGATTCCAGGTGGCCGGCTCTACTTCAGATTCGCCAACGCTGCGGCCGATTAGAACTGCAGAATCTTCGAAAAAGGCAGCGGTTAGAGTTGCCGTAATTCGTTCAAAGGCGCTCTGCATCGTTTGCAAGTCATAGCGAAAATCGAATTGCTCCACGTCGAAGCCCAGTCGTTCGCACAGCGATGCCGCATGATTTACCGCGGCCTTCACTTCGGGATGTAGAGGTGATCCGTCAGGATTGGTCGTTGTAACACCGATTCTCAGGCGTCGCGGCGCCTGGCGCAGCACCGAGAGAAATGATTCTTGCGGATTCGGAAGCGCGTAAGGTTCTCCAAGCCGGCTGCCGCTCAGCGCATCAAGATATGCGGCCGTGTCCCGCACGCTGCGCGAGACGCACAAAAACACCGCCGAGCCATACCAGAAATCAACGACGTCCGGGCCGAACGTCATCCGACCACGCGAAGGTTTTAACCCGACTACCGCGTTTACGGCCGCCGGAATCCGAATCGAGCCACCACCATCGCTGGCGTCGGCCAGAGGGACCATGCGCGACGCTACCGCGACCGACGACCCACCGCTTGATCCGCCGGGGATGATTTTGTCGTTCCAAGGGTTGATCGTCGGGCCGTAAAGCCGCGGCTCCGTCGAGCTGGATGCCCCCAGCTCTGGAACGTTGGTCTTACCCAGCGGGATCAAGCCTGTGGCGCGCGCTCTTTTGGCAAGCTCCCAATCGCTCGGCGCGACGTAGTCCTTAAAGTACTTGCACGAGTAAGTAACCGGCAGCCCCTGCCAACCGACTGCCAGGTCTTTGATCAGAAAGGGCACTCCCGCGAACACACCCTTCGATAGAGGTAATGCGCAATCCGCTCTGGCTTGATCGTAGAGTTTATGCGTGACGGCATTCAACCGAGGGTTCAATCGTTCAATCCGATTGATGGCTTCCTCTACCAACTCCAACGAGGTCACTTCGCCCTTGCGAACCAACGCTGCGAGTCCCAGCGCGTCGTTTTCGTCGTAAATCGTTGTGGGCAAGGGAGTCTTCCTCTATTTGAAGAAATAGCATCGGCGGCCGTCGTATTGAGATTCTAGCGCAGAATTATTTATTACAATATAGTGCTTGTTCGCAACATTGAAGTCTTTGGTACATTGGCTATAAAGCGACGGCATGCCTTCTCTTCCGCCGGCGAGAGGGAAACAAGTCAAATCAGATCCAAACGAGAGCTAAGGCGTGAATCTAAACCCAACTGTGGCCGAGCGCTTTCTCGCCCCCGGCGATCCGGCGCCTTTTGAGATCACTTCAGGGCGCAATCTTGCTTGGCTCGTAGTTTGCGATCACGCCAGCAATCGCTTCCCTGCCGCGCTAGGTAACATGGGCCTAGGCGACTCAGATCGCTCCGATCACATCGCCTGGGATATTGGTGCGGCGCAGGTTGCCTCAAGACTGGCAGATCGGCTGGGCGCGCCACTCGTGATCTGCAACTACTCACGCTTGGTTATCGATTGCAATCGTTACCCGTCCTCACCTGAGGCCACGCCGTCAGCGAGCGATGGGCGCCCAATAGCGGCAAATCGAGGCATTCCTGCGAAGCAGCGCGAGAGACGCATTGCCGAAGTATTCATTCCGTACCACCGCGCCGTCTCGCAGCTGCTGGAGAATGCGATTCATTCGGGTCACAGACCGGTCCTGTTGTCGATTCACAGCTGCACGCCGCAGCTAGGCAGCGTCGCGCGGCCGTGGGAAATCGGAATCGGCTGGACGCGCGATACCCGGGTTGCCCGGCCAATGGTGACGGCGTTGCGCGCAATTCCAGGATTGATCGTTGGCGACAACCAGCCCTACTCGCTGGAAATCGGGCATGACTTTACCGTTCCGGAGCACGCGCTCGCGCGCGGCCTAGCGCATCTTCAAGTTGAATTCCGCAACGATCTGGTTGCCACCATTGCCGGGGCATCTCGCTTCGCCGACCAATTCTTCGCTGCAATGAGCTCTATCGCCGACACCGCCGGTTGGAACAAACCGCAACATTACCTGACGGCGCACGACAGAGCGGCAGGTATCGGGCATGGCATAGAAAACCTTTGTCGGCCGCTAGCTTAAGGTCGGAGCCAATCTATGCTGCTCATTTGGTTCGGTTACTGTCCTTGCCGGAGACGGACGTACGAGCGGTATCGACCGTGACGGCGTTCTCGTCTCTGATGCGATCGAGTTCTTGCACGCGGCCACGCGCCGTTCGCGATTTTCTTGCCACGATGTGCGCCACGAGGGCTTCCACCTGCGCTACTGCCGGCGCAAGTGTATCGTACGGTGAGTCCACCTCGACGGGGCTTACGATCACGACGGTCGCTTGGTCGGCGATCGGGGAGCGCCACGTGTCGGTGAACAGCACGATCTGCACGTTGCGCCGGGCGGCCTGTTCGGCAAAGCGAATCACGTCCGCCTGATAGCGTCGATGATCAAACACCACCAAAGTGTCTCGTCGGCTAAGATCCAGCACAGCGTCGCAACTTTCTGCCGAGAGAGGACCGAGGGACAAAACATTTGGCCGAAATTGCATCAGATGGGCGGCGAGCATGCCCGAGACGTAGCGGGTGAATCGCCCGCCCAACAAGAGAACACTACCGCGCGCGTCCATGATTAATTCCGTCGCGCGCTCGAAATTTTGCGGCAGGGTCATTCCGGCGGCCGCCTCTACCGCGCGGGCGGCGGAGCGAGTGTACGATTCCGCGATGCTATGCCCTTTCGAAACAGGGCGTTTGGCTTCCATCATCATCAAGGGAGAGCGCATGCCGGCTTCCACCTCGCCCAGCAGCTGCATCTGAAAAGCCGGGTAACCGTTGAAGCCGAGCTTGCCCACCAGTCGAATTACCGTGGGATTGCTGACTCCGGCGCGTTTGGCCAGCACTGCAATCGTGCTGAGCCCGACGACGGGATAGCCGGCCAGCAAGACTTGCGCAATCTTGCGCTCAGAACGGGTGAGATCAAGGTCGCGCCCTTTAAGCAAGTCGCGGATACGCGTTGTGCTGTGCATGTTGGGGAGATCGACTGCGCTGATACTTGAATCATCTCATAACTGCACGGATGCTTCGACCCGCGCCAACTCTCTTTTAGCCCTTCTCGCTTCAGTGGCAGAGTGACGGCCCTAATCGAACCGTGCCGCGACCGATCCCGAGTGGGGAGAAGTGGTCGAGCCGGTCATAGTCGGCGCAGTACTCGATTCCGCCACTGACGATTCGGCTTAAGTCAAAGCTGATCTTGGCGCTTGGCGCAAAGCCTAGCCCTTGATTGACACCCCGGGGCCAGGCAACCAACCGCGCAGGGCACCCGCAAGCCAATATATGGAATACCAGGTCCGAGGACCATAGTTAACTTCCGGGCAACGGCTTGTCTACTGGCAAATGTGGTTACCTTGACAGGCGCTGCGCGATGGTCGCTAGTGCAGCGAGCTTGCCGGAGAAACGCAGGCCCGCGCGTTGACGTTATTTGCACAGATGGGGACGATCGAGCATTTGTTGAAATAAATTGTTCAGTATGGTAATTGGGGGAACGAATTCTCTAATAGATAATTATTGTGCGTATGATACGAGAGATGGCCAGCCTACAGCTGAACCGAATTTGCCTTGTCTGCTCCGAAGGAGACGTTTGAGAAATGGCGGGCGGGGCCGGAATCAAAGCGACGCTGCGCTGGGCCCATCGTTGGTTCGGGCTGAGCGCGGGGTTGGTACTCGTTGTCCTGGGTGCTAGCGGTACGCTGCTGCTGTTTCAGCCGCAGTATTTCACTTGGGCACACGGTCGATTGATTCCAGATCATCTTTCGCAGCAATTGGGTTCAATAGACCGCTGGGTCGCGCAGGCGCGTGCGGCCGTACCCGCAATGCACGGTCCAGTCTACATTTGGAGTCCGCGAACCGACCACAACCTCAGCGATGCTGCTATGTTGATGTTTCAGGGCAACACACCTGGCGGCTTTGGTCACATGGGTGCCGTGTCCGTCCTGGTCGCACCGGCAACCGGCGAGGTTCTCGGGACGATCGACTTTGACCGTTCACCAGCTTACGCGCCGATTTTCCTGCACCGCGATCTTTGGTCGGGCCATGTCGGCCGGGTCATCAGTGGCAGCGTGGGTATCGGGGTACTGCTGATGCTGCCGGTGGGACTGTATCTCTGGTGGCCGCGCACGCGGTTGCTCCAGAAGTTGTCGCCACG
>Ga0210389_10002912_pt1 | contig 13434 bp, 12 predicted proteins | sample IncBWH28OmetaG_FD_160127 | JGI IMG/M metagenome (GOLD analysis project Ga0210389, IMG submission 160127) | Forest soil microbial communities from Barre Woods Harvard Forest LTER site, Petersham, Massachusetts, United States - Inc-BW-H-28-O ...
GCCAACGGACGGGCTGTCTACAGCGTACAGGATACCGGCATCGGGATCGAGCCGGCGGCACAGCTTCTGGTGTTCGACGAGTTCCGTCAGGTCGACGGAACGGCAACGCGGCGCTACGGTGGATCCGGGCTGGGGCTGGCGCTCTCCCGTGGTGTGGCGCGCCTGTTGGGCGGCGATATCGAGCTTGTCTCGGCGCCCGGCCAGGGATCGACGTTCGCTCTCAGTATTCCGCTCGAGTACGCACCTCCAGGGGACCGCCCGTGAGAAATCAACAGCGCAGCCGCACGCTTCAGCAGGTCCGCACGACGCTTTCGCCCGACGACGTCCTCGCCGCGGCGAAGGAATTCTTCTCGCAGCGCTCGGGGATCTACTCGGCGTTTCCGGAACGCGTCGGCCCGACCTATCTCACGCTCCGTGGGCTCGGCGGCGAGGAGATCGCGATCGGTGTGGCGTCGTCGGCCGGCGACACGACCGTCTCGGCGTCGTCGTACATGTTCGATCAGCAGGTCGCGCGCTTTCTCTCGTCGCTGCCGCCTGCAGTGGAGGCGGTCGCGTGAAACTCCGCGTGCAGCTGCTCGAGCGCTGGGATCGCATGGCGTTCGATGTCAAACCCGACACAACGGTCTCGGCGCTCAAGAACGAAGCGCTCGCCGCGTTCGGCCTGCGCGATGCAGTGCCGGCGGATTTCGTCGTGAAACTGCGCGGCTGGGATGTACTCGGCGAGCAGGGAACCGTTGCGGAAAGCGGCGCGCGCGACGGCTCGACGTATCTCATGACGTATCGGCGCCGCCGGCCAATCCGCTGAGCGCCGCCGTCAATCCCCGGGCAGGAACCGACCGCGAGGCACTGCTCGCGGCCGCCGTTCGCCTGCGCAGCGAAGTCGCCAAGCGAATCGTCGGGCAGAGCGACGTGCTCGACGAAATCCTGATGGCGATGGTGGCCGGCGGACACGCGCTGCTCGTTGGCGTGCCCGGCCTGGCGAAGACGCTGATGATCCGCTCGGTGGCCGAGGCGATGCATCTCGAGTTCCGGCGCATCCAGTTCACGCCGGATCTCGTGCCGAGCGATATCACGGGCACCGAGATTCTCGAAGAAGACACGTCCACCGGCACGCGCACTTTCCGTTTTGTGCGTGGCCCGGTGTTTGCGAACATCGTGCTCGCCGACGAAATCAATCGCGCGCCACCGCGCACGCAGGCGGCACTCCTCGAGGCGATGCAGGAGCATCGCGTGACGGTCGCGGGCGACTCGATGGCGCTTCCGGAGCCGTTCTTCGTGCTCGCCACGCAGAATCCGATCGAGCAGGAGGGGACGTATCCGCTCCCCGAAGCGCAGCTCGACCGTTTTCTCTTCGATATTCGCATCGGCTATCCGAACGAAGAGGAGGAGATCGGGATCCTGCGCGCGACGACCGGTGTCCACCTCGCGCCGCTCACGCCCGTGATCGATGCCGAGGAAGCGCGCGCGCTCCAGCGGCTGGCGCGTGAAGTTCCGGCCGCGGATCCGGCGCTTCGTTATGCGGCAGCACTCGCGCGTGCGACGCGCCCGGATTCGCCGACGGCAACGGAGCTCGTGCGGAAATACGTTCGCTGGGGCGCGGGTCCGCGCGCCGGCCAGGCGTTGATTCTCGGTGCGAAAGCGGCGGCGCTGCTCGCCGGGCGGCTGACAGTCGCGCCGGAGGATATCCGGCGAGTCGCGCGTCCGGTGCTGCGTCATCGTGTGCTCCCGAACTTCGCGGCCGAGGCCGAGGGCGTGAACTCCGAGCGCATCGTGGAGGATCTGCTCGCGAGCGTCGCCGCGCCGCGCAGCGACCTCAGGCTTTAGCGATGGCGGTCGGCCCGTACGGCGCGCTGCTCGAGTCCGTGCGCGGCGTAAAGTGGCCCGCGCGACGGCCGGTGCAGGGCGGTGCACCCGGTGCGCATCTCGCGCGGAGCCGGGGTGTCGCGACCGAGTTCGTCGAGTACCGGCCGTATCGTCAGGGCGACGACCCGCGGCGTCTCGACTGGAAGCTGCTCGCGCGGAGCGACCGCGCATTCATCAGGCTCGCGCCGGACCGTGCGGTGCTTGGCACCCTGATCGTGGTGGACGCGTCGGCGTCGATGGCGTTTCCCGTTGAAAGTGCCGGAGGGCCGGACGGACCGGATCGGACCAAGTGGCGCGCCGCGCGGGAGATTGCGGTAGCGTGCACGGCAGTCGCGCACGCCGGAAGCGATCCCGTTGGATTGACCGTTGCGGCGCAGAGCGGCCTCGTGCGCCTCGCGCCTCGCACGCGCCGGAGTGTGGTTGCGGAGATTGCGCGCACGCTCGACACGGTGCGACCGGCCGGGTCGGCTTCGCTTTCGACCGTGTTTGTCGGTGCGCCCGCTCGCGTGTTGCTCATCACCGATTGTCTTGGCGATCTCGCTGCGCTCCACCGCGCCGCGCGTGCGCACGTGGTCGCCGGTGGCGAAGTGCACGTTGTTCACGTCGTCTCGCGTCTCGAACTGGATCCGCCGCGCGCGGCGATGCTCGCGACCGATCCGGAGGATCCGTCGGTATCGCGTCCGCTGACCGCAGAGACTCGCGACGCGTATCGCGCGGCATTCGACAACTGGCGCGGCGAAGTTGCACGCGCGTGGCGCGACAACGGTGTGGCCTATCATGAGGTCGTCGACGATCAGCCGGTCGACATCCTCGTGCGCAGACTGGTCGCGCCCCCGGGCGGCGCGGGGGTGCGCGCGTGAGTTTTCTTGCACCGCTCTGGCTGGCCGCGGCGGCGGTCGCGTCGCTGGGTGTTGTGGCGCTGCATCTGATCACGACGCAGCGTCCGCCGGCGTCGGCATTGCCCACGGCGCGGTTCGTTCCACAGGGCGATGCTCGCGCATCGTCGCGCGCGGCGCGGCCCACGGATCTGCTCTTGTTGTTGCTGCGCTGCGTGGCGCTGATGCTGCTCGGCACCGCGTTTGCGGGACCGGTGACGCATCCGGGTGGAAGCTCGCTCGCGCGCGTGATCGCGGTGGATCGTTCGCGTGGCGCGGAGGCTGATGCGCGCGATTCGGCGGTCGCGCTCGCGCGGCCGGGCGATATGGTCGTGCTATTTGATTCTTCCGCGACGATTGTGGCCGTCGGCGGCGCGGACTCGCTGCACGCGATGACCGTGGGACATGCGCGGGGATCGTTATCGACGGGGTTGGTTGCTGCGCGACGCGCGGCGCGCGAACTCGCACGCGGCGCGGATTCGGTTGAACTCGATGTTGTTTCGCCGCTGACGGCTGATGAGATCGACGCCGCCAGCGCGGGCCTCATTGCCGCGTGGCCCGGCCGGGTGCGAGTGGTGCGCACCACGGCCGTGCGCGTCTCCGCGGCGGCGGTCACGCTCGTGAGTGACGCCGCCGACGATGCGTTGCGGCCGGTCGTTGCCGCGCTCAACGCACACGTGGATCGCAATGCGAAGCCGGAAGCTGTCCGCGTTGTGCGTGCGCCGCTCGGTACGGGCGATTCTGCCGCGGCACGTGAGGGTTCTGCGGTGGTGAGCTGGCCGCACAGCGCTGACGGCGGCCGCACGACTGCAGAAGGGGTGTGGGCGGGGGATGCGACGCTCGTTGCACCGCTCGAGCGGATTGAGCTGCAGCGCGCGCTGAGCGGCGGCCGTGTCGTCGCGCGCTGGGCCGACGGAACGTCCGCCGCGGTCGAGTGGCCGCTCGGACGCGGATGCATTCGCGCGATCGGCGTCGGCATTCCGATTGCGGGAGATGTGACGCTGCAGCCGGCGTTCGCTGCGGTTGCGCGCGCATTGCTCGCGCCGTGCGATGCGGCCGTTGTCGGCGCGGTTGCGACGGATTCGCTCGTGAAAGCGTTCGCACGTGCCGGGCCGGCGGCGACAGCCGCGGCGCTGCGATCGACAGACGAGAGTTCGCCGCTCGCGCCCTGGCTGCTCGGCGCCGCGCTGCTATTGCTGCTCGGCGAGCTCGCGCTGCGGCGCGACGCGGCTGCGGTGAGCGCATGACTACGCTCGAGCGCGTCGAGCGTGTGCGGCGCACGCTGCGCTCGGCGGCGATCGGCGCCGCGGTCCTGCGCGGTGTCGCGACGGCGCTCGCGTTGCTGCTGCTCGCGGCGACTGTCGACGCGTTCGTCGCGATTCCGGCCGGCGCGCGGCGGATCGTTCCACTCCTCGCCGCGGCGGCCGCGATTGTGGTTTTCGCCAGGCGCTGGCGCCGCTCCGGCGTTCGCTCCGACGCGGCGAGCGCTGCACTCTGGATTGAAGCGCGGTTTCCGTCGCTGCGATATGCGCTGGTGACCGCCGTCGATCCACGGTACGAGGGTCGCGTACCGGAGATCGAACATGCCGCGGCGCAGGTGGAGTTCGAGCCCGCAGTGACGAAGGCAGTGCGACGCGCGCTTACCGGGCCGGTTGTGGGCGTCGCCGTATTTGCGCTGCTGTTGTTGCTGCTCCCCTCTGGCGCCGTCGCGCGCGTGATCGCGCCGGCGGCGGGCGACGCGCTGAGTCGCGCGCGGGCCGGATCGCGCGTGAATCCCCTCGCGGCGATTGTAGTGCGCGTTTCGCCGCCGGCGTATGCGGGGCTTCGCGACGAGTCGCTCGACAACCCCGCGTCGGTGCGCGCGCTGGTCGGAAGTTCGATCACGATCGAGGGCGTTGCGGGCGACGGCCAAGTCGTGGCCACCCAGGGTACCGAGGCTGCTGCTCCCGGCGATGTGCACACAAGTTCGGTCACCTCGGGCGATCGCTGGCATCTCGCTCTGGTGATGCCCGCCACGCCGACTGCGGTGCGGTTGCGCGCTGCCTCGCATGAGCGGCTGTTGCTGCTGGAGCCGGCGCCGGATTCGGCGCCAGTGGTACTGCTCACGCTCCCCGCCCGCGATTCCATTCTGCGGACTGCGGCCGGACAGATTCGCCTCGCCGCCACGGCCAGTGATGACTACGGGCTCGCGTCTGGCGCGTTCGAGCTGATCGTCAGCTCGGGCAGCGGCGAAAATTTCACATTCAAGTCGCGCACGCTCGGCGCGGTCACCTTCCGTTCGCGCACGGGCGAGCTGGCCGCGACGCTGTCACTCGATTCGATCGGACTGCAGCCAGGCGACATGCTGCATCTGCGCGCGGTCGTGCGCGACCGAAACAATGTGAGCGGACCGGGGGTCGGCACGTCCGATACGCGAACACTGCGCATCGCGCGCTCCGATGAATACGACTCCGTTGCCGTCGATCCCGCGCCGCCGCCTGAAGCGGAAAAAAATGCGCTGAGCCAGCGGATGCTCCTGATGATGGCGCAGGCGCTCGAAAAGAAACGGACGAAGATTTCGCGCGCGCAGCTCGTGAGCGAATCACGCGTGATTGCCGTCGATCAAACACGCCTGCGGAAACGCGTCGGCGAGATTGTCTTTACCCGTCTTGGCGAGAACAGCGGTGAAGAGGGCGACGCCGCTGACAAACGCCTCGATCAGCCCGTCAACGCCGATTCCGTGCTCGCCGCGGCGGACCGTCTGGCAAACGCGCCCGCTGGAACCGCGCTCGAGGGGAACGAAGACGAAACGCCGCTCATCGCTACCAACCGTCCGCTGCTGGAAGCGTACAACGCGATGTGGAGTGCATCCGGCGAACTCGAAGTCGGCGAGCCCGGGAAGGCAATTCCGTTCATGAAAAAAGCGCTTGACGCGCTGCAGGCGGCGCGATCTGCCGAGCAGATTTTTTTGCGCGGGAAAACTCGGGCGGTCGTTGTGGATATCGATCGTGTGCGGCTGCAGGGGAAAGACAAAGGTTCGGCGTCGGCGCGAACACCCCGCCGGCCCGCGGATCCCGCGCGCGACCAGCGCATTGCGCGCTTCGACGCGGCGCTCGCATTGGTGCGCACGACGCCGTCGGCCGCGGTCGATTCGCTGCTCCTGCTGCGACTCGATCTGCTCGACCGCGATGCCGGCGCCGCCCGCGCGATCGAGACGGCCGCGAACGCGCTGCGCAGCGGGCAAGACGCGACCAATGCACTGATCCGCGCGCGGCGCGCACTCGCGGCGGTGCCATCGGCGCCGAGTGCGCTGACCGCGTGGGGATCGCCGCCGTGATGTCTGTATGAGCGATTTCATTTTTTGCACGGTGCAGTACGATTCCGGCGACTGGGATTCCGCGCCGCTCGTGCCCGCGAATCTGATCGATTCGATCGCGCGCTATACCTCGATCAGCGTCGCGCCGACAGGCGTCACCGTTCCGCTCGGGTCGACGGAGCTCTTCAAGTATCCGCTCGCATATCTCACCGGACATCTTCCCGTGCGGTTCTCGGAACTCGAGCGGCGCAATCTGCGCGAGTACTGCGATCGCGGCGGGATGCTGTTCGTTGACGATCATAACCACGATATCGACGGTGTGTTTCACAAGAGCGCAGTCGAAGAAATCACGCGCGCCGTCGGCTCGCTGAAGGAGCTGCCGAACACGCACGCGCTCTACTCGGCGTTTTTCAAATTCGACGACGGCCCGCCGGCCACGACACACGAACTCAACGGCTGGGGCGACAATCTCGTGCACAAGCATCTCCTCGCGGTGATGCGCGGTGATCGGATTGCCGTGCTTTACAGCAGCAAGGACTACAGTTCCGAGTGGGGATATCATCCGGACAACAAACGGTTTCTTTCGGTTGATAACACCAAGTTCGGCGTGAACATCGTGGTGTATGCGCTCACAGGGTGACGGCGTGGCGATTGCGCGCATAACAGAGCGCGGACTCCGCGCCGCGAGCTTCGCGCTCATTGCGTTCGCTGTCTGGCGCCTTCTCGGCGCGGGTGCGGCCGGCGGGATGGTCCGGCTGCGATCGTCGTCGCTCGCGCGCGAGTTGCCGTCGATCGAACCGGCGCGCGACGGCGCCGTGCACGTCGACATCGACGCGATGCCGTCACCCGCCGATCGCGATGCGCTCGCTGCCGTTGCGCATGCCGGGACGCGCGTGACATGGAGCAGCGCGGCCATACCGCCGCTCGCCGCCGTCGCAGTGCGCGCCCGCGAGCCGGGCGCACCGGTGCGCGTCGAGGTGGCATCCACGGTGAACGTCTCGCTGTCCGACGGGCTCGCCGCGCTCGACTCGGTGAACGCGGCCGGTGCGGCGCGCGGTGCGTCGCTGAGTGTCGGTGCGCCTTCAGGCGCGCTCGCGGCGGCTTCGGGCGCCGCGCGCTCACCGATCGGCATTCCGGCGCCGGCACTGCTGCACCCGGTGCTGCTCGTCGGGCGCGCCGGCTGGGAGGCGAAGTTTGCGGCGGCCGCGCTCGAAGAGCAGGGGTGGAGCGTGGTCGAGCGCCTGTTCGTCGCGCCTACCGCGGATGTTACGCAGGGCGCGATCGGCGTCATCGACACCAATCACTTTTCCGCGATCGTCGCGGTGGATACTACACTCGGCGCAGTGGGTCCATCGATCGTGCGCTTTGTCCGCGACGGCGGCGGCTTGCTCTTGCTGGCCGACGCCGCCAACGCGCCGGCCGTCCGCGCGATTGCACCCGCGCGTGCCGGCGCCCGGCAGCTCTCCGGCAAACATGCGTTCGACGTGGCAGATCCGGTTGGCGCGATGCCGGTCTATCCACTCGAATCGGTTCGCGGCGATGTCGTCCGGCTGACTACGCGGGGTACTTCGCTCACCTCAGCCGCGCGGCGCGAAGGCGCCGGTCGCGTACTGCAAGCCGGATTCGACGAAACGTGGCGCTGGCGCATGCAAGGCGGAACCGAAGCCGTCGCCGCGCATCGCGCGTGGTGGTCGCGTATGGTCGGGAGCGTCGCCGCAACGCCGCTCGACATGGCTGCTGCCGCCGGCGATGCTACGTCGGCAGAGGGCGCGCCGCTCGCCCGTTTGATCGGCGCGCTCGGCCCCGCCGCCACGGTGGAACCGCCGGCCTCGGAACCGCGCCGGTTGCCCTCGTGGCTGCTGCCCTTGCTGTTAATTTGTCTGCTCGCCGAGTGGGGCTCACGTCGTTGGCGGGGTGCACAGTGAACGAGAGCGGGAAGAAAACAGTCGCATTTATTTCACATGCCGATTGCGGTCGCCACGATACCGGCTGGCAGCATCCGGAGCATGTGGGCCGTTTGCGCGCGATTCCGCGCGCATTGCGCAATGATTTTGAGCTGTACGAATCGCTCGATCATCTCGAGGGGCGCCACGCGAACGAAGACGAAATCGCGCTCGCGCACGGCGCGAAATACATCGCGAGTGTTCGCACGATGGCGGAGCAGGGCGGCGGAAAGTTCGATGCCGATACCGTCGCGAGTCCGGGATCGTGGGATGCCGGAACCGCAGGTGCAGGATGTGCACTGGACGCGGTCGATCTCGCGCTCTCAGGCGAAGCGGTCAGGAGCTTCTGCGCTGTGCGGCCGCCCGGGCACCACGCGCTGCGCGACTCGGCGATGGGGTTTTGTCTTTTTGGAAATGTCGCGATTGCCGCGCACTACGCCCGCCGCACGAAAAATCTCGATCGCATTTTGATCGTCGACTGGGATGTTCACCACGGCAATGGCACGCAGGCACTCGTGGAGAGTGATCCGAATATCCGATTCGTCTCGATGCATCAATGGCCGTGGTATCCGGGGACGGGCGCGGCAGACGATCACGGGCCGAAGAAGAGCGTGTGGAATGTGCCGCTCCCGCCCGCTTTGCCGCGCGAGAAGTATGTCGGTGACCTGCTCGCGGCGGTGGATGCGGCGACGGTTGGATTTACGCCGGATCTCGTGATCATCTCCGCGGGATTCGATTCACTCGCCGGTGATCCGCTCGGCGGGTTCACGATGGAGCTGGACGATGTGACGCGGCTTACGCGGGAGATGGTGACGCGGGCGGAGCAGTGGTGCGGCGGGCGGCTGGTGAGCTCGCTGGAGGGCGGGTATGCGCCGGAGCGGCTTGGGGAGGCCGCGGTGGTGCATATGCGGGCGTTGCTCTAACCGAATTGCTCGCAGCGCACGATCACCGGCAGTAACTTTAGCATCCCTTCCGGCGGAGCTTTCCCCTGTTTTGTCCCGACTGCGGAACCTGGAATCGAAACGCGGCGCGCGACTGTGCAAAGTGCGCCGCGCCGCTTCCGAAAATCCGCGCCGCAACGGAAGCCCCTGATGCGCTGATCACCGCGCTCCGGCAGGCCACGGGAAATCGCTACCGGATTCTGCGTCGCGTCGGGTCGGGGGGAATGGCGGATGTCTACGCCGCTGAGCACGAACGGCTCGGCCGGCCGCTCGCCGTAAAAGTCGTCCATTCGCATCTCGCGCGCGACGAAGAAATGCGCACCCGTTTTCGTCGCGAAGCCGAGGCCTCGAGCCGGCTCGTTCATCCGCTGATCTGCACGCCGATCGACTACGGTGAGGTCGGCGAGGTCGTCTATCTCGTCATGCCGTTCCTCGGCGGCGGCTGCCTCGCGGACGATCTCATGCGCGATCGCACGATCAGTCCCGAACGCGCGGCGTTCATCGCGAGCCAGGTCAGCGGCGCGCTCGACTATGCGCACCGGCACGGCGTGATTCATCGCGACGTCAAACCCGACAACGTGCTCTTTGATGACGACGGCAACGCGATGCTCACCGATTTCGGCATCGCGACGGCGCACTTCCACGGGCGGCTCACGGCGGGCGGCCGCGCGATGGGAACGCCGCACTACATGGCGCCCGAGCAGGCGATGGGAAAAATGCTTGACGGCCGCGCGGATCTCTACGCGGTCGGCGTGATGCTGTATGAATGTCTCGTTGGCTTTCCGCCGTTCGACGGCGCCGACGGATATTCCATCGGCTACAAACATGTGCACGAGGCACCGGTTTCACTGCACGACGTCGACTCGCGTATTCCGAAGATGCTCGCCGACATCTCGATGCGCTGCCTCTCGAAAGATCCTGCCGCACGGTATCAGACGGGGCGTGAACTTGCCGACGCGCTCCTCGTGTTTCTCCACGACGCAAACGCCCGTTCGCCCGAACGCGTTCGTCTCACGACGGCGCTGGCGGACTCTGCGGCACCTGACGCTCAGGAAAGCCGGGGAAGCAAACCGACGACCGCATGACCTCGAGCCCTGCCGCCGCGCGGCGGCTCGTGGATGTCGCGCTGCCGATCCCGCTCTTTCGAACCTTCACATATGCCGTTGAGGACGCGACGCGCCATCCGCTCGTTCCCGGATCGCGTGTGGTCGTGCCGGTGCGCGGTGGCCGCGCCGTCGGATACTGCCTCGGCGAGAGCGACGGCATCGCGCTCGGGACGACGAAGCCGAAAGTCGTGATCGACGTGCCCGACGCAGAACCCGCGTTCCGTCCGGATCTGCTGTCTGTGTGCCGCTGGATGTCGGATTACTACGTCGCGCCTCCCGGGCTGGTGCTGCGCGCCGCGCTCCCCGCCGCACTCGGCACATCGAAGCGGCCCGAGCCGCGCGTGAAGGCCCGTCGGATGCTCGCGCTCGCGCGCGAGCTGCCGTCGCTGCTCGAGCGCGAGAAGGAATTTTCGAGATCGCCGCAGCAGCGCGCGGTGTACGAACTCGTCGAATCGATGGGCGCGCGCGCGTCCGTCGAGCAGATCGTCGCAACGCTCGGATGCACGCCGGCGGTTGTGAACGGACTGGTGAAGCGCGGGCTCGCACGCATCGAGATCGAGACTGTCGAGCGCGATCCGTTTCTCGCTCGCGCGGCGCCACCGGCGCAGCCGCACCATCCTTCAGAGGCGCAGCGCGATGCGATCGCCGCGCTGATTTCCGCAAGGCCGGGCGAAGTCGCACTGCTCCACGGCATCACCGGGAGCGGAAAGACGCTCGTCTACATCGAGCTCCTGAAACACATCGTGCAGGTGCAGCGCCGCACGGCGATCGTGCTCGTGCCCGAAATCGCGCTGACGCCGCAGGCTGTCGATCGATTCCGCGCGGTGTTCGGACGGCAGGTGGCCGTGCTGCACTCGGGGCTCACCGACGGCGAGCGCTACGACGCGTGGCTCGCGCTGCGGAGCGGCGAGCGGCGCATCGCCGTCGGTGCGCGCTCCGCCGTGTTCGCGCCGCTGCCGGATCTCGGCGCGATCGTCGTCGACGAAGAACACGAGGCGAGTTACAAACAGGGCGAGTCGCCGCGCTATCACGCCCGGGAAGTTGCGATCGTGCGCGCCCGCGAGGCCGGCGCGGTGTGCGTACTCGGCAGCGCGACGCCGAGTCTCGAGAGCTGGGAGAACGCGCGCACCGGCAAGTACCGGCTGCTCTCGCTCCCCGCGCGTGTCGGCGGCGGCGCGCTGCCGCGTGTCGACGTGGTCGACCTGCGCACGAATGCGCGCGCGCCGCAGATGACCGCCGCCGAACGGCAGGTGCGGGGGATCCTGAGCGAACCGCTTGAACGCGCGCTGGTCGAGCGTCTCTCGAAAGGCGAGCAGAGCATCCTGCTGCTGAATCGTCGCGGTTTTGCGTCGTTTGTCCAATGCAGTGCGTGCGAGTGGGTCGCCGCCTGCCCCGATTGCTCGATTTCGCTGACGCTGCACCGTTCACCCGAGCGTCTCGTATGCCACTACTGCAGGCGGCAGGAAGCTCCCACCGATACCTGTCCGCAGTGCGGCGCACTGACGCTGCGCCAGCGCGGACTCGGCACGCAACAGGTGGAGAAGCTGCTGTCCGAGCAGCTGCCATCGGCGCGGATCGCGCGGATGGATGTCGACACGACCACGGGAAAATGGGCGCACGCCGATATTCTCGATCGTGTCGGACGCGGTGAAGTCGACGTCCTCCTCGGCACACAGATGATCGCGAAGGGGCTCGATTTTCCGAACGTGACGTTGGTCGGCGTGATCGACGCAGATGTGGGAATCAACCTCCCCGATTTTCGCGCGTCGGAGCGGACCTTTCAGCTGCTGAGCCAGGTCGCCGGGCGCGCCGGGCGCGGGCCGAAGGGCGGACTGGTGATCATCCAGACTCGCGTGCCCACACATCACGCTGTCCGCTGCGCACTTACACACGACTACCCGGGCTTTGTTGCCGAAGAACTTCCGGGCCGTGTGGATCCGCCGTACCCGCCGACCGTTCGCCTCGCGAACGTCGTCCTGAGCGGACAGGATCAAGCCGCGACGGTCGCTTTTGCCCTCGCAGCGGGGGACTGGTTTGGGGCGGCGCTGGCGGCGCCGGGCTACGAAATGGTCCAGATGATAGGGCCGGCGCCGTGCCCCGTGGAGCGCATCAAACAGCGGTGGCGCTGGCACTTACTGCTTCGCACAACCAAGCCAGGGCCCCTCACGCGACTCGCCCGGCGCTTCCTCACCACGTTCGAGGTTCCATCCCGTGGCGACCTCCGTGTGACATTCGACAGGGATCCGGTAGTAATGCTGTGAGGGCGGTTACGCAGAGTCGCGGAACAATGTGATTCAGCGCGCCGCCTTCGGCGTTCGCCGGCACTTTCCGTACTGATCAAAGCAACATTTTTTGCAGATAGTGAACAGGTGAAGTATTCAGGGGTAAATGGGCCATACCCTGATGGAGATGTGATCTATGAACACCTCGATACGCACGGCCCTTTTCGGTTTGATCTTCTCTGCGGCCGCATGTGGTGGAAGCAGTTCGTACAACTCGGCAGCACCGACGGGCCCGACGGGCCCGACCGGTCCGGTCACACCAGTCGCAACGAATGCAGTCACGGCGACCACGTCGCTCAGTTTTTCGCCTCAGAGCATCGTGGTACCGGTAGGCACAACGGTCAGCTGGACGTTCCAAGCAGTGGGGCACAACGTGACGTTCAATGCAGTGGCCGGCGCACCAGCAAGCATTCTCGGATCGAATGCGAACACAACGCTTTCAGCCACGTTCAGCACGGCAGGAACGTTCCCGTATCAGTGCACGATTCACCCCGGCATGACGGGGACAGTCACGGTTCAGTAGCAGAACAGAAGTAAGTCGGCGGGCGGCAGGCGGCGTCACAAGGGGTGGGGGGCGTCGTCTGTCGTCCGTCGCATTTTCTCGTACATTCCCTCCGTGCGAGATTTAATCCAAACAACGCTGCATAAGCGCTACCATCTGGAGCGCGAGCTCGGGAAGGGCGGGATGGGCGCCGTCTATCTTGCGCAAGATCTCCAGCTGGAGCGCCTGGTCGCGATCAAGGTGCTGCCGCCTGAACTCGCGGTGCGCCCGGAACTGCGCGAGCGCTTTCTGCGTGAGACGCGCGTTGCCGCAGGATTTTCGCATCCGAACATCGTTGCCGTGCACTCCGTCGAGGAGCATCCGCAGCTCCTCTGCTTCGTCATGGGCTTCATCGAGGGTGAGACGCTCGGCCAGCGCGTCCGGCGCGCGGGCCCGCTCGGCAGCGTCGAAGCCGTGCGCATGCTGCAGGAAGTCGCGTGGGCGCTTTCCTATGCACATGGGCGAGGCGTCGTTCACCGCGACATCAAGCCGGACAATATTCTCGTCGAGCGCGCAACGGGGCGTTCCCTCGTCACCGACTTCGGAATCGCGCGATCGACGAACGCTGCTGCGACGCATCTCACGCAA
>Ga0210389_10002913_pt1 | contig 13433 bp, 10 predicted proteins | sample IncBWH28OmetaG_FD_160127 | JGI IMG/M metagenome (GOLD analysis project Ga0210389, IMG submission 160127) | Forest soil microbial communities from Barre Woods Harvard Forest LTER site, Petersham, Massachusetts, United States - Inc-BW-H-28-O ...
GCGAAGATCCGCGGCGCATTGCGGAAAACTGGCGCGACGCGCTGGAGAAATTTCAGCAGGTTCGGCAGAAGTATCTGATCTACAAGTAAATCAGATCTGCCGAGCTTTGCTCGGCTGCTCGGACAGGGGCTTTCGGGCCTAGGTGAGCTTGACTATGTGAGGGTTGCAGAAGCATCGTGCTTCTAGCTTTGAGATTGGCTAGAATAGGTGCGCGTTATTGCACCTACTCGGCCAGGAGACGTGACCCGTCATGCAAGCCGCCAGCCCCAACTTTCCGACCCCCAATACTTTCTACCGCTGTGCCGGTCCTAACTGCGGTTTGCTGAAAAGTTCGACCGACCGCTGGTGGCTTATGTGGACTTCCTTCGGCGAGTACAACCGGCCGCTGCTTTATCTGTGTCCATGGGATGAAGCGATCGCTGCGCGCGAGGGTACTTTGCATGTGTGTGGGGAACTTTGTGCTCAAAAGCTGCAATCGCAGTACATGGGAAATGTCAGGGAGAACGAGCTCAAGCGGTCGGGACGGTGAAGGTCCAATCTTGAACAGCGGCGACTAACTTTCTTCATGTTTCCTGCATCGTACTTTCATCGAGGACTGGTACGGAGCGCGGTAGCGGGCAGCCCGCCTGGCTGCGGAGTAATGTATTCGAAGAGGTGTTTCATGCGCGTCATTTTAGGCGTTCTATTGATGGCTGCGTTGGCCTCAGGGCAATCCACTCCGGCTACGAAGCCGGATGCCGTTGGCGTTACTCCTACATCTGCAACCACCCCCAGCGAGCTGACAATTCCCGCGGGAACCAAATTCCCGGTTGAGCTAAAACATGCGGTCTCGAGCAAGGGGACGCACGAGGGGGATGGGGTCTATGCGGAGACTACGTTTCCGGTGGTGATCAATGGCCGGGTTATGATTCCGGCGGGCACTTATGTGCAAGGGAGGATCAGCCACATCCAGCGTGGGGGACGGATCAAAGGGCGCGCCGAAGTACAGATGCATTTCACGACGCTGATCTATCCCAGTGGTTACACCGTTCTGCTGCCGGGGGCGGTTGAAAATGCGCCGGGCGTGGACCAGACATCGGTGAACGATGAGGAGGGCACCATTCGCGCCGACAGCCAGACTGGCCAGAAAGCCGGGACCGTGGCTACAGCCGCGGGCACGGGCGCTGTGGTCGGCGGGCTGAGCAACGGCGGCAAAGGTGCGTTGGTCGGCGCGGGAGTTGGTGGTGCGGTTGGAACTGCGATCGCGTTGTTGACTCGCGGAAACGATGTGAAGATGGATGCCGGTACGACCATGGAGATCGTCATCCAGCGCGATGTTCCGCTCGACGCCAGTCGTGTGCCTGCAACCACGCGAGCGTACTCGCCGCAGCCGTGAGGGACCGCTCAAATATCCCTCAACGAGTGTAGTGGCCTCTTATCGTCACTGACGGAACTCGGAATCCAAACCAGACGGTTTATCAACACCCTTTACGTAAGTGCCTGTGTCACATGACCCAAAGCCAAGTGTAACGTTGATTTTGGGGGAGCGTTTCTCCTCATCGGTATTGGTGACTCGGATTTCTCGCTTGGCCACGCGGTAACCGGTCGTTTCGGCATGTAGCGTATAGTCGCCATTCGGAATTGAGCTAAACGAGAACGAACCTTTGGTATCCGACCAGGTGGTGAAGAGCACGGAAGCCGTTTCGCCGGTTAGAGTGAGTGCGACATTATTCAGCTTTTCACCCGCTCTATTGGTTACGCGTCCACACACGGCTCTCACCGGAGCAGGCTTGTGGAACATGACACAGGAATCGGCATGTCAAGCGACTGAGCATTCCAGCAAAGCGCAGCTGATCACGAGACAGTGTAGGCGGAAAAAGAGGCCTTGCCTGCCGTGGGTTGTCGGTCCACCTTCCACCTTAAACCCTTATCTCGAATGTGCAGAGATTACTGCCATGACAATGGCGAGTTTGCGCACGAGTAAATCAAGGACCTACGAGCAGCTCGCTATTTTCATGCTGTGTGGTGCGCCAGGAGGCACATGACACCTGTCGATAAATCGCCCTTGCACGAACGGACTGTACCGTTTGATTAAGGAATTGCTGACGCCATCCGTGTGCTTGATCTGTCGCTGACCGTTCCCGGAGATTTTCTTGATTCAGGTAGGTTGCCAGATGATCAGGTTGCTGGGTACTTCGCTCCGGCCATGCCAGCGGTCACATCTTGCGCCATCTCCCGCCGTCGTTCCGGTCCCTTGCGGCCTTCGAGGACGCGCACGCGCCGCGCGGGCACGTTCGTCGGGTTCAGGCGGACGATGCGTCCGTCGTCAACGTCGATATAAAAGCGGAACCAATCAGTGCGGAACATGCGGCCCGAGGAATAAAAAGTCACCGAGGCGGCGATGAGCCCCTGAAAATCCGGCCCCGTGCACACTACCAGGCGCTTGCCGACGTCTTGAGTCCACGTCATTCCACCGACCAGCGGATCATTGAGGAAACAGCGTTCAAACGGCACGGCATGGGAAATCTTGCGCAGCTGTAGGAGTTGGAGCAGGACCGAGATCTTGGCTAAGTTGGTGACTACGATTCGGGTCTCGCTGGCGGAGAGCCGCTCCAGCTTGATATGCAGTTCGGGCGACCATTCGCGCTCGAACTCCTCGCGGGCGAGGGCCAGACTTTTGTCGGTTGCCTCGGCATAGCGCAGAGTGGCGCGGGCGAGAATCACACTGAGAACGCAAGTAACCACTGTCGCCACCAGTGGGATGTAGTTGACCAAGCTGAAAATTGGAATGTTGTGTGAGCTGATCGACTGCATGTGCATAGAACCGATTGGCTCCTCGCCGTGCAACCGCAATCCTGATTACTGAAGTGTTCGGGGGGATTCCTGCCTGCCATGAACTGCTCATCCAGGCTCGTATCAGCGAAAGTCTAAAGAGCGCGCCGGGCCGGCTCCAGATGCACATGGTACAGAGCCCAGATCAGTGATAAAGCGGGTCTTTGGTAACGGTCAGAGAGCCACATTCTGAGTGCTGATTGCTGACTGCTGAATGCTCACTTCAGCGTGAACATTGCGTTCACGTGAGCGGTGACCGAACTCGTCTGAGGACTGAATTCCTCGGTGGGTGCGGGTGCGGTTGACGCCATTGCGCTCATCTTCGCCATCGGCTGCATCACCATCGGACGGACGTTTTCAAACGTATCCACCGAGGCATAAGACAGCTCGCCCAACGTACGCCCACCGGTTCGAGCTACGGCTTCCGCCGACGCGCGGGCACGTCGGTAGGCATCCTCTACGGCTTTGATCTTGGCAGCGTCGATATCGTCGAGGGTGTAGCTGATCGACTGGTCGCTGGTAATGTCGCTATCGGACAGTTGCTGCACGATGGGCGCAATCTTCGTGAAGTCCTTGAGCTTTAGAGACACGTTCACGTTGACCCGATAAGCAACCAGTTTGCGTTTCGCGTCCTTGTAGTCGTAAACAGGTTCAATCGAGAAGTAGCCCAGTTGGGCAGCCGTCGGTTCAATGCCATTGGAGCGCAGGATTTGGCGGACTTGCTCGGCCGCTTTCGAGGCCCGATCGTAGGCCGCGCGTGAGTTGTTTTCTTGCGCCGAAATGTTGAATTGCACCAGGGCAGTGTCAGGCTGAGCTTCAAATTTTCCGTCCGCTCCAACGAATACGGTGTTGGGTTGTGCGGCGATTGTAGGTCGATCCTGTCCCAGACCAAGCACAGCAAAAAGTAAAACCACCAGCAATGTGGCAGCAGTTTTCATAGTGCGCCTCCCGCATAATTGCAAAGAAAGTTATACGCCAGTGCCTTGACTAAATAGAAGAACGGAAAACTCAGGATAACTTGCGGGATCAACTCTTCGCCGTAGAGTAGGCAAAGCGATTGGTTTGGGAGTCGATGTCTTTGCGTAGATCGATCCAGATATTCTCCGGCATGGAAAGAAATTTTTGCACCACGTCGGGATCGAACTGGCGTCCGGACCACAGCTCAATTTCCTTCCGCGCCTCAGCAATAGACCGCGCTTTGCGATAAGGGCGGTCGGAAGTAATGGCGTCCAGCGTATCGGCAACCGCGAAAATGCGTGCTCCGAGTGGAATCTCCTCGCCCTTCAATTTGCGGGGATAGCCGGTGCCATCGAAGAACTCCTGATGAGAGTAGACGATCGCCGCCGCCTCAGTGAGGAAGGGAATTTTCTTCAGCATCTGGTAGCCGCGATAGCAGTGTTCCCGCATTTCGGTGATTTCGTCCGGGTCCAACTTGCCAGGCTTGAGCAGAATCTTGTCTGGAATCGCCATTTTTCCGATGTCGTGAAGAAAAGCTCCGCGTGCGATCACGGCAATCTGATCTCTGGGTAATCCCATGGCTCGGGCAATGGCGATGGTGAATGCGGTAACGCGTTTGCAATGGCCTTGGGTCTCGGCGTCTTTTAAGTCCAGGGCATCGCCCAGAGCTTCCAGCGTGATGTCGTAGGAGCGCTCCAGATCGGCCATCGCACTCTTCAACTGCTCGGTACGGGCTTCGACCATCCTTTCGAGGTCAGTCTGGTACGCCCGGTTCTCCATCTTGAGGCGCCGATTCTCCAAAGCCCGGCGCACGGTCGCCAGCAGTTGTTCGCGTTCGAAAGGCTTTAGCAGGTAATCGTAGGCGCCGTTGCGAATGGCGGCCAGGGCAACCGAAATGTCGTGCACCGCGGTCACCATGACCACGGGCATGTCCGGATACCCCTCCTTGGTGCGTTCGAGCAGGCCAATGCCATCCAGATCGGCCATCATGAGGTCAGAAAGCATAAGCTCGAATTCCTCGCCGGCATCGAGGATCGCCAGCGCCTTCAGCCCGGAAGAAGCCTGTCGGGTCTTATAGTTGGCAGCGGCCAGCATGGAGCAAACGATCTCGCGGATGGGGTCTTCGTCGTCGACAACCAGAATGCGCTCGACTGGCATGGTGCTGCTAGTGTACCGCGAAATATGCCCGGATTTAGCGTTCCTGGATTTGAAGTTGCTGACCCGGAAGTTCCTAAAGTAATCACTCATAAGGGGAAACCTCATTGGCTGCAGGGATCGGCATGTTATTAAGAAAAGTGCGCTCGGCCCCTTTTCGCGATGAATAGCTCTGCCCTATTTGCCTGGTACGCTTTGGTGGAACTCCCACTGCCCAAGTTCGTGGCGGTGGAATCCGCTGCGCTGGTCATCCTGGCCGCGGGCCTGCTGGTGTTCCGGACTTTTCGCGAGCGCTACCTGTTGATCTGGATTCTGGGCTGGCTGGCATACTTCGTTTCCAATTGGACGATTCACCACCCCGGCGTCGACCCGAGTTCCCGCTATGCGGTCGCCGTTTCCCAATCGCAATTCGTCCTGGCGTTGTGCCTGTTCTCCGCAGCGGTTTTTGTCTATAGCCATGCCCGCAAAGTTTTGACGCCGCTGCTGGCGTTTTCCATCGCAGTGGTCGCCTATGCGGCAGTGCGCGCGCTGTGGTGGCCGGACTCGTTCGCTCTGCGCGTGGTGCTCGAAGTTTCCTACCGGGTCATCACCTTTGGCGCTGCTCTGCAATTGATCCGTTTCCGCTGGGCACGCTGGGAGATCGGTCCCTGGATGTTGAGTATCAGCTTGCTGGCGGTGCATCTCGACTGGGCTCCCTTGAACATGCATTTGCCGCCAGGGTTCAGCCTCGCGGTCGATCTGCTGCTGGGACTGAGCATGCTCCTGATGGTGTTCGATGACTCTCGAATGCGGGTTCGGCGTCTGGGTGTGCTCAATGCCCTGACCACGACCATCACCCGTTCGCAGCAGCATGGACCGATGACCGAGACCGCCCTCGGAGAGTTGAAGACGCTGATGGGAGCTAAAGCCGCATGGTTTCGCCTGCTCGAAGGCGAGAGATTGGTCCTCACCACCCAGATCGGACTCTCTTCGGACTATGTGCGCGATCGCTTTTCTGTCCCCCTGGACGAATCTACAAAAGCCATGCTCACCGAAACCGTGCCTATGGTCATTGAAACCTCCAGCGCGGCCGACAGCATACGACCACATCTGAAGCGGGAACGCTTTCACCATGTAGTCATGCTGCCGGTCCTGGGCAAGAAGTCGGTGATTGGAACTTTATCCCTAGGCAGTCCACATCGCTTCTCTTACACTCCCGACGATATGGAGTTCCTGGTCACCAGCGCGCATCAGCTGGGACTCGCCGTGGAGAATCTCCGGCTGGTGGAGCAGATTCTGCGCTCCCATCGCCAGTGGGCGAATACCTTTGACTCCATTCAAGACTTAGTCCTGGTACATGACGCAGAATTCGTGGTCATGAAAGCCAACATGGCTCTGCTCCAGCGCCTCGGACAAGCTCCCGCGGACGTCATCGGCCAGCCCTGTGAATTCGTGCTGCCTGGCAAAGGCGAGTGGTCGGGATGCCCCTACTGTGTCGCCGCCGAGGAAGGCATCCAAGAAGCCCAAGACCCGTGCTTCGGCGGCAATTGCATGATTTCCACCTCGTCCTACAGCGAGCACGGAAGCCAGCAAAAGGGCACCATTCACGTAGTGCACGACACCACCGACCGGCACGATGCCGAAGAAAAGTATCGCCTGATTTTCGAGCAAGCCCAGGAAGGCGTCTTCGTGGCCACCCCCGGCGGCAAACTGCTCGACTGTAATGACGCCTTCGTGCACATGCTGGGTTACGACAGCCGTGCCGAACTGATGGCCATGGATCTGGACACCGAACTCTCCGCGTCCGCTGAGCAGACCGATGCCTTTCATCGCGAGATCGAAGCCCACAACTACGTCCGCAACTTTGAAATCACGCTGCGCCGCAAAGACGGCGTGTTGATCACCGTGCTCGAGAGCAGCTTCGCCACCCGCAATTCCCTTGGCAAGATCGAACGCTACCAGGGCTTCCTGCTCGATATCACGGAGAAGAAACGGGCAGAAGACGAAATCCGCAAACGGAATCGCGAGCTGAATGCTCTGAACGCGATGGCCGTGATCGCTACCCAGTCTTTCGATCTGGACGAGATCTTGAACCTGACATTGCGCCAGGTGATCTCACTGCTCGGCGCGGAGACCGGATCGATCTATCTCGGCGACGCCGACCAAACCACCTTCCGCCGCCGCGCCGGTTGGGGACAGCGCAGTGCCGATCGCGCCCGCTTGTCTGAAGTCCAGTTTCACGGCGGCTTCGGCGATCTCGTCACCCGCTCCCGCACCGAAGTGATCACTCCGGAATACCTGCCGCACCTTCCTCCGCCCGTGGCCGAGTTCATCCGCGCCGACGGCTTAAGTTCCTGGATCTGGGTACTGCTGTGGAGCAAGGACTCGCCCATCGGCATGATGGGAATCAGCAGCCGCGAGAACCGCGTCTACACCAGCAACGATGAAAACCTGTTAGTCGCAATCGGCCGCCAGTTGGCCACAACCATAGAAAAGGTCCGTCTCTACGAAGAGACCTGCCGCGCCTATGAAGATTTGCGCAAGACTCAGGAACAGTTGCTGCAAAGCGAAAAGATGTCGGCCGTTGGACAGCTCATTGCCGGCGTGGCCCACGAACTCAACAATCCACTAACCGCCATTCTCGGCTATGCGCAGCTTCTCGAAAGTGAAGGACTCAACGATCACGCCGCCGACTTCGTTAGCAAGCTCTTCAAGCAGGCGCAACGCACTCATCGCGTGGTGCAAAGCCTGTTGTCCTTCGCCCGCCAGCGCAAACCGCAGAAAGAGCACGTCGACATTTGCAAGGTGCTCGACGAAACCCTCGCCCTGCGCGACTACGACCTGAAGGTGAACGGCATCAACCTGCAGCGTGAATTCGAAACTCCCACTCCTGCAGTGACGGCTGATCCTCACCAACTGGAGCAGGTATTTCTCAACATCATCAACAACGCGGTAGACGCCATGCTGGAAGCCGGCCAAGGCGGCACCTTGAAGGTGCGTGTCCACACCCAAGATGGAAAGGTCCACACCGAATTCCACGACTCCGGCCCCGGCATCAAGGAACCCCATCGCATTTTTGAGCCGTTCTACACCACCAAGGGCGTAGGCAAAGGCACCGGACTCGGCCTAAGCATCTGCTACGGAATTATTCAGGAGCACGGCGGACAAATCGGCGCCAGGAACCAAACCACCGGCGGGGGCGTAATCGAGGTCGTCCTCCCGTCCGCGGGCGAAAGCGCGGTTCTGGAAAAGGCAGCCCCAGCCGCACGTCGCGAAGCCGCCCTTGCTGGACGGGTCTTGCTGATTGAGAACGAAGAAGCCGTCCTCGAATTCGAGCGCGACGTCCTGACCGGCGCCGGAGCCGAAGTGGTCACCTCGATGAACGCAGAAGAGATGAAATCCCTGTTGCCCAGGCAGTCGTTCGACGCCATCATCATCGACGGCAAGGCACAAGGGAACGGAAGCGCCCGAGAAGTCTACGGTTGGCTCGCGGAAAACTGTCCCGGCATGGAGAAACATCTGCTGTTCACTTTCTCCACCGTAGCCGAGCCAGAAGTACGCACCTTCCTGCAAGAGAAAAATATCCCCTGCCTGGTAAAGCCCTTCGAGGTAGCCGACCTGATCACCCACGCCCGCCGCCTGATGCAAAAGGCCCAAGCCGCAAGCGCAACTTAGATCACGCGGGGACAGCCGCCCCCGACTGTCCAGTCGAGCGAAGCTCGACGCGCTAGTGTAGAGCGGAGACTCCTGTCCGCTGCCGTTGACCTGCACTGTCGAAACCCACGCATGCCTTGCCAGTACTTCTCCACCAAGATATGCTGTTCACCGCTCGCCAAACCAAATGACACTCGCGACTCGAAAGGATCGTTTCCCATGCTGCGCAAGATTTTGGCTTTAGCCAAATCGGTGGTGATGACCCAACCTGGTGGCGATCAAGATCTTGCAGCTTGCCCTTACTGATTCAGAAATGGGTGGATCAAGAATTATCTATGTACCAGCGCGGTAACGGCGGGAACCCAGTTGCAATTGGGAACATTTCACCAGTTCATCTAAGGCCTCGACTAGCGAGCTAGAAGCCCCCGCATGAATCGACCGTGTTCCTCTGAGAATAATAAAGCTCCCATGCTCGCGCGATGCAACTCATCCACATGCCAGCTTGGGCACATTATGCCCTGGCGTGAGTGCGCATTCGAACCCAGGAACAGGTGTCCGAGTTCATGCGCCATCACACGGCCTAGCGCTCGTGCTATCCCTATATGCCAATCTCGATCCAGTTGTTCCAGTGAATCATAGAATACGTCGCTGTATGCCCCAGTTCCTTTTGCAGAGAGGAATGCAACGCCGAAAATGTCGTCGCTGGATTTTCGGGCGTGTGGGACAATTCGCAGGTTAAGATGAATTGGCGAAGGTGGATCCTGGCATCGCGAATCAGATTTGGCATCTATTTTCGACCAGTTGCGCCCAATCCATAAGATAGGGATTCCGGCTTTTTAGTAGATCCTGGTCGCCTCATCTTCAGCATCGGCCAACACTCGCGGGGAAAGCTGCGCATCGTCGTAAATGGCAACTGTGATCGCCGAGGCAGCCGCACCTCGTTCCCAGGAAAACCTGCGGTGTTCAAAGTCAAATGCAATTTTCCGGAATTGAGGCCCCCTGACACCCAAGACGCCGTCAAAATTGTCCCCGTCATCCTTCCGGTCGTCGACCACAAATGCAATCTGCGCGCCGATCGTTTCTTTGCCTAGAAATACCTCAGGAATCCGCACCTTCCTGCGTTGAAATGCTCCGCTCACATCGGCAACCTTCTCGGTCCCGAGCTCCTGGAGGCCGGTGGAGTCGGGCATTCGACTTTGGAACAGCATCAGGTCCGGACCGCCCGTGTCGATCGCCAGGCATAGCTGTCGAGTTGGGAACCCCATTCGAACCGTCACAATGGGGGGACCGGTTTCGAACGGAGCGGAAAAGGACAGGCTCTCGACCGGGCCGAAGAACATTTCCTTCGCTCGGTAGTCAATGGTAAAACTGCTTTTCCTGAGGACATCTAGACCGACAATCGCATCCACCTTGCACCCCACGGCCCTCTGCAAAAATGAAAGGTCTTCGGTCAGAACCGGGAGGGACTCGGCACGGATCGGGCCAAGAAGTAAGGAAGGCAGGACGACCCGCCGCGTCTGAATGCTCTTATTCGACAGTCTCACTCTGCTCGGTTGTCCAGCCAACCCAAGGTCGTGGGCTATCTTCTGGTCGACGACACTCGGGTAAGCCCCCGTATCGATCAGGAAATTGAGTCTCCGGTTTCCGATGGATCCTTCAACCACCACCAGGTAGCCCCAGTACAGGCGAATCGGGACGTTGACGCGGCCCTTCACAAGTGACTGCGTTTCCGGCAGATCAGATTCAATCGGTTGAGACCAACCCAGGCTAGGGTTAGACAGGGTGAGGATTAGCAGCAAACAACTGGAGAAAAGCGGTCGATTCATGGCGTTCACCCTTTCGGCTTTCGCGGTGACGCCAACGGTCAACTACAACGATAAATACCTCAATGAACTGCGCATACTTTGCATAGCTATTTGTTCTCCACTGGCAAGTTGTTGTCGGTACGCGCTTTGAATACAGCCTATACAGCTTTGGGAGTTTGAGAAGTTGGCCGAAGGTGCTAGAGTTCGAGTCACAGGCTTGGGGTTCACAATGGACAATGGCGACAGTTCTGCGCAGATTGTTCGTTTCGGATTGTTTGAAGCGGATTTGAAAACTGGGGAATTGCGTAGGGGTGGTGTAAAGGTGCCTTTGCAGGGCCAGCCCTTTCAGGTCTGTGCCATCCTGCTGTCACGCTCGGGCGAATTGGTCAGTAGAGAAGAGCTACGCCAGCAGGTCTGGCCCGAAGACACGTTCGTCGATTTTGACCACGCACTTAATACAGCGATTACCAAGATTCGACTCGCGCTGGGAGACGAAGCCGACAACCCCAGGTTTGTGGAGACTCTGCCTCGTCGCGGCTATCGTTTCATCGCCCCGGTGGTCAAGCCGAGGTTGCCCGAGCCCGCTCCGAATGCTCCGAAAGCGCATTTAGAAAGAATCACGGCGAAAGCGAGGTGGGTATTCGCTGGGGCCACGTTGTTCGCCTTGCTCTCCGGAATTGGAATCTGGCGGTTTGCGCGAAACCGTGCAGAAACAGCTCTGCCCCCCATTGAGGTGGTGCCCCTGTCGGCGCTTCCCGGTTTTGAGAGCGATCCGGCCTTCTCGCCCGACGGCAACCAGGTCGCATTTGCCCTCGGGGTACCGGAGAATTGCGGGATCTATACCATCATGGTCGGAGGAGATAAAGCCCTGCGCCTGACCAGCGGTGCTGGCGACTCCTCCCCAACATGGTCACCGGATGGCCGGCGGGTCGCCTTTTACCGCGACTCTGACCACGGAACCGCTATCTATGCCGTTCCTGCGCTCGGAGGTACGGAGCAAAAGCTGTACGCGGGGTCCTCCAGCCTCTGGGCATCGGGGCTGGACTGGTCGCCCGATGGCAACGTTCTGGCCTTTTCGGAGGGTCAGGCGGACAAGACCCGCGCTTGGATCGCATTGCTTTCGCTCGCCGAATCGACCACGCGACGACTCACGTCGCCCTCAGCTCAGGAGTACGATTCGGCCCCTGCTTTTTCGCCCGACGGCTCGACGGTTGCTTTCGTGCGCGGAATCGTTGCGGGCGTGGTGTCGGACCTCTATGTCATGCCTGTCGCAGGTGGCACGCCCCAACGGCTGACTTTCGACAATACCTGGATAATGGGATCGCCCACCTGGACTCCGGACGGCCGCGAGATCGTGTTCTCCTCCGCTCGTGGAGGTCTCGGCGCTCTGTGGCGCGTGTCCGCTTCCGGAGGAACACCACAACCGGTTGCAGGTGTAGGCGTGATCGCTTGGTCTCCGTCCATTTCTCCAAAAGGAAACCAACTGGTGTATCAGCGGATGGCTTTCAAAGACAGCCTTTTTCGGTTGAACCTGAAGGACGACATACATCGTCAGGGCCCGCCCGTGCTTCTCCGATCGGAAAAGGGCTTCAACTGGCGGCCGCACTTTTCTCCCGACGGGAAAAGGTTTGTATTCGAATCGAATGGTTTGGGGTATTCGGACCTTTGGGCTTGCGATAGCGACGGGACCCATTGCGGGTCGTTAACCGCATTGCGGGGTACGGCCGGAGCCGCGCGTTGGTCTCCGGACGGCCGCTATATTGCCTTCGAGTTTCGTCCCAAAGACCACAGCGAGGTATACCTCCTCGAGGTAGACGGTGGCGTGCCAAGGCTGCTGCCCACTCTGCCTGGATCAGATAACGGAGGGCCCAATTGGTCGCGTGATGGAAAGTGGATCTACTTTTACTCCGACCGGGGAGGCGAGCCCTTTCAATTGTGGAAGGTACCTGTTAACGGAGGTACCCCAGTCCAGATAACCAGGAATGGCGGCGTATTTGCCGCAGAATCTGCAGACGGACACTCTCTTTATTACGCGAAGGTTGAGGCACCTGGCATTTTTAAGATGCCGCTGCGGGGCGGGGAAGAAGAACGCGTTTTGGATCGAGCCGCCGGGGGGCTCGGCTGGTGTAACTGGGCTCTCACTCGGAATGGTATTTATTTCCGCGATGCGAAGAAGTCGAAGGACCATAACTATATCGGACTGCTGAAATTTTTTGACTTTGCGACTCGCAAGACCACTACGGTTTCGACCTTGGACCAGCCACAAGGGTTCGGATTGGCCGTGTCGGCCGACGGCAGATCAGTTCTTTACAACGATAAAGGTGATGCGGAATCGAGCATCATGTTGGTGAAAAACTTCCGATAGCGCTCATTGCCAGAAGGTGGGCAGAGGCAACGAATGTCTGCAGGTTTGGTGATGCCGAAGCTCCATTCGACGCAGAGAGCCTTTGCCGTTGCGCTATTGGCATTGTGCCTCACGGGCTTTCAGTCGGCATGGTGCCAGGAAGTGACAGCCGCTGTGACCGGTGGCGTTGTGGATCCCACAGGCGCAAGCATTGTCGGTGCGACCATCACGGCGAAAGATATAGAACGAGAGACCACCTACACTGCGCAAACGAATAGTACCGGGGCTTTTCACATTCCGCGCATGCCCGTCGGGACGTATGAGCTGAAGGTCGGAGCGCCGGGGTTTCAGACCGCGGTCTACCGCTCGATTACCCTGGTCCTGAACCAGACCGCGCGCGTCGATTTCCAGCTGAAGATCGGACCGGCCACAGAGACCGTCGACGTCGCCTCGACCGCTCCCCTGCTGCACACGGACACAACGCAGCTCAGCACGGTTATCGACGCACGTACCAATATTGATCTGCCCCTGCTCACACGCAACTACATTCAGTTAGCCCTGCTCGCACCCGGCAGCGTGAACCCCGATCCTCAAACGCTGACCAGCGGAGACGGCCCATGGGGCGCCGGCAGACCGTATATCAACGGAAACCGTGAGCAGGCGAACAATTTCCTGCTCGACGGCATGGACAACAACCAAGTGTCGGACAACCTGGTTGGGTTTACCCC
>Ga0210389_10002914_pt1 | contig 13428 bp, 8 predicted proteins | sample IncBWH28OmetaG_FD_160127 | JGI IMG/M metagenome (GOLD analysis project Ga0210389, IMG submission 160127) | Forest soil microbial communities from Barre Woods Harvard Forest LTER site, Petersham, Massachusetts, United States - Inc-BW-H-28-O ...
TGGCAGTACTGCCGCGCGGCGAGGACTCACCCCGGCGTTGCTTCGCTCGCCGACCCTCTCTACCGCAAGCGGTAAAGAGGGTAGCTGCGGATTGGCGGCTATGCATTGGCGTTAATGCCGCGCGGCGAGGACTCACCCCGGCGTTGCTTCGCTCGCCGACCCTCTCTACCGCAAGCGGTAAAAGAGGGTAGCTGCGGATTAGCGGCTATGCATTGGCGTTAATGCCGCGCGGCGAGGACTCACCCCGGCGTTGCTTCACTCGCCGACCCTCTCTACCGCAGGGCGGTAAAGAGGGTAGCTGCGGATTGGCGGTTATGCATTGGTGGTAATGCCGCGCGGTGAGGACTCACCCCGACGACTCCGCCTTTAGGCGGATGGTCGACCCTCTCTACCGCAAGCGGTAAGGAGGGTAGCTGCGGATTAGCGGTAAGCGGTAAAGAGGGTAACCTCGCGAGTTAGGAGAAGTTTATAAAGTTGTTATATTTATACTTTACAATACTACTTGCAACGCTATGCCTTATATCATTAGTTTTTGTCGCGAATTAAGGCGAAACCAAACCCCTGCAGAAACATTGTTATGGACGCACCTACGCAACAGGAATTTTTCTCGACATAAGTTTCTGAGGCAACATCCTATTTGCGGAGGCTATCGCAACAATGAACCCCTGTATTATATCGCTGATTTTTACTGCGACGCTGCCAAACTGGTGATAGAAGCCGATGGGCCGATTCATCTCTTAAAAAAGGATTATGATCAAAACCGGGACGAAGTAATGCGAGCCATGAATTTAAAGATATTGAGGTTTGAAAATGAAACGATCTTAAATCAAACAAAAGTTGTTTTAGATGAAATCAGGCGGCACTTCTAAAATATCCCATTCAAACCAACCCGCAAAATAGCAATTACCCTCTTTACCGCTTGCGGTAGAGAGGGTCGGCGAGCGAAGCAACGCCGGGGTGAGTTCTCGCCGCGCGACATTACTACCAGTGCATTACCGCTAATTCCTGGTCGGGGTGAGCCCTCGCCGAATGACATTACCACCAATGCACAACCGCCAATCCGCAGCTACCCTCTTTACCGCCCTGCGGTAGAGAGGGTCGACCATCCGCCTAAAGGCGGAGTCGTCGGGATGAGTTCTCGCCGCGCGATATTACCACCAATGCATTACCACCAATGCATTACCACCAACGCATTACCACCAATGCATTACCACCAATGCATTACCACCACTGTATAACCGCCAATCCGCAGCTACCCTCTTTACCGCTTGCGGTAGAGAGGGTGGACGAGCGCAGCGATGTCCGGGTGAGTCCTCACCGCGGACAGGTAACGAAGCGATTTTAGCCAAATCATGCCTTGCCCCAAACCGTCCGCCACCGAACACCCTCCATATCAAATCCGAACGAATTAGGAGTTTGTAAATGCGTCTAATTTATTGTAAATAAATACGTTACAAAATTGGCATAATGTTAGCTGATGTCTTTGCCTAACTATTTGCGTCATGATCAAAAACTATTTACTCATCGCCGTCAGGAACCTTCAAAAAAATAAGGCTTTCTCCTTCATCAATATTTTTGGCTTAGCCGTGGGCATGGCTGCCGGGTTGCTCATTATTCAATATGTAAGCTTCGAGTTAAGCTTTGACAACTTTCACACCAAAAAGGACAGGGTATTTCGCGTAACACAGGATCGCTACGACCGTGGCAAACTCAGCACCCAATGGGCCGGCGGCGCTTTTGCGGAGGGCAACGCATTTAAAAATAATTTTCCCCAGGTGGAAGATTTTGTCAAAGTCTACGGCGCTGGGTCGGTGCTGGCAATTAATGGTGATAAAAAAATAGTTCTTGAGAAATCGTATTTCGCCAGTCCGTCTTTCTTTAATGTTTTCAGCTATCCCCTCATCAGCGGCGATCCTAAAACCGCTTTAAAAGAGGTTTACTCAGCAGTGATCACCGAAACAGTTGCTAAAAATCTGTTCGGAACAATTGATGCCGTTGGCAAAACATTTAAGTACGACCTGAATGTGATGAAGGTGACCGGCGTAATGAAGGATTACCCGGAAAATACGCATTTCAGAAGTGATCTGCTAATTTCATGGAGTACCCTAATAAAATCTGTCGACCCGAAAAATGATATTGATAATGCCTGGTTAAACGATGGTTGCTTGACATACCTGTTACTAAGGCCCGGCGTTGACCCGAAAGCGCTGGAAGCAAAATTTAAACCTTATGTAGATGGCGTATACAAAAAGATCAACTGGTCGGGCGCCAGCGCGGTTTACCATTTATTGCCATTGGAAAAGATACATCTTTCACCAAATTTAATGGTCGAAGCGGAACCTCACGGCGATGGCAAGTCGGTTTATTTATTGGCCGGGATAGCCATATTTGTGATCATCATCGCCTGGATCAATTATATCAACCTGGCCACGGCCCGCGGTATCGGCAGGGCAAAGGAAGTGGGCGTCCGCAAAACTTTAGGATCAAATAAGGGGCAGCTGCTTTGGCAGTTTATGCTGGAGGCTATGCTGCTTAACGTGCTGGCCGTTATACTGGCCATTGTGCTGATCATCGTTTTCCTCCCGATTTTTTCGGCCATATCAGGGCAGAATATCACCCTTGGACTTTTGTTTACCCCAGTTTTTTGGCTGGCAGTTACCGGGCTGGTTTTGGTGGGCTCATTCTTTTCAGGCTTTTACCCGGCCATTGTCCTGGCAAGCTTCCAACCGGTAGAAGTCTTGAAGGGAAAATTGTCCGCGTCCTCACGCGGTGTCATCCTGCGTAAGATAATGGTGGGTTTTCAATTTGCTGCTTCTATCTTTTTACTCATCTGGTCCCTTGCGGTTTACCGGCAGGTGAGCTTTATGGAAAGACAAAACCTGGGTATTAATATCGAACAAACACTGGTGATTAAACAGCCGCTGGCGCACATCGATTCGTTTTTACGCAGCATGAGCGCTTTTAAAAACGAATGTTTGCGCAACCCCTCTATAAAAAGCCTTACCGTGTCCACTTCCATACCCGGCGAACCGGTTGGCTGGAATGCCGGTGGCATCAAACTAAAAGGGACTGATCAGTCGCAGGGCAAACAATACCGCATTATCGGCGGCGATTATGACTACCTGAAAGCCTACGGCGCAAAGCTGATTGCCGGCCGGGTTTTCTCCAAAGACTTTACTACCGACCCGAATGCAGTTGTATTTAATGAAAAAGCAACCGAAGAAATGGGCTTCGACAAACCGGAACAGGCTGTCGGCAAACAAATTGATTTTTGGGGACAGGTGTACACCATTATAGGGGTGGTTGAGAATTATCACCAGCAGTCGCTGCATGATGCCTATGACGCGCTTATTTTCCGCTGCATACCCGATGTGCGCGGCAATGTATCGGTAAAAATAAATACCGCAAATTTGCCCCAAACCCTGGCCACTTTAAAAAGCAACTGGAAGACGTTTTTTCCGCAGGACCAGTTTGATTATTTTTTCCTCGATCAGCATTTTAACGAACAATACCATGCCGATAAACAATTCGGGCAGGTATTTGCTGCATTTACCGGCATAGGCATCCTGGTAGCCTGTTTGGGCTTATTCGGCCTGGTTTCGTACACCATCGTACAACGCACCAAGGAGATCGGTATACGCAAAGTGCTGGGCGCTTCTGTCAATACTATACTTCAACTATTGTACAAAGACTTTGCCCAACTGGTGGTCATCGCATTTGCCGTTGCGGCGCCGTTGGGCGGGTGGGCTGTACACCAATGGCTGCAAAGCTATGCATTCAGGATCGACATTAGTTGGGTGTTTTTTGTACTGCCGTTTATAACGGTGACGTTTATTGCCATGGCTACCGTTTCGTACCTTAGCGTAAAAGCGGCGTTGATGAACCCGGTTGTTAGTTTGAAGGTTGAATAGTTATTAGTCATTGGTCATTGGTCATTGGTCGCTCCGCCTTTGTTAGAGTGGTCTCCAACAAACCGAAATTCCTTTAAACAAGTCCTGTTACGAGTCGTTGGAGGGCACATCAAGGCGGGCAAAAAAATGGCCGTTTTTGGCCACGAAATATTTTCTTTTTTTAAACTTTAAACCGCCTTGTTGGTTAAAACAAAATTACTTTTATAAGTAACGTTGAAGTTTCGAAAAAGGAAATAATTGCTGTTTAATTAAAATATAAACCAATGGTCAAAGATGTACTTAAAAAAGTTAAGTTAGAACTGAAGATGCGGGCCGGCGTCATCAGCAGGATAAAAAAGGAAACTTCGGTTAATCATAAGTGGCACGGCAATGAATACGGCGGCTTTTATGTGCATCCCAACGGCTTAAATAACAACTCGATCGTATATTCATTTGGGATAGGCGAGGATATTTCCTTCGATGAGTCGGTTATCAATAGTTACGGGTGTAACGTGTTTGCTTTTGACCCAACCCCAAAATCTATCGAATGGATAAAAAATCAAAAGCTGCCTTCCAAATTTACCTTCTATGACTACGGGATCGATTCTAAAACAGGTTTCGTTAATTTTAATTTACCCAAAAACGAAAATTATGTTTCAGGAAGCGTTTTAAATCATCAAAACGTAAATGAAAATAATACCGTTTCCGTTCCGATGAAGTGTTTTAAAGATATTACCAACACCTTTGGTCATAAACACATAGACGTTCTAAAAATCGACATCGAAGGTTCGGAATATACGGTTATGAATGACATTTTATCATCTGATGTGAAAATCGATCAAATATTGTTGGAGATACATGAAAGGTTTTTTGATGATGGAAAAGAAAAAACCAAAGCATTATTAAAATCATTGAAAGATCATGGATACAGCGTATTTGCCGTATCAGATTCCGCGGAAGAAATTTCGTTCATAAAAACTTCATCAGGGACAAACGCTTAAAGCCTTATCCGGAAAATATAAGCTATACACACGGGATTATCCGGCAACTGTCTCCAATTCCTTTGGTGCAAATGGATTTATATACAACATTACTAATTAATTAGTTTTATTACTAATAAATTAGGAATTATAAAAAATTTCCATTTATTTTGGTTTGTGAACGAAATAACATTCCAACATTTCAACGTTTCAACATTCCAACCATGCTTAAAAACTACATCAAAACCGCCTGGAGAAACTTGTTAAAGAACAAGTTTTATTCCCTCATCAACATTGCCGGTTTAACCGCCGGGCTGGCAATCGGCATCCTGATATTGTTATGGGTGCAGGACGAATTGAGCTTTAATGCTTTTCCTAAAAAAACGGCTGACATTTACCGGCTGGAGCTTTTTGGCGGGACGGGGAGCAGCAGGCAGATATTCACCGTTGGCGTTGCGCCGATAGGCCCGCTGGCCAAACAACAGCTGCCTGATGTACTCGACCAGGTGCGTATCATCGACAATAACGATTACTCGCTGTATAAATACCAGGATAAAGTGTTTGGCGATGAAAATGCGGTTTATGCCGATCCTTCCTTTTTCTCGATATTCGACTTTAACCTGGTACAGGGTAATCCGTCAAAACCTTTTCCTGATGATAATTCTGTGGTGATCACTAAATCGACGGCCGAAAAATGTTTTGGCCAGGCGAACCCAATAGGGAAGGTGATTATTGCGGACAACAAAGCGAATTTTACGGTTAGCGGCGTGATCAATGATTTCCCGAAAAACTCTGACCTAAACTTCGACATGATCATGCCCATGAGTTTGCACATGAAACTGATGCTGGCCCAAAATACTGACATGAGCAACAACTTCAATTTTTTGAGTTACGAAACGTTTTTACTGCTTAAACCCGGGAGCGACTTAAAAAGCCTTGCCACTAAAATACGGCAGATCCATTTAAACCATAAAGCTGACGATACGGATGCCGAGTATTTATTGCTGCCGCTCTCAAAAATGCATTTGTATAACGCGGACATGAGTGATAAAGGCATGGCCACGATCAGGATTTTTATCATAATTGCAGTATTGATATTAGTGATCGCCTGTATCAACTATGTAAACCTGTCCACTGCAAGGTCGATGCTTCGTTCAAAAGAAATAAGCATGCGCAAAATAGTAGGGGCGGGCAAGGCGCAGCTTTTTATCCAGTTTATTGTGGAGACGGCGCTATTATTTGCCCTGGCGACATTTTTGGCTTTGGGGCTCATTTTCATATTAATGCCGTTATTTAACCAGGTATCCGGAAAACAGCTGTCGCTCAATCTTGGCGATTACCACATCTGGCTGGTGATATTAACGGCCATAACCGGTACGCTGGCAGCCTCAAGCATTTACCCGGCGCTGCTGCTTTCGTCATTCGAGCCGCTCAAAGCCTTAAAAGGAAAAATTTCCGCTGGCATTGGCGATGTTTTATTCCGCAAGATATTGGTGGTTACGCAATTTGCATTTTCCATCGTATTGATCATCGGGACCATCATTATTACCGGTCAGCTGAATTATATGCGGTCGAAAAATTTGGGTTATGATAAGTCGGATGTTATATCGGTTTGGATGCGCGATATGGCGCCGCATTACGAAGCGGCCAAATCCGAATTGTTAAAACAGCCTGGTGTGCTGGCGGTTACCCGGTCGAACCAAAACATCGTACGGTTCCAGGGTTTTACCGGGTCAAGCGATTGGGACGGAAAAGATCCCAAAACCAACCTGATGGTGCACCCCCTTGCGGTTGACAAGGACCTGATATCGTTTTTTAATATGAAGCTGGTGGCGGGCGCCTCTTTTACCGGTGCGCGGACCGACACCGCCCGTTTTATATTAAATGAAGCGGCCATTAAGGAGATAGGCATGAAGGATCCCATTGGCAAAAGATTTAAAATGGAAGGGATAGACGGGAAGATCATCGGGGTAGTGGGGGATTTTCACTATGCTTCGATGAAGGAAAAAATAGCCCCGGCCGTTTTTTGGTACCAGCCGCAGTATTTCAACAAAATGTACATCAGAACTACCCGCCGGGATGCCCCAAAAGCGCTTGCCGCCGCCGAAAAGCAGTTTAAACAATACAACGGCGAATATCCCTTCGGTTATGCTTTTTTGGATGATATTTTTAATAGCATTTACCAGGGTGAACAGCGCGAAGGAACTTTATTTACTTATTTTGCCGGCATTGCCATATTTATCTCCTGCCTTGGCTTATTGGGACTTGCCGCCTACACAGCACAAGTGCGCACCCGCGAAATAGGGGTACGCAAAGTATTGGGGGCAAGCGTGGGCCGCATCGTCGGCCTGCTGGCGCAGGATTTTATTAAACTGGTGTTTATTGCCATTTTAATTGCAACGCCGGTGGCCTGGTTTGCTATGTACAAATGGCTGCAGGATTATGCCTACCGGATCAGTATCGGCTGGTGGGTGTTCGTGCTGGCTGGGTTAGTCGCGGTTGTTATAGCATTTATCACCATTAGCTTTCAAACCATTAAAGCTGCGCTGATGAACCCGGTTAAGAGCCTTCGATCTGAATGAGCCGCTGCCTCGAAGAGCGTTTGCGCAGTGAACCGGGAAGAGTAATTTTGATGTTAACCCTGATTTTATAATACATTGATTATCAATTATTTAATTTAGGGTTAACATGAAATGTGTTAAGTTGTGTTAACCCTTTTGCGTGATTATGGATGGGCGTTAATGGCATGTTGACGACTTATTATAAGCTTACCTGTTTTTTCTTTCCCTCCAGGTCGGGCAAAAGGCCGGTGATGATGCCGATCAGCGGAAGGAACGCACATACTGAAAATACATAGTTAATGCCCTTTTGATCGGCTAACCAGCCGAGATAGGCCGAGCCTAAGCCACCCATGCCAAATGCCAGTCCAAAAAACAGGCCGGACACCGTGCCCACTTTGCCCGGCAACAGTTCCTGCCCGTAAACCACGATTGCCGAAAATGCCGACGACAGGATGATACCGATAATGACGGCTAAAACGATGGTCCATTGCAGGCTGGCATGGGGCAGCAGTAATGAGAACGGCGCAACGCCCAGTATAGAGAACCAGATAACATATTTGCGCCCGAATTTATCGCCCAAAAAGCCGCCGATCAGCGTGCCTGCCGCTACGGAAGCCAAAAATAAAAACAAGTACAGCTGCGATTGTTTTATAGTAAGGTGAAACTTACCGATAAGGAAAAAGGTGAAATAATTGGTCATGCTGGCCAGGTAAAAAAACTTAGAAAAGATAAGCAGCAGAAGTACGATCAATGAGATAATTACCTTTGTTTTTGAAAGATCGGAATGTATTTCGTTGTGGGGCGAAGGGTTGGCAGCCTTTCTGATTAAATGCCCCTGGTACCATTGGCTGACTTTTGATAGCAGGACAATACCGAGCACCGCTACCAGCGTAAACCACAAAATATAGTGCTGCCCCCTGGTTACCACGATAAGCGCCACCAGCAAGGGACCGACCGCGCTGCCTGCGTTGCCACCCAACTGAAAAATAGACTGCGCTAACCCCTTTTTGCCGCCAGATGCCACACGTGCCAGCCGCGACGACTCGGGATGAAAAATAGAAGAGCCTACGCCCATTACGGCCACTGCGCAAAGCAATGTAATGTAGCTGGGGGACATGGCCAATAGAATGATGCCTGTTAGTGTTAGGCCCATGCCCACAGGAAGCGAATAGGGGCGCGGTTTACGGTCAGTAAATGTACCTACTATGGGTTGCAACAGGGAAGCCGTTACGTTGAATGTGAAAGTAATGAGGCCGATCTGGGTATAATTTAAATGGAAGTTTTTCTTCAGCAAAGGATAAACCGAAGGAATAACCGACTGCAGCATGTCATTAATCAAATGACCGGCACTAATGGCAAATAAAACCCCAAAAAGGGTTTTTTGAACGAGTTGTTTTGGTTCTTCGGTTATAGTTGATTCCATCTGAAAAAGGTTTCCCTGTGAAAGGATGTATCGATATGACAAAAATGGTGTTTTCCGCCGGGCAACCAAAACCCATCCGGTTTGATTGCATTAATATGATATTGCAGTTTTATAAACCGTAATTTTGTCGTTTCAAAAAGCAAAGGAGGCTATATGGCGCGCCGGCAAAATGGCCGAAATGTTTCAGTTAAAATTGCTTCAGCCAAAAGCAATCCGCTCAATATTTTATAAACTGACGCCCATTGCCATTATCTTGTCACATCTTTTCTGCAGATTTATTTTATTTACCCCCATTTGTAACGGATTGATTACTTTCGCCTGAAAATACAACCTTGCAGTTGATTATAATTTAACATTGAATTTGCGTTTTTCTGCCGGTTTTTGAAACTTATATGAAGTTATTTTTTACATTTTGTTTCTTTTTGACCGGATCACTTTTTTTTACTTTGGCTTCTTTTGGGCAGGAGAAAACGCCCGTGCCAATTAAGGTTATTCCGGTTAAACCAAAACAGGCAGATTCTATACTTTACAAGCTGGATACAGCAACCACCGTTAAAAAGGGCGTAAAACAACGGGATGTGGCCGATCTGATAGAAGGCTTGTTCAACATCGAGCCAAGCAAAAAGCCAGATACGGTGACATCAAAACCCTCGTTTTCAATTGTGCCCGCTTTTGGTTACACGCTGGTGTCGAGATTGGCTGTTGTTTTATCAGGCAATTGTGCCTTCCGCACGGGGCCCAATTCGCGTATTTCCACCATTGCGGCCAGTTCGTCCATTACGCAGAATAAGCAGATCACCCTGCCTATACTCAGCAACATCTGGAGCAAAAACAACGACTGGAATTTTGTGGGCGATTACCGCATTTACAAATATCCGCAAAGCACCTATGGCCTGGGCAGCAGCTCAAATATAAAAAATGAAGACCCGATGGACTATGCCTATTTCCAGTTTTATGAGACGGCACTCCGACACATCGCCGGGAATATTTACCTGGGATTAGGCTATGTCATCGACGACCACTGGAATGTGTCAGATAAAGGCAACCTGAACGGAACGGTTTCGGATTACTCGCGCTATGGCGAAAACTCACATTCAATTTCGTCGGGCTTTACTTTTAATGGCTTGCTTGATTCGCGCGATAATGGTATTAACCCCTCTAAAGGCGCTTATCTTGCTTTTGAATACCGCGACAACTATTCATTTTTAGGCAGTACAACTCCCTGGCGGTCGTTGATAGTTGATGTGAGGAAATACATTCGTATCCCCGAGGATTCGGAAAACGTGCTTGCTTTATGGAACTTTGAATGGCTTACGCTGAACGGCAAGCCTGCTTACCTTGACTTACCAAGTACACAGTGGGATGCTTACTCGGCAACCGGCCGGGGGTATATACAGGGGCGTTTCCGCGGCGCCGATATGGTTTACGCAGAGGCCGAATACCGTTATCGTATCACTGACGATGGCCTTCTTGGCGGGGTAGTATTTCTAAATGGCGAATCACTCTCGGCGGCTCCGGGCACCAAACTGCAGGCTATCCAGCCCGGATTTGGGCCAGGGCTGCGGATAAAACTCAACACCATATCCAAAACCAATATCAGCATCGACTATGGTTTTGGCCGCCAGGGATCGAACGGCTTGTTTATCGACGTGGGCGAGATATTTTAGCAGTCGCTCCAGTCACATCATCATCTATTTTCATAATTTGAATTGTCAGCGATAGTCGGTAAGTTAGCGTTTACATAACACCGATTTTTATGCATAAGACTTTCATCCGCTTAAGGCCGGCCGCGCTGTTCCTTTTATTATTTTATCCCATATTATTATCTGCGCAAGACAGGCCTTATGGAAAAACCTTTGCCACCCGCAGCGAAGTTATGGCGCAGCACGGCATGGCTTGCACCAGTCAGCCCCTGGCAACGCAGGCGGCTATTGATGTGCTAAAGCATGGCGGCAGTGCGGTTGACGCCGCCATAGCCGCCAATGCCGTTTTGGGCGTGGTAGAGCCGCATGTAAATGGGATAGGCGGCGACATTTTTGCCATCGTATATGAGGCAAAAACCGGCAAGCTGATCGGATTAAACGGGTCCGGCCGCTCGCCTTACAGCCTTACGCTTGATGAATTAAAAAAGCGCGGGTTAAAATATTTGCCGGCCACGGGCCCATTGCCGGTTAACGTGCCGGGCTGCGTAGATGGCTGGTACACGCTGCATGGCCGTTTTGGTAAAATGCCGATGGACCAGGTGCTATCGTATGCCATTGGCTATGCACGCAACGGTTTCCCGGTAGCGGATGAAGCGGCAGGCTCTTTGAAAGCTATCAAAGCGATTTACGGTAAGTATCCCAACATCGTGGAGTTATATAATCCCGGCGGTAAGATTCCCGGGCGCGGCGATATTCGTACTAACCCGCAGTTAGCCAACACGCTGGAAAAAATTGCCAAAGGCGGCAGGGATGCCTTTTATAAAGGCGATATAGCCCGTACTATCGACACATTTATGCATAAAAATGGCGGTTTTTTATCGTACAAAGACCTGGCCGACCATCATTCGGAATGGGTTGAACCGGTAAGCACTAATTATCGTGGTTATGATATATGGGAATTGCCGCCAAACGGCCAGGGCATATGCGTATTGCAAATGCTTAACATCCTCGAAGGTTTTGACTTCAGCAAGATTACCTGGGGCAGCCCGGAGCATATTCATTTATTTGTCGAAGCTAAAAAGCTGGCCTTTGAAGACCGCGCCAAATACTATGCCGATCCCGACTTTGCTAAAATACCCGTCAAAGAACTGATTTCAAAGGAATATGCCGCTAAACGGCGCAAGCTTATCGATCCTAACAGGGCATCGGCAAGCTTTGAGGCCGGTAACCCCGCCCTAAAGGATGGCGATACCATTTACCTTACCGTTGCCGACGGCGACGGCAATATGGTATCCCTGATCCAAAGCAATTATAAGGGTTACGGATCGGGAATGTCGCCGGACGGATTGGGTTTTACCCTGCAGGACCGCGGCCAGTTGTTTACGCTCGAAGAAGGGCAAAATAATACCTATGCGCCGCACAAGCGGCCCTTTCACACCATTATTCCGGCATTTGTGACCAAAGATGGCAAACCCTATATGAGCTTTGGCGTAATGGGTGGCAGTTTTCAACCGCTCGGGCACGTGGAAATACTGATGAACATGATCGACTTTGGCATGAATGCCCAGGAAGCCGGCGATGCACCCCGTATTGACCACCAGGGCTCATCTGAACCTACGGGTGAGAAAAACCAGGGCGTAGGAACCATTTATCTCGAGTCGGGCTTTCCGTATGAAACCATCCGTAGCCTGATGTACATGGGACACAAGATCGGCTATGAAATACCAGGAAGCTACGGCGGCTATCAGGCTATACGGTACGACCCCGTTCAAAAAGTATATTTCGGTGCTTCGGAGAGCAGGAAGGATGGGGAAGCGGCGGGGTGGTAAGTATCCCCCCTTCAAAAACTTAAGGAGTTTCTAACTTCGTAAATTTTATAGCACTCTTGTTAAATTTTGTTAAATGCCTGTTAATCAAAGTTAAATATCTTTGCTAAACAGTTTGAACCTATACATTTGTTGTACCAATCACCCGTATATGTTCAAAAATTACCTCAAAATAGCCTGGCGCAATTTGCTTCGGCACAAAGCATTTTCTATTATCAATGTTGGCGGATTATCCATAGGCATTGCGGTTTGCCTGGTAATCTCGCTGTATGTGCATTATGAATTGAGTTACGATGCCTGGAATGTCAACAAAGACAAAATCGTCCGTATTACCAATATCATTTACACGCCTGAAGCGGACAATATCGTGATGGCTCCCTCGCCGGCCCTTTTGGCTGCTACTTTAAAGACGAATTATCCCGAAGTAAAAACGGCAGTGCGTTTTGCACCGGACAAGGCCATTATTAAAGTTAACGGCCAATTGTTCAACGAGGATTACGTTTATCAAACCGATGCCAACGTATTTGAGGTCTTTCCGTACCGGTTTATTAAGGGTGACGGAAAAAGTGCTTTGATGGATCCGCATGACATGGTAATCACCGCTTCAGTCGCCAAAAAATATTTCGGAAGCAGCGAGGCTATGGGTAAAATCATCGTATATAACAAAAAACCTTATCATGTGTCGGGTATCCTGGCCGACATTCCTGAGAACTCGGATTTGAAGATCAACGCGTTGGTCGCGGGAGATTTTTCAAAAACAACCAAATGGATGGACGACGACTTTTCAGTCTATACATTCGTACAGTTTAAGCAAAAACCTAACTACACCGATTTTGCCGGCAAGTTGGCCCTGATAGCTAAACGCGACATACAGCCCGAATTTATAAAGATGGGCGCGGTAAAGTATCACCTGAAATTTAATATCGAACCTTTGAAAGATGTGCATTTTGTTTCAGGAAACCTGGGCGACACCGAAAAAGGGGACAGGCAGCTGGTGTATATTTTCTCGATTCTCGCTGGTGTAATTCTGCTCATCGCATTACTCAATTACATAAATCTTTCAACCGCCCGGGCTACGGAGCGGGCAAAGGAAGTTGGCGTGCGC
>Ga0210389_10002915_pt1 | contig 13427 bp, 17 predicted proteins | sample IncBWH28OmetaG_FD_160127 | JGI IMG/M metagenome (GOLD analysis project Ga0210389, IMG submission 160127) | Forest soil microbial communities from Barre Woods Harvard Forest LTER site, Petersham, Massachusetts, United States - Inc-BW-H-28-O ...
GGCACCGCCGAGCCCTGACAAGAAGCGCACGACCTGACCCGGCAGGGCTGCGACGGTCCCGAAGAAGCTCCCGAGCGCTGCACCGGCAGCACCGGCAGCAGTCGAGAAGCCGCCTGCGATGGCACCGAACACGGCACCACCGAGCGACGACAAGAAGCCGACGACCTTGCCGGGGATCGAACTGACCTCAGTCCAGAAGCCTTGCAGTGCGTTCGCGATGCCGGGGCCGAGGTTGGCGAAGGGTGCGGTGATGTAGTCGAAGAGCAGCTTCGGCACCGCAGCGAGCGCTCGCAGCGCAGAGAGCACCGCATCCTTCGCTGCGTTCCACGCTCCCTGCCAGTTTCCGGTGAGCAGGTCGATCAGCACCTTAAAAATGTCCACGTACATTCGGATGATCGGCTGAATGACGTGGTATGCGTCCTGCATGAGTCGAGCCGCTGTGGTGAAAGTGGCACCGATCATTTGCCTCAATGGCGTGATGGCGTTGTAGATATCTCGGGTCGCCGCAGCGAAGAAGTGCGCGACGTCCTTGAAGGCGTTCGTCGTGTGCTCCATCGCTCCCGGTAGGTTCGTCCCGAGCCATGTGGCTGCGACCGTGAGCGCCTTCGTCATGCCGATCAGACCCTGCGTGATTCCCTTGAAGACGGCGGTGCTCAATGGCTCAAGAGCCACTGCGGTCGCATTCTTCAATGTGGCGAAGGAGCCGCCGAGTGTGGCGGTGCGCTTCGCTGTGTCGTTGATGGAGTCGCCCGATCCCTTGACCTCTTTGGAGAGCTTGCCAAAGTCGAGCTGCCCTCCTCGCACCGCCTGCACCATCTGCACTGCGCCACGAGAACCGAAGGCACCCGCCGCAATGTTGAGTGCGTCGGTCTGATTGCTCGCTCCCTTGATGGCGGTGATGGTGGCGTCCATCGCTGCGGGGATGTCTTTCACGCCCGCCTTTGCGAACTTGGCACCCGCAATCTGCATCGCCGCCATGACCTTCGACGTGTTCACGCCATGCTGCTCAAAGCTCGCCAGCATCGAAGTCGAGTCGCTGAAGCTGTAGCCCATCGTGCGCAGCTGTGGCGCGAACTTCGTCACGTTGCCTGAGAGGGACGAGAAGGTCACTCCTGTCTTCTGGCTCGCCGTGAACATCTGATTCATGGCGGTCGTGGCGTCTTTGCCGTGAAGGTCCCACTGCTCTAGCGCCTTCGACCCTGAATCGACATTCGTCTTCAGGTCGGTTCCGGTGATGCGTGACAGGGTGAGAAACTGCTTCGACAGTCCCTCAAGATTCGGCCCGGTCGTGCCAGTCATACGCTGCACTTCGGTGATGGCAGTGGTGACATCGGCGAAGGAGGACGGCCCGCTCTTTGCCACATTGCGGAACGACTGCTCTAGGTTGGCCAAGTCTTTACCGGTCGCACCAGTGTCGCGAGCAATGGTGCGGTATTGAGTCTCAAAGTCTGAGCCCATCTTGTAAAGCGCAGTGCCGACACCGACTGTCGCAGCGACTGCTGCGGCTGCTGCGATGCCGTACGGACCCGTTTCGCCGAGCATGCCAGCGAGCCCGGCGATCCCGCTCTTCGATCCGCCGAGCCCCTTCTCCATCCCGCCGCCCATCGAAGAGCCGAGCTTGTTTCCGAGCAGCGCTCCGACAGGGCCGAGCTTCGCCCCGAGGTTGCCACCGAGTGAAGTCAGCTCAGACTGAAGCCCCTTCGTGTCAGCACTGATGCCGACATAGCCCTTCCCGACTTCAGTGCCCGCCACGGCTCACGATCCTCTTCAGGTCACGCCATGAGATGCGCTCTCGCTTGCGCTCGACCTCACCCGGTCTGCGTATGCGCAGCGGGTCTGGTATCTCCTTGGCTCCGCTCAGTGCGAGCAGGGTGCGGTACTGCGCAAAGCTGATCTCAGCCAGCGATGCGAGCATCTCATGCTGATCCCACCCGATGCGCCGGCGCTCGGCTGCCTTGTCGCAGAGCGCGTCGAAGTACGCACGCCCACCTGCGAGCAGCTCGGCAGGTCCGCAGCCTGTCATCAGTGTCAGCTCGGCGAGGAGATCGGCGGCTCCGCTCCGTTGCTCGGAGCCGTTGCCGTAGGGTCCTCGGGAGCGAAGTCCGCAAGCTCAGAGCCGACGAACTGGCGCAGCCACTCCATCAGCTCACCATGACTCTCAGGGGCTCGCTCGTGTGCGTCATAGAAGGCGAGCCATCCGTTATCCGCTGCGCTCTCAGGCGCACGCTTGAACGTGTCCTCAAAGAGGACGGCCAGGAAGGGAGAGCCGACGTGTGCGACCTCGGTTGTCCCGTCCCGGCGTGTGAACACCAGGACCTGAGCCACTACGCAGCAGCTTCGTGGTCAGCCTGCGCCCCGTTGCCAGCGACGGTCGTCCAGTCATCGGGGAAGACGAACTTGTAAGCCACCGGTGCAGCCTGAATCGAGAACGTCAGAGGCATCTCAGCCGCTCCCGACTTCTTCCACGGGATCACCACGTTGTCACTGAGCAGCACCCGAGGAGCCCAAAACGCCCACTCGTCGCCGCCATCGACAGCGGTGATGTAGAGCGCTCGCACGTCGAGTGTCTCTGCGCCTGCGGGCATGAACTCGCCCGATGTGCTGTCGATAGTGCCACCACCGAGAGCGAGGAGAAGGTTCGCCACACTCGACTGCATGAGCGTGAACTTCACACTCTTCGGCGCTTCGGTCGTGATGAGTCGCAGGGTGTCGAAGCTCTGCCATCCCTTCAGCTCATCTGTCGTCTTGCCGAACGTGAACTCCACACCGTCCTCAGTGGCGAAGCCGTGATCGGTCCATGCCGCAGGCACTGTCGTCGTCGGCAGTGCCGTGTCAGCTTGCGCCGTGTAGATATTGCCGGTGCCTGCTACGTACAGCTCGGTTGCATCCTGTCCAGCCATTACTGCTCCTTCCCGACAGGGACTGCCTGTCGTGTTGAGTCGCGACGAGGACTGCTCGCCGCAGGCGACGACACGTCGCCGATGTGTAGATCAGGGCTCGAGCTGGTCGGTGTCTGATAGCTCGGCCAGAATCGGATGCCATTGAACATCAAGAACGAGATATTGAGCACGCCGGGAAACTGCGATGCGGTCGAGTAGAGCAGCACATCACCGCTCGGCTGAAGGAGCACTTGCAGCGCCGTGCGTGGTCCGCTGTAGCCGCCGAGATCGCACGGTGCGAGAACGACTGTCGGCTCACTCGGGCGATAGTTGACCGGCAGGTTTCCGATGCGCACCTGAGCTGTGCCGGTCCACGGATTAAGCCCGGCGTAGCCGTCCATCACGATCTCTCCGTGATGACGAGCGAAGCGGATCGGGTTCGTCGGCATCCACACCGGATCGAGTGTGAACGGCAGCCACAGCGGCGGCTGGTCGAGCTGGTGCAGCGTGACCTCACCGGGATCACCCTTCGGACCAGTCGAGCCTTGCGGACCAGTGTCGCCGTGCGGCCCTCTGTCACCTTCGATCCCCTGCGGCCCTGGCTCACCTTGCAGACCTTGCGGACCATCTGCGCCAGGATCACCTTGCGCACCGGGAGGACCCTCGGGGCCGTCAGGACCGTCAGCTCCTTGTGGGCCGACGATCTGTCCGACATCGACCCACCCGCTCGACTGTGAAGCCTGCGACACGAACACGAAGAGATGTCCGTCAAGGGGCTGCTGGCCGAGGACGGTCTGGTAGAAGAGCCCTTCACCGACTCGACACTGATACGCCGGTGTGCCGGGTCGATCCCAGTCGGGCGGCAGGTAGCCGGTGGCAGGCAGGTCGAGCGGAGTCTTCGTGATCCCGAAGCGCCCGACGATGACCGTTGCCGCGCCATCTTGACCGGGCGGACCCTGCTCGCCGAGTGCTCCCCGAGGACCCTGAATGCCTTGAATGCCTTGTGACCCTGGCGGGCCCTGGCCACCAGTCGGCCCACCGGGACCCTGCGCTCCTCGCTGCCCTTCAGAGCCCGTGTCTCCCTTCTCACCGGGCGGACCCTGCGAACCCTGCGGACCCTGCGAGCCAGAGGCACCAGGAGGACCCTGCGGCCCTGTCACGACCGCAGGATTGATCCATCCTGTCGGGTTCGCTTCAGTGCTGACGAAGACCCACAGACCTCCGGTGCGAGTGTCGATGCCCGCCTGCCCGACGAGAAACTGAAAGTCGGCGACCGGGGTGAAGGGTCCGTCCCATCCCGCAGGGATCAGGCCGCTCGGTGGCAGCTCGCTCGGGTCACGGTTGGAGAAGCTGCCGACGATGGTGGTCGTGGCTCCTGGCTCACCTGGCACACCGGGCGGACCTTCGACTCCCTGCGGACCATGCGGACCCATCGGGCCGGGAGGACCCACTGTGCCAGCGCTCACCCCGACCTTGATCTCGGTGGCAGGAAGATCGACGGTCACGGCTCGACTCATGCGAGCACCGCCTCACGCAGTGGTGGAGTCACTCGGGTCACTGAGATGATGGCTCCTCGCAGCACTGTGCGGCCTTCTCCTGCTGCCGGGTCGCGCCCGGTCACATCGAAGTCAGACCACCGCCGAGAAGGCAGGAGGAGTGTCTCTGAGCCCCGCAGGTACAGCTGCACACCGGTCGGGGTCGGGGTGCACGTCCATGCCATGCGAGTCCCGCCACCAGTGTCGATCTCGGCGGCCCACGTCCAGCCGGTCACGTCTGCGGGCTGGCCGCCGACAGAGAGCACGATCTCAAAGTCGAAGGCGTCGCCTTGATACGCACGGAAGCGCCACCACTGCGGCACCAGCTCAAGAGTGTTCAAGGTGTCACTCATGGCAGCGGGGCTCGCAGTGGTCGCACGAGAAGCTGAGCAGTGAAGCGATACCTCGGCTTCGGCGGGTTGAAGCTCGCATCTGCGCTCTGCACCAGTGAGGACACGAGGACGGAGAGCACCACGCCTTGCGGCCACTCGCCGACAAGCTTCTGTGCCATGCAGGCTCGCACTGTCTCAGCCAGCGAGCGCAGTGGTGGGAAGCCACCGTCAGCCCACACATCGACCTGCATGCTCGGATTGTCGAGCCAGTACGGGTGCCCGCCGTAGAGCGGATCGCCGCCGAAGCGGTACACACGCGCCAGCGGGAACACACGAGGAGACTTCGGCACGATGGAGTACAGACGACCCTCGAGCTCGGCCAGCTCGGGCATGCCGGCGAGTGCGCCGATGACGAGCGCTTCGGAATCTGGCAGGACGATTGTGTCGGTGCTCATGTTGGAACGTAGACCTCCACCACGCTCTGCACTGCGGAGCCGAGAACGTTTGCCGGTTCGTTGTTGATCGAGCCGAACTCGATCCAGTGCCAGTACCACGAAGAGCTTGCGAGCATCGCTGTCGGCGTGTCTTCGTCATCTTTGATGCGAGCGAAGAGCGAGCTGCGATAGTCGCCCGTTCGCTCAGGGGCTGCCGAGTAGGCAGCGTTCAGCGCATCCTTGGCCACTCGCACCAGCAGCGAGCCCATCTCAGGAGTGTCGGTGACCTTCTCCGCTGCGTCGGGATAGATCGTGATCCCACCAGTGATCGGCATCAGGCTGCCCTCGCTGCGGTCGCTTCGATGTGGTCGAGTCGCCCCGACAGTGTGTAGGCGGGCCAGGAGTCACCCCGAAACTCGTACGTCACGCCGTCAACGATGAGCTGATCCGCAGCCTTCGGTGGCACGGCGTTCGGCAGGAAGGTCACGAGCCACGTCGTGTCGCTCAGCTGTCCCATATCGCCGATCTCTTGTCGGCCCCGCTGCTGAAACTGGCACAGCGTGTCCACGTCGAAGAAGAAGTCAGTCGGGTTGCCATGCGCATCAGGCGCACCGCTCGACTGGTAACGGATGGTGCACTTGCGAGTGAGGTTGCGAGCGACACTCACGAGAGCTGCCTCTGTGCTCGCTCAAGGTCTGCGATGTCTCCTGGCCACCACCAGTCGCCGCCATAGCCTCCGAGTCCGTACTCCAACGGGTGCGGCACCACGAGCTTGAGCGAAGCGAGATCGGGCGCACGCCAGGGCTTGAGGAGCAAGCGCCAGCCTTCAGGCAGGAGCGAGCTGTCAGACCAGTTCGTCGCGTAGGCCGTCTGTACCCACCCGATGCGCTCCATGCTCACCGCACCATCAGGACCGGCAGGCTCGGCCACCAGTCGAGCGGTGACCTGACAGGTCACGAGCACCACTGCATCGGGCACCGGGCCGGGGTCGATGGCTTCAGGGTCCGTGTCGTCATAGTGAACCCACGGCAGCACTCCCGGCGCGACACTCGCCACCACCGACGACCCGACTCCGAGCAGGAAGGTGACCCTCTCGGTGTCATCGGCTGACACGGGGCCGATGAGCAGTTCGTAATCGTCGATGGTGGCAAGAGCCTGCATCAGAGGAGCACCACCGCCACTGCGAGTGCAGCGAGTCCGAGTGCGATCAGACCCAGTGCGATGTGCGCTCCGACACGCCCGAGAATGCCAAGTCCCGCAGCGAGCACGAAGAGCACAGCGGCGATGATGCCGAGCACATCGACACCGTTCGGGCTGGCTGAGATGAGGACGGCCAGCATCACTCCTCCCCTTCAGGGTCTGGCTCTTCAGGGTCTGGCTCTTCAGGGTCTGGCTCAGGCGGCGGTGGTGGAGCCGAGTCGCTGAAGTCGAAGTCCACCGGGTCTGACTCGCCGCCACCGGGTACATCGGTGAGCACTGACACTGGCACAGTGTCCGCAGCGGGGAAGAGCCCACCGCTGATCTCAAGCACCACTTCGTTCGGCCCTCGGTAGTGCTGACCGGTGTGCGTCCATGCCCGCTCAAGGGTCGCACCGAAACGAATCTGCGAGCACTGGCCGAAGCCGCCGCCGTAGATATGCAGATTCGTGTCAGACGGTGGGCCGAGCGGCAGCTCAACCGAGCTGAGCGCTTCGATGACAGGCTTGCCGGGAGCCGGGACCATCACGCTCTGCAAGATGCGCTGCCCGCTTCCACCATCGACCACGATGGCCTGAAACTCACCATTCCCGTAATCGTGGAAGCCACCGTTCGCAGGTAGTGACTGGTCCGTCCCATCTCCCCAACGAACACGGAGCGGACCAGTCGCACCAGTGACTGCAAAGGTCACCCTGCGTCCTGCGATGGTGGCCACGAGCGTCGCGGCCACGGCTCAGCTCTCCTTGCTCGCAGCTGACTTCCCACCGTTGCCACCGTTGCCACCGTTGGCAGGAGCTTCAGCAGCAGATGTCTCTTCAGGAGCTGCGAAGTCAGCACCAGCAGGCAGAGCCGCAGGCGGAATGTGTGACCACGGCTTCGCTCCTGCGGGCACCTTCTGTGTCACCGGCTGGCCGATCACGCAACCGAGTCGCATGTGCACACGCATGATGATCTTGTCATCTTGGAACGCAGACACGACCACGGCTCCGGTGTTATCGACCAGCACGCCCTCGGCGCTTGAGTCCACCGTCACGTCCTGACGCACTCCGAGTCGCAGGCAAGTCCAGTCACCAGTGAAGCTGAGCGCCTTCGTTGTGTCGAAGGCCCCGCCTCTCGACCATGCGACCGGCAGACCGAAGATCGTGTCAGGGTTCGTCTGCGCAATCGACGGCACGAACAGTGGCTCACCAGTGGTGGTGCGACTTCCACGCATCCGACCTCGAGCCGCTACGTCGGCGGCATGGCCTGTCGGGTCGAGCCCCTGACTCTCGACAATGGAGAGACACGCGTTGTAGAGCCCTGCCATATCGGCAGCCGGTGCAGCAGGAAGCGCAGCAGCTGTGCTCTTCGCCAGCACACCGCCAGCCGGGAAGCTCGCAGGCGCACCGACACCGAAGAGGACCGCCTCGTCAATGACGAGAGCGAGCGCTTCGATCATGCGTGGCTGTATCGAGTCCCACAGTGGGAAGCCAGCGTCATCGAGATACGCAGTCGGGACGTCGATGGTTGCCGCGACTTCTTCAGCCTTGAGGAGCTGAGATGTCCACGCCATCGTGGTCATCGGCTTACGGTTCGTCGGCGCAGCTGCGACCCATCCCGCTACGGGCAGAGTGCCGAGCACGGGCACAGCTTCTGCGCCAGTGGGCATCGGCTGCACATTGCCGAGCGTGAGCGCCACGGACTGATTGACGACTCCTTCGATGACCGCAGCCTGCACTTCGGTCGGGATCAGATTCTGGTCAAGAGTGACCATTTCGGGATGCTCCTATCGGGACTTTCGGAGCAGTTCGTCCATCCCTCCCGAAGGTGTGCTTGCGCCAGTAGTCGAAGCTCTGCCGTGCGACCCGCCGTCAGCTGAGCCGATGGTCTGAGCGCCATTCTTGAGAAACGGCTTCTCGTCCAGCAGAGCTGACACGAGCGCCTTCACGTCGCCCGTGATCTCTCCCTTGTCATCGACTGCGATGCTGTCGGCCAGCAGCGCGACCACGATGTCAGGATCAAGCGCACCTGCTCTCGCCGCTTCCGCTGTGACAGCGGAGCGCACGAGCAGTCGGTTGCGCTGCTCCATCGCCGTGCTCGCTCTTGCGTCGGCTTCGCTCTTCGCCTGCTGCGCTCGCTCAAGTTCGGTCTGGCTGGCGCTCTCAAGTTCGGCGAGTCGCTTCTTCGTCTCGTCGTAATCCGAGAACTTCTGTCGCTCACGAGCGACGAACCTATCGACCTGCTCCTGCGTGAACGTTGCGCCGGTAGGTGCGCTCCCCGGCTCGGAGCTTCCGCCAGTCGATCCTGCTGCGCTCCCTGGCTCAGAGCTTGCGCCAGTCGTCCCGCTGGCTCCGGGTGCTGCATCGGTCATGGTGCATCCTTTCTTGTCTCGTGTCAACTAACCTCGGCACTTGCACCGAGCATCGCAAGATGTCCACCGCTACGTGACCTCTTGAGGGACCGCAACCCCATTGGTCTAACCGCAATCGGAGAGCCCTTCGGGGCTCCTCGGTGCTACACATCTTCAGGCATCGCAGGCTCGACCGAGCAAGTGCAGCCAGGGTGCACCGGCATCAAGTCCTCGGAGTGATAGAGCGCATCAGAGATCAGGACACAGAACTCACACGAGCTACCAGGAGAAGGCACCCGGTAGTACCCGATGAAGCGATTGGAGCTGTCGGACACGACCTGATCCATTGCCTCGCGCTGGCTGAAGCTCAGGTCCGTCAGTGACTGTGTGCCGACAAGATCGGAGCCCCATTGCACGATCTCGTCTTGTGACATCGCACCATCGGAGAGCGCTCCCCAAAGTGAGTACATCGGGATGCGCCAGGCTTCAGTGATGTCACCATTTCGGATCGCATCGCCGACGACTGACTCAAGGTCGAGCGTGATGCGCTCTCCCGCCTTCGCCGAGCACAGCGACTGAATCAGTCGAGCCTGAATCGTCTGCGCTTGCACGCTCATCCGAGCTGCCGGCACAGCCAGTGCGTCAGGATCGTCCCAGTTCGGCAAGCTCTTGTAGAGCGCCAGTGTCTGCCCGACAAGCTGAGTGCGCAGCTGCGCTGCTCGCTGCTGATACATCAGAGCGGCAGCGCTGGCCATCAGCGAGGAGCAGGCGGTGGTGGCGGGACAGGAGTCGCGCTCAGCTGCTGCTGGCCGAAGAGGAGTGCCTCATCTGCTCGCTGTGACAGCATGCGCCCGATCTGCTGCGGGCTGAAGAAGCCACTCAGCTCCCACAGCATTTCGGCGGGCACTCCGATCTGTGCGAGCTTCACCAGCGCATCGGCTACCTGCGCATCAGAGCGCGACTCAGGATCAGCCCACAGCGTTTCGCAGGAGACATCGCTCGCTCGTGGGTCCTCTTGCATGAGCAGAGCGAGCCGAAGCATCTCCTCCCAACTCTCACCGAAGAAGCGTTGCCTGCGCTTGACCTTGGCCACGAGTCCTGTCTCGGCAGCCTTGAGCGCTTCGCCACTTGGCATCGGTCCATGCGGCAGCAGGTAGTGCGCCGGTGTGCGAGAGATCGCAGCGAGATGCTGTATGTCAGCCTCGGCTGCGCCGATGTAGTTCGCCAGCGTTGCCTCTGAGAACTCGCCGAACTTGGCGTCGGGGTTCTCACTCATCCACAGTCGATCCACCGCAGCCTTGAACGGCTCCTTCGGCTGTCCCGTCTCAGGGTCCCGAGGTATCTCCATCCCGGTGACCCACTTCTGCCTGAAGGCGGCGAACTGTGCGGCCAGCATCCGATTGAAGACGGTTTCGTTGATGCGGTCGATGATGTCGAGCTGCCCACCACCTAGCTCGCTGCGACCACCAGTGAGCATGCGGGGATTGTTGGAGAACTCGACTACCGGCACACGCCCGAAGGGGTTCGGCAGTGGCCAGGGTTCGCCTGCGACATCTCGCACGACCCATTGCGTCATCGGTGGGAAGGTCGAGCCTGAAGAGCCAGAGCCGCTGACGTACTTGTAGATTGCGCTCGGTGTGTAGAGCGTGGCATGCCAGAAGCCCCAATCGTCTTGCCACCGCTTGAGTGCCATCAGTGTCATGTGCCGATCTGATGCAGGCGCGTAGCAGATGACCTCTGCGGGATGCTCAGCGGTGATCCGCACATCGCCTGCATCGTTCGGCCAGACAAGCGTGTAAGCCCATCCCCACACGAGCGCTTCAACGTGTACCTCGTCAGAGCGTGCATCGAGATTGTTTGACTGCCACAGCTCACGCCACAGCTCGAGGTCGGCTCCTTCACTCCCCGACCATCTGAAGCCGATGACACGCAGTCGTTCGTTCACTGCATCGACCACCAGCTCGGCCCAGTTAGAACGTGACTCGCGCAGCAGTCGCCGATAGGCATGGCTTGCCGCAAGTGTCGGACCTGCCGGCAGTCGGTGATCGCCCCGGTAATAGTCGTCATATATGCGACTTGTCTGCCAGCGTCGCGTGAGTGCATCGCCGAGGAGCTTGACCCACTGCAACGGATCGAAGGTCACTGGCGCATGCTCAGGCAGAGTCGAGATCGGAACTCCGTCGATCATGGCGGGCGATGGTCCGACAATGGTCATCGCTTCGCTCGCTTCGATGTCACTGCATTGATGCGAGCCGCTGAGCCCATCGTCGTGCTGCGTGCTCCGTAGGCTCTCGCACTCGCCAGGGTCCTCTGTCGCTGGCTCTCAGAGATGCCAGCCTTGCGAGCTTGTGTCTTCGTCGGGGCCGGGTACTTGCGAGCTGCCGGGTAGACGAAGGCTGAGTCAGGCAGCTTCGCTCGTTGCTTGGCGGTCAGTGCCATGTGTCCTCCTCAGAAGCTCGCTGCTGCGTACTTGCGGATCGGTCCAGTGTGACGCATCGCCCGATCTAACGCCATGACAGCAGCGACGATGCCGTCCACCTTCTCGGGGCTCTTCGCCTTGTCCACCTTGAGATTGCCTGCCGGGTCCTGTCGGGTCACCACATTGCTCGCCTGCCATCTCACCGCAGGATTGCCACCGTGGACGAACTTCGCCGATGCGATCAGCCGGAACAGTTCTCGTGTCGGCGCAGCCATCGAAGCGAAGCCCTGACCCATCGACACGAGCGAGAGCCCATCGTCCATGAGGTCGAGCACCAGCTGAGTCGCTCCCCACCGGTCGAAGGCGATGTCGGCCACATCGAAGCGCTCAGCGTCGAGCCCGATCTGATGGCGGATCGCCGAGTAGTCGATGACATCGCCATCAGTGACACCGAGCAGCCCATCGGCAGCCCACAGCGAAGCCTGACCAGCTGTGCGCCGATCCATATCAGCCAGCGCTGACTGCGGGCACCACAGACGCCAGAGCGCCTGATAGCTCTCCTCCTCGCCAGGGAAGAGCCAGCAGAGCGCAGCGAGGTCTGTGGTCGCAGCGAGGTCGAGCCCGCCATGACAGCGCTTGCCGGTCAGCCCTGTCTCGCTCACGAGCCCTGCGGAGCGGTCCCACACTGCGAGGTCAATGGCGCGGCCGATGGCGTTCGTGGGCTGATTCAGACGGAACTGCTTGAACGCTCGCTCTTCAGTCGGGAGCAGGATCGCCCGGTGTGCTTCATCTCTGAGGACCCTGATGTCAAGGAAGGTCCCGAGGGCGGGGTTCGCAGCTCGCCAGGTTGCCTCGCTGCGCCAGTCCGCATCTTGCGGTGCAGCGAACATCACGACCAGCCTTGAGGGATCAAGCTCAGGGTGCTCGGCCACTCGCTCAGACCAGGAGCGCTCTTGCGCAGCGAAACTGTTCGGATCGTTCTCTGCGGTCGTCGCCATCATCAAGAGCGGCTGCGCCCGTGTTCCCATCCCGGTACGCAGAGCGTCATAGACATCTCTGCTCGGCTGTGTGAGTAGTTCGTCAATGTAAGCGCCTGCGGGCGAGCTTCCGAGAACGCCCGCCGCATCTCCCGCAGCTGTCGTGAGGAACGATGCGGTGCTCGGGTCCACGAGTCTGCCGGCAGACCGCAGCACTTCGATCCGCTTGCGCAAGATCGGCGACAGCTCGACCATGCGTGCTGCCGCTCTGAAGACGTGCCCGGCTTGATCTCGGTCGATGGCGAGCCCATACACTTCGGCGGCCTGCTCTCCTTCGGCCACGAGCAGATACAGACAGATGCCAGCGAGTAGCTCCGTCTTCCCATTCTTGCGAGGCAGGAAGAGGTACAGCGTGCGATACCTGCGCACGTAGCGTCGGCGCTTGCGGTCGAAGACGACTTCGCCGAACAGGGGCTCGAGTATCGTGCGGCGTTGCCACCGAGCCGGGACGAAGGGCTGACGTGCAAAGTCTCCTCGGGTGTGGACGAGAAGCTCAGTGAAGAAGTGATGCACATGAGCAATGCGAGGGCGGCAGCGATGCTCGCCACGCTTGCGACAGGTGCGACCGTCGAGCGTGTAGCCGCACTCGGGCAGCGCTGCTGCCACTTGCTACCCGAGAAGGCGAGCGGGTGAAGTGATGTCAGCCTGATCGGGTGTGCCTCTTGCGATGGCAGTCACGGCAGCAGGCGAGAGCCCGAAGTCGTGAGCGTAGGCGCGCACGATGCTGGCGTAGCGGGCGAACTCTCTTGAGACAGGGTTCGTGACGATCTGCCCATCTCCTCGTGCGCTCTGAATCACTGGTCCGCTCGATGCGAGCAAGCGCTGTGCGGTGCGGTAGTGCACGATGGCATCGCACAGAATCTCAAAGCTCGGCAAGTAGCGGGGAGCGAGCAGCCCCTTCGACTCAAGCTCAGGAGCGAGCGAGTCCCACACAGCTCGACTGCCAGCGCTCAGGTGCTCTGGCGGATCGCACGGACCCGGTGTCGCTGGCGCTTCAGCCTCGGGCAGTCGATGATGCGAGCGCCTGCCTTCAAGCACTCGCAGAGGAGTGGGCTTCGGCATCGGACCGCGGCGACCCATGAGCTGCCAGGGTAGAGCCCGATGGCAGTCGCTGTCACTACCTGGCCAACGTTGGCCAGAGCTGGCCACCAGCTCCTGCCAGGATCGCTCAGGAGCCCCTGAATCGCAGGGCGTGGCCACTGGTGCCAGAGAGCGACCAGGGGAAATGACAGGGCAGCTGATACCGGGGCTCGCACGAGCCCGCT
>Ga0210389_10002916_pt1 | contig 13418 bp, 15 predicted proteins | sample IncBWH28OmetaG_FD_160127 | JGI IMG/M metagenome (GOLD analysis project Ga0210389, IMG submission 160127) | Forest soil microbial communities from Barre Woods Harvard Forest LTER site, Petersham, Massachusetts, United States - Inc-BW-H-28-O ...
TGATCGGGCTCACGCTGTCGTTCCTTGTTCACGGAGTCGGAAACGGCCAATACGTTCTCGACGTTGACAGGTCGCGGTTTCCAGAGCGACTCCACGTCATCAGAGGAAACTCCACAGGCGAAGTAGCCGACTGCCCAGTGAATCCCGCGCGGGCGTACATTCACGCCTCATCATGAGTCTTTCATGCGGCCATCCCGCCCAGCGCCCGGACCGGCCAGACGCAACCTGAATTTAGCGAAACGCAACCGTGTGGCGCCGCCATGGGCGCATCCGTGAATTTTCCCGATGCCTACCCAATGGGGCACGAAAATCAGGTTCCCTGATAGGGTCCGGTATCCCATCCAAAGAGCCGGCACAACAAGTTCCGAAAGCGTTCGATGGAGGAGCGAAGTCGAGCCGTAGCAATGGATATCGCTTGCCAATGCACAATCCGAAACTATCGGAAAAGCCGTAAAAGAAGAGTTAATAAACGATCACCGAAACGACTCAAGGTACCGAGCAATACTTTAAAGGCGCTTGAGGCGTTAAATCGAGTACGAACTTTCCCTTACATCCCTCGCGAATGGCAGGGGCGCAGCGAGGATTTGGGTACAAAAAAACTCCGGGCCATTTACGGAGAGTTGCCTGGAGACGCATAGACCGGAAGCACGGAACTGGACATGCATACCAAAAGCACGAGCGTAAGCTCGGGAACAAGGTTCAGGTGTCCTCATGGACAAGCAGTCCGTATTTGATTTCCTGCGGGAGGAATTGGATCGCACCCACGATGAGTACGTTCGCGCAAAAGAACGGTTCTATGAAATCGCGGGGCAGGCCCCAACTGGATTGCCGCACCCGGATGGAACACGGCGCGTTGAGAACGCGGCTCGCGTTCAGGCAACTGCCATGCTGGATTACGCCAAGGCGATTCACCGGTTCAACGACTTCGTGTTGGATGGGACGATTCCCGAGGAACTAAAGAACGCCCCGGAAAATCCGGTCGCCAGCGAAAAGGGCCAGTCTGAAGACACGTCCAAAAGGGCTGGATCGTAAAGTGAAGGTATCGGTCTCAATGTGGCGCGCAGAACGTGCGCTGGTGCCGCTTCAGTTCGGTACGAATCGTGCAGCTTTTCGCTGACGTTCGCGTGAGATATCTGCTGGTGCTGTTCCAATTCGATACGCAATTGCTGGCATTCGAGCTTTGCATCCTCCACCTGGGCGGAGTTGTTAGGTGGCGGTGTCTGAGGTCGCCGCTTCGCCAGGCAGCGCCAGGGCGTTGTCGTATTCGCGTCTGCGCGCGTTGAGGCCACCGTCTTGGCGATTCACAGCGGGCGCCGTCTATGGGTGAGACGATATCACGCGGCGACCATGATTGGTAAGCGTGACAGGCCGATTTTGATTTGTGGACAGTCCACCTATAGCTGGTGGTCGGATCAGCGGAAACGTCCAGAGTTCCGCATTCCCACGTAAATCACAAACAGCGCGATGACTCCTGCGATCCATCCTGCCGCGTGATTATGCATTGCCCGCGTGTCGAATTCTATCACCGGCTGACGGGACCGCAGTAAGCCAGACCCGCACGAATGATAAACGGCACGCACAGACACCCTGAAAACATTTGCATTCTGGAGTGGTTGCGTATAATCCCTCCCTGGTAGTTTTCCTGATGCCATCTCCGCGTCCTAATGGCGAAATGCGTCTATTGCGGCGCGGAGGCGATGTCTTCCATGCAGACAACCAGTTTGCGTGGACTGCTCGGAGCTGATCGACGCCAGGGGATCAGCCGCTAAAGCGTGAGCGGCGTTCCGTCGTTGGGGCCGCGTGCGGCACGGAGTCGCGGGCCGTCCGGCGTGGCCATGGGGCGCACTCGTGCGTCTTGTGGCGCAGAGTACGGCGTCTCGCGCAGGGCATAAATGGCGATGGGACGACCTGGGCTCCATATTTTCAGACGCTTCTTTGCCGGGCGGCTTGGCGCGGTAAATGCGCTCGTTGGTAGTGGGGCGCCCTCTACCGCATAACTTAGGGAGGTGAGACCTTATGGCCAACGTGTTTCTGGTTGACCTTGAACAGGCTACTACGGATCAGATCAGCAAGACACTCGCTGTTGAACACCATCGGATTATCCAAGGAAAGACCCAGGACTTCGGAACACGTGATCTGAGGCAAGCGGACATAATATTTGCCGACGGTAATCCCGCAGAGTACTTACGTCTTCTGCGCTGGGTGCGCAATGAACGCCCATCGTTGCCATTCGTGGTAGTTACCCGTATTCCCGACACGACAGCGTGGTTGGATGCCCTGGAAGCTGGAGCGACGGACTTTTGTTCTCAACCGCTAGAAGCACGCCAGATTCACTGGTTGATGGAATCTGTCTTGCGCGGACCCGGAAGCGTCGGAGCTGGCTGACCATCCTGAAAGCGGGAGGGCTGAAACCACACTCGGACCCGAAGCCTCACATCGCGAACATGTGGGCACTGACTCCCGGCGAACATATACAAAGATTCAACTATTACGGACGTCATTGCAGACTGTACTCCTGTCTGTTAGAGTTGGGTACACTGGCGGACACGGGTGTCGAGTCGTTCGGTCGTCGCAGGAAAATTGCAAATGCTTTTGCAATGCCCCAACACGGATTTGCACGCGCATGATCCAGCACCCACATCACCATCATTCGTTGCTGGTCTATGACTGAATTGGGCGAATACCTGAAAAAGCGCGAGCTTGAGAAGGACATCCTCTCGTCCGGTCATTCGGAGTGGTCCATGCCGGGTGGTGCCTGCGTCCGATGGCCGCCGGCAAACCCGGTGAATGGCTGGCAGATGAGAGTTTCGACAACGACTTCCTTCGCGGCATTTGGCGGGCGCGCTGCTGGATTCGACATAGTTCGCGCGCAGGACTTCGCTGAGACATCGGGCCTTATGATGGTCCGATCGTGCTTGCATGGGTAACCGCAAATGACCGGGTTGTACTGACCCACGATCTCTCAACGATGATTTCAGAGAGGCAGGAACAGGTGAAGCGGGTCGCATCTTCGCCGATAGGATTCGTGCGCGACTCCCTTCCGGTCTGGCGGTTGAAGAAATCCTCTCCTGGACGAGTACTCGATTGAGACCGACGGGCTGCAGACGTTATATATCTCCCGTTCGATTAATGAGCAACGCGAAAGCGTCGTCAACAGTCGAAAGCGCGTTTACCAAGGAGTAGTCTGCCGGTCATTCTTCAACTTCGACCGCGGTTTGTTGCGAACGTCGATGGTCTATCCTTATAGGTTCAAGAGAGGGATCAAGACCGAATGGGAACCCTCGCGCGGATTCGGCGCTATTCTCTAGCGGTTTTGTCGGTTGCCGCCGCGTTGGGTGCATCGCTCTGGATTAAAACCGCCGGCATGCGAAGCGGTGAGATGCCGCCCTTCCTTTTTGCCCTCGCCCTCTCGGCCTGGTTTGGAGGCCCCGGACCCGCAATTCTGGCTCTGTTCTTGTCCTGTGCGGTGTTCGACTACTTCTTCATCGAACCGGTGCACTCGTTCATGATGTCGCGTCAAGAGGCGCCTTATCTGGTCGTGTTCGCGTCGTTTGCCGTCCTTGTCACCTGGTTCAGCAACAGCCGGAAGCGGGTGGAGGACGATCTCCGGGAGGCGCGCGAACGGCTCGAACTCGAACTGGCGCAGCGCAGGCGGCGAGAAGAGGAAATTCGTTCCCTAAACCAGGAGCTCAGTAAACGCTCTCTTGCGCTCGAGACCAGCAACAAAGAGCTCGAAGCCTTCGCCTACTCGGTCTCACACGATCTGCGCGCTCCACTGCGTCACATGTCCGGATTCAGCGAGCTTCTGCAAAAGAACGCGGCGGCCAGTCTGAACGACAAGGGCAAAAGGTATCTTCTGATGATTCTCGAATCGGCAAAACGAATGGGGAATCTGATCGACGACCTGCTGGCGTTTTCCCGCATCGGACGCGCCGAAAGGCGCCAGACGCTGGTGAGCCTCGATCAGATCGTCCGGGAAGCCGTAACGGAGGTGCGCACGCAGGCTGCGGGACGCGATATCGCGTGGACGATCGGCGATCTGCCTTCCGTATACGGAGACAGATCGATGCTCCGGCTCGTGCTCGTGAACCTGGTGTCGAACGCGGTCAAGTTCACGCGGACGCGGCCGAACGCCAGCGTCCAGATCGGGTGTCTCGAGAAGCGGGGCGACCAGGCGGTCGTGTTCGTTCGTGATAATGGGGTTGGATTCGATATGAGATACATCGATAAGTTGTTTGGCGTATTTCAGCGCCTTCACGGACCAGAAGAGTTTGAGGGTACGGGGATCGGATTAGCCACCGTGCAGCGGATCGTTCACCGCCACGGCGGAAACGTCTGGGCTGAGGGAATGGTGAACGAGGGCGCCACTTTCTATTTCTCACTTGCTGCGGTCGAAGGGGATGGACATTGAGCACTTTAGGACGGATCCTGCTGGTCGAAGATGACCCCAAAGATGTTGAGCTGACGCTGACGGCACTGGAAGAGTACAACCTGGCCAACGAAGTGGTTGTGGCAAAAGACGGTCAGGAAGCTTTGGACTACATGTATTGCAAAGGGACATTCGCCGGCCGCTCCGGTGAGAATCCCGCGGTACTCCTGCTGGATTTGAAGCTCCCGAAGATTGACGGTCTCGAGGTGCTCAGCCGGATCAAGTCGGACGAAAAGCTGAAAATGATCCCAGTGGTTGTACTCACGTCGTCACATGAAGAGAAGGACATGGTTGCAAGCTACAGGCACGGCGTGAACGCCTATGTGGTGAAACCCGTCGATTTTCATGAATTCGTGAATGCGATCAAAGAACTCGGCGTCTTCTGGGCTGTGATCAACCAGCCGCCTCCCGGCAGCGTCCCAAAGAACTGAATCCCGATGGCGCCGCCGCTGCGCATTCTGCACCTGGAAGATAATCCCGTCGACGCAGAACTGATCCGAGAAACCCTCGAGGTCAACGGCATAGCCTGCGAAACCACCCGGGTCGACACGGAAGCGGGGTTTGCCGCTCTGCTGAAGGAAAGCTGCTTTGATTTGATCCTCGCGGATTACACCTTGCCTTCCTTCGATGGTCTCTCAGCCCTTCGGCTGGCGCGAAAGGGGCTGCCGCTCGTCCCCTTCATCTTCGTCTCGGGGACCCTGGATGAGGACCTCGCGATCGAGGCACTAAAGATCGGAGCGACGGACTACGTGTTCAAGACGCGGCTTTCCCGGCTTACGCCATCCGTCCAGCGATCGCTGCGGGAAGCTGCCGAGAGATCCGAACTTGCCCGGGCGGAGCAGGCCTTGCGGCGAAGCGAAGCTTATCTTGCCCAGGCTCAGGAATTGAGCCATACGGGCAGCTTCGGCTGGGATACCGCCAGCGGCGAGCTCTTCTGGTCCCGCGAAACCTTCCGGATCTTCGGAATGGAAGCCGGTGCGAAAGTCACCGAAGATCTCATCATTTCCCGCACACACCCTGAGGATCGCCCAGTTTTGCTCGAATGCATGGAGCGTGCCCGGCGAGATCGCCGGAGTTTCGAGCTGGAGCACCGGCTTCTGCTGCCGGACGGAAGCGTCAAGCACCTCAAGGTTGTCGCCCACCCCACAGGGGCCGAATCCGGCTCCTTCGAGTTCGCTGGGGCAGTAATCGATATCTCGCGCCAGAAGCGTGACGAAGCCGACATCCAGAAAGCGCTCGCGGAAATCAATCAGCTCAAGGAACAACTCTACCGGGAGAATATCGCGCTCCGGGATGAAATCGATAAGACCTCAATGTTCGAAGAGATCGTCGGGGAGTCGCCGGCGCTCCACGCTGTACTGGCGCGCGTGGCGAAGGTCGCGCCCACGGATTCCACCGTTCTCATTAACGGGGAAACAGGAACGGGCAAGGAACTCATTGCGCGTGCGATTCACAAACGATCCGGTCGCGCTGCACGCGCTTTCGTAGCCGTGAATTGCGCTGCGATTCCGTCATCTCTGATCGGCTCGGAGCTCTTTGGACACGAAAGAGGAGCGTTCACCGGCGCACTGCAGCGCCGGCTTGGCCGCTTTGAGCTGGCCGAGGGGGGAACAATCTTTCTCGACGAGATTGGCGAACTGCCCACGGAGACTCAGGTAGCTCTGCTGCGTGTTTTACAAGAGCGCGAGTTCGAACGAATCGGGGGCAGCCAGCCGATTCGCGCTGATGTGCGGGTCATCACCGCGACGAACCGTGACCTTGAGAGCGAAATTGCGAACGGGACATTCCGCAAAGATCTTTATTACCGTTTGAACGTATTCCCCATTCAGATTCCCCCGCTTCGCGAGCGAAAAGAAGACATCCCGACTCTCGTCGAATATTTCATCCTCCGATACTCGAAGAAGGCCGGAAAGAAAGTCGGCAGCATCGACAAGAAGACGCTGGAATCGCTTGAGTTGTACGGCTGGCCCGGAAACATTCGCGAATTACAGAATGTCATTGAACGCTCCATAATCGTTTACGAAGAGGGTGATCCGTTCTCGGTTGACCCGAGTTGGCTGTCCGGTTCTGGCAGGGCCGACGCTCCAGTGCACGAGAAAGGGCTGGAAAAAGAGATCATCGAGGCGGCGCTGGCAGCCAGCGGTGGGCGCGTCTCCGGACCCACCGGCGCCGCCAGTCAGCTTGGAGTGCCGGCGTCCACTTTGGAATCGAAAATCCGGTCACTCAGGATCAATAAGTACCGGTTTAAGAACGCCTGAATCATCAGAGCGCACAACGGCGTTCTCACAGTGCAGGCGTCTCCCCCACACAACGCCCTTCGCCAATGCCAGTGCATTCGCGAGGAATTCGCGAAAACATCGCGAATTCGCGAAAACAGGCTATCGACGATTGTAGAAAATAATGCGATCAAAGACGTTACCGAACGGCGGTGACTTTGCTATAACTACGCCGTTACTGATGCTATTGATTCAGCGCGAACAGCGCGAAAAATTGATTATTACGCTGAGCGGGAGGATCGGGGTCGAGAATATTGCCGAGCTGCAACGAGTCCTCGATCTGGAGACTTCGGGGAGTGAGGCCGTCGCACTCGATCTGAACGAAGTCTTACTTGTTGATCGTGAGGCGATTCGGTTTCTCGCTGGCTGCGAGGCGAAATGCATAGCGATCGAAACGCCTCCCATTTACATTCGGGAATGGATTACCGCCCATAAGCGGCAATCGCAACAGAGAGAGGATTGTCATGAATTTGAACCATCAGTTCAGTCAGCGAGCAATTCCGCGCCTCAACCCCAGTGATAAACACCGCGAGTGGGCTCGCCATCACGCCGACTGCGCGCGGCTTGCTGAGCGCACGCGTATTGCACAGGAGCTCCACGACACATTGTTCCAGGGCTTCCAGGCGGCGTCGATGCAGATGCAGGCCGCGATCGGCCGATTGCCTGACGATTCGGAGGTCAAACCCCGCTTCGGAAGCATCGCTGCGTTAATGACCCGGGTGCTCGAGGAAGGGCGGCGGGCAGTTCAGGGTTTGCGCCCGGACCCGCGCGAGGATCAGGATCTCTCACTTGCGCGAGCGCTCGCTGCCATCCCCCGTGAGTTAAGCCTCTCCCCGCGAGTTCAGTTCCGCGTGTCAGTGATGGGCGATTGCACGATACTGAATCCGTCGTACTGGGAGGATGTGTATCGCATTTGTCGGGAGTCGATCGTCAATGCTTACCGGCATTCCGGTGGGGACAAAGTCGACACTGAACTCACATACCGCCGTTCCGGTCTGCGCATCACCATCCGTGATAACGGCCGCGGGATCGACAGCGAGGAACTGCGGCGAAAGCGACACAACCACTGGGGCCTCCGTGGCATGCGCGAGCGCGCGGAACGGATCGGCGCCCGCCTTTCCATCATGAGCGGGATCGGCGCCGGGACCGAGGTCGAACTGTTCCTCCCGGGCGCTCTTGCCGCTTGTCGACCGTGCGTTTGACTGGCCTTCGCGAAGTCGTGAACATATCCCCAGATTTTCCCGAGGACGTCCATCGGGCGAAGAAGATGCCAGCCGAGCATCGCGCCCGCACCTCCATCGGAAAGACGGCGCCCCCTCTTCTCGTCGAACTGAATGCCAACGCAAGCTTCGCGCCATCTTGCCGTGGAAGAACGAGACCGTGACCCTGTTGCAGACGAACACGGGCCGCGCGGTTCTTTTGCCTGGGTCGGTGCGGGGTAGCTCCTGGGTCCAGGTGTTTGTTTGCACGGAATTGATCGTCACCGTCGAACGACAGGTCCCAACCTTTCGAAACGCTCCATCCCTGTTTGCGAAAATCCTTCGATGTGCTCTTGCTCGCCTGAAGCTTCAAGAACGGTACGGGTAGGTTGTGTCCATGCGAATACGGTGGTAAGCAACGGTGGTCGGCGGTTAACGCAGCGGTCCTGCACTTCGCACCACGGTCGTCTTGAGGATCGGTCCGTCGAAGCGTGGATACAGCCGCCTCAGTTCCCGTTCAGCGTTACTAGAATCGTCTCGCGTATCGACCACCACCTGCTGGCCCTGAGCGCTGCGGTCGGGAGTGGGCCTGACTTCGATCTCGCCTACGTACATCGCGATCGGTTCCTGCCCCTCGCGCATGTGGGCGTAGATTTATCCGGTCGAAGCCTGACGTCTCAGAACCAACTTCGACGTAGAACGCATCCAGATATTTCGCACTTGGCGCGTGCAGGACCGCGTAGAAACGCTGCCCGTGGAGACGGTCGTCGACCAAAGCAGAGCGTCCGGCGCTCCGGAACTGTCAGGATGAAGGAACCGGATGGCAGGGCTATCGAGCTTCCCTCCCGGCCTTGCGAGCGATCCGAAGACGAGGACAAACTGCTCGCCGTTCCTTGTTAGCCGATCGAGGGCGCCACCCGACACACGATTCAAATGCTTGCAGCAGATGGTGGCTAAGAGAATCGAGAGCAATGCAACACTCACGAGGCCCAGGACGCGACCGGCATCTCCACACCGGGAACGAACCCTTATCTATCGGTCGAAGGCAAACCAGCTTTTTCATGTGCAACTTGTCACCATGATGAGCCGCTCAATTCGCCGAAGGCTACTTCACATGATTAATGAAGCGTATCCTCATCGCGCCGTTGGATAGAACCAGTTTCAGTCCAGGTTGCTCGCGCACGGCATTGAGAAAGTGCGTCCATTGCGGGACCGGCGGAGGGCGGTCCGGATTGGGGCAACCCCAAGGTCGTATTCCCAAGGATCCGACCAACGCTTCGTCTCGTTTCCCGATCCGGGATTTGTCGCATGAGTCACGTTCGCAATCGCTTCTGTTGATCGCATGTGAGGGAAGCTTTACTGTTTTCGGCAAAGTGGCATGGGCCGGATTTTCGAGACAATTCCAGCAAGTACCAGTATTCTCAACTTGTTAATAAGAGTACCTATATCTTGTCGCCATCTTAGTCTATTATGTAAACTTTCATACAGAACAGTCTAGCCGTTTCGTTTTGGAAGCGATGCACGGCGTATTCGGAAGAAGGCATATTTGGGGGAATCAGTAATGAGGGGCAGAGAGTTCGCATGGTAAGCCGGGGGCGATTGTCAGGTGCGGCTCTCATTTTGGCGCTGGCGGCGCCGCGAATCTTTGCCAGTCCGTTCACAATTACAGCGACATTCGCCGGCACGATCACCAGCGATCCGAATGCTTCATCGATCGAGGCTGCCATCAATTCCGCCATTGCGACCTACGAAGGGCTCTTCGTCAATCCAATCAATGTCAACATTGAGTTCACCGAACTCAACGGCGGTCTGGGTCAGTCAAGTAAGCAGCTGATGAGGTTCAACTACTCAAATTTCTATTCCGCATACGCTGCGAACGCTGCCAGCAACAATGATCCGGCAGCATCCGCGGCACTCGCCGCCGGAGTCGTACCGAATGAGGCCGATAACCCGCTGGCTGGCCTGAGTGGGGTCACCGATCGAAGCGACATCGCGGTTTCCACTGTTGACGCCCGCGCGCTTGGACTGTGCTCCTCGGTATGCGTTAATGCTGCCGGGGGTTACGACGGATACATCAATTTGAATACGAACATTACGAGTCCTGGCAGCGCGGGGTCGAGTCTGCAGTATTATCTGGTACCCGTGGTTGAACACGAGATTGACGAAGTACTCGGCCTCGGATCGGCGCTCGATTCAAATTTCCAGTCCTCAGCGGAGCCCGAAGATCTCTTCCGCTACGATTCCTCCGGTAACCGAAGTTACACCACGAATCCGGCCGGGCAGTCTTTTTTTACCCTTAACAGGACGAACGACCTGGCACAATTCGACAACCAGGCTGACGGCGGCGACTGGGGCGACTGGCGTAGTAATCCGCTTCCCAACATGGTGTCTCCGCAAGTTCAGGACGCCTTCGCCACTCCGGGAGCGGATCCGAGCCTGGGCGTCGAGATAACCGCGCTCGAAGCGATAGGCTACGATGTGGCTCCGGGTGCGGAAGAACCTCTGTTAAATCCGACGCCGGAGCCGGGCACCATTGCCCTGTTTGGAATTGCCCTGGTAGGTTTTGGCGCGCAGGCCTGGCGCCGCCGCACCTGATCGGTATGGTGTCGGGGAGAGACTCAAACTCTCGACTTACGGATTATGAGACCGTCGCTCCAGACCGGGCCTTCGATCTTTACCACCGTGCCGTCTACAGCTTCGCGTACCGCTTGACCCATCGGCCGGCGGTGGCAGAGGACCTCACCCAGGAGTGCTTCCTCGCCACGCTTCGGGCTCCGCATCGTTACGATCCGGCGCGGGCCAGTTTGAAGGTCCAGCTGTTTTCGATCGCGCGAAATCTGGCGTTGAAGCAGTATCACGATGACCTGGCCGAACGACAGATCGCGGAATCGGAAGACCTCGCGGCTACGGATCCCGAGCGGTCTATCGAGGTGTCGTAGCTTGCCTTGCCCGACCTGATCAAAAAAGAGGCGGCGGATTGCATCCTTACCGCGGACGCCCGATTGATAATTCGTTACAGCGTCGTCGGCGAATAAGTCCGCGAAGTCGTTCCACAGGCCGAGTTCGACGTAATGCCCGTAGGGATGGCGCGGACAGACTCGATACTTTCGAGGCGGGACTGGAGGCGCTCGGCTCTCGTTTCGAGGGCCCGCAACGGGTCCAACGGTTGGGCCGTGGCCGGCACGCCCCAGCCGGCGATCGCGAGAGCGACGGCCAGGATGGGCTTCGAAGGCGTCGGCGGGATTCTATCACCTGCGACGGATATGTTTAAACTCGAGAGGATGGTTGGGCGCATTCCAATCGTGCTGATCCATGGACTCGGCGACACAGCACGGCTGTTCCGAAGAATGGCTGCGCATCTCGAACAGACCGGACATAAAGTTCACTGCCTCGACCTGGTGCCGAATAATGGCGACACGGGACTCGACGATCTGGCGCTTCAGATCAAGGACTATGTGGCCGAGCAATTCGGACCTGAGGAGAAATTCGCTCTGGTCGGATTCAGCATGGGTGGCATCGTATCGCGCTTCTATGTTCAGCGGCTCGGCGGGATCGAGCGGGTGCTCCGATTCGTTACGATCTCAGCACCGCATCGAGGCACATGGACGGCGTGGTTAAGAGCGAATCCGGGCATTCGGCAAATGCGGCCAGGCAGTTCGTTCCTCCGCGACCTGAATGACGACTGCAGCGTGCTGGAGCGGACCGGGTTCGTTTCCATCTGGACTCGTTTCGATTTGATGATCGTGCCGGCTCAAAGCTCCATATTGCCGACCGGACGTTCCATCCATGTCGGAGCGATCGCACATCCACTGATGGTCAATGATCGGCGGGTGCTGCGGCTCGTCGCGAAGCTTCTGTCGGAAGCACCCTGAACGGAATCCAGAGCAGCCAGAAGAGCGCGAGGGCCAAACTGGCGCCGCCCGCGATGTACCAGGGCCATGGGGGCATCAAGTCAAGGATGGAGGCGTTGCCGGGTTTTTGTCTGAGGTACATGTAATTGGCGCCGAGAATGGCATCGATGCGGCCCACTACTGCGGCCCAAACAAGCAGTACGGCGTATGAGCGCCAAATAGATCGGGGCCGGAAATTGACGACTCCGCTGAATGCCAGCAGCGAGGCAGCGATCACCACGCCGCCATGCGCGAGGAAGAAATAGATGGCGGGCCATTGGGGCCATGGAGCCCAGAGATCGGGGGTGAGAAGCGCCATCCCCGCGCCTGCAATTCCGAAGAACCAGGTAAGCTCTGCTAATGGCACGGAGCGAGTGAGGCACGCGGCGACGGCCAGCCAGACCGCCACATCGCAGAGTTGGAGCGGCAAGTTGCCAGCGTGGATGCCTTCGCGGGAATACCGCCAAATCCACCATGCGATCTCGTCGGTCCCCAGTGCGCATCCCACGGCCAGGCAAACCGCTCGGCTGCTCAATACGCGCCTCCGGCACAGCACGACAAGAAGGACAGCGATCGCGACGATTGCGAGCAGCAGGGACAAGTGCAATGGGCCGAAAAGCGTCACGGCGTTCGCCACCCAAGCATCGGATGCGTTGCCAGCGCGGCGATCATGCGTTTCAGCGTGTGGCCGCTGAGCGGAAGCCGCGAATACACTGCCCCTTCAGTGAGTCCAGAGATCTGCCCGACACCGAACAGCAGCACGATCCCTATCCAGCGGCGCCCTTCAGCCAAGAGGACCGCCGGCGCCAGGAGAAGTGTCGGGCCGAATTTTATGGCTCCGTATGGCCGCAAATCGCCGGTGAGCCGCCAGCATATGACGGCACTAATACCCAATGCCAGTAAAGGGAGCAGTGAGCGATTGTTTTCAAGGACACAAGAGAGAAAAGCCATGAAGACTGACAGCTCCCCGGCCTCCGCCAATTCGGCCCGGCGCGTCATACGATGACCGCTTCGAGCGTCATGGCGAGTTCACGCACCTTTTTCAAATCCGTCTTGCCGGCGCCGAGCACCGGAATGGATTCGACTCTGCAGAAAGAATCGCTCTTCGGAATCCAGAGCGCGGGCAGTCCGGCGCGCCTGAGGTGATCGATCATAGCGTCGGGCGTAACATCCGGGTTTGCGTACACGACAGCCAGGCGCTCTCCGCGGCGCTCGTCGGGAATGCCGGTGACGGCAATGCGCCCGCCGCCCGCAATTCCGGCGAGGGCGTCTTCGATCTTTCCGTGCGGGACCATCTCACCGCCGATTTTGCTGAAACGCGCGAGGCGATCGACGATATGCAAAAATCCTTCCTCGTCGATGAAGGCGAGATCGCCGGTTATGTACCAGTTGTCGTGCAGAGCCTGCGCGGTGAGCGCCGGATCGCCCGTGTAGCCCCGCATCCGTGCGGGACTGTTGACGAGGAGCAGGCCGGTCGAACCAGGTTCCAGAGCCTCGAAGGTTTCCGGATTCACGATGCGCGCTGAAACGTTCGGGAGAAGGCGACCGGCAGCGCCGGATTTGCGGGAGTTCGGCGTGCTGGCGGAAATCACCGGACCCATCTCGGTGCAGCCGTACCCTTCCA
>Ga0210389_10002917_pt1 | contig 13408 bp, 9 predicted proteins | sample IncBWH28OmetaG_FD_160127 | JGI IMG/M metagenome (GOLD analysis project Ga0210389, IMG submission 160127) | Forest soil microbial communities from Barre Woods Harvard Forest LTER site, Petersham, Massachusetts, United States - Inc-BW-H-28-O ...
CCTCGACCGGCGCACCCTTGGGCGGCGGCAGGCGGCCTTCGTAGACGTCGCCCTTGCCGCGGAGGAAATCGATGGTTTCCGCCACGCGATTGTTGCCGGTTTCGATCAGCGATCTCTCGGAGAAGAAAACATCGTGCGCGATGTTGAGCGCGGCGAGATCGCCCTTGATCTCTTCCATCATCATCGCAATGGCCTTGGCCCGGACGGCAGGCAGCCACGCGCCTTCCGGCATCGTCAGGAGCTTGTCGCCATATTCCGCAGCGAGCGCCTGTCCCACCGGCTTCAGATAGTCGCCGGGATAGAGCCCCTCCGGAATGTCGCCGATATCCTCGCCGAGCGCCTCGCGATACCTGAGGAAAGCCGAGCGCGCGAGCACATCGACCTGCGCGCCGGCGTCGTTGATGTAGTATTCGCGAGTGACGTCGTAGCCAGCAAATTGCAAAAGGCTTGCCAGCGCATCACCGAATACGGCGCCGCGGCAATGCCCGACATGCATCGGCCCGGTCGGGTTGGCGGAGACGTATTCGACATTGACCTTCTCGGCGGCGCCGACGGTGCTTTTGCCGTAGGCATCGCCCTCACGCAGCACGGTCCGCAGCGCGTCCGCCCAGGCTGTCGGCTTCAGGGTCAAATTGATGAAGCCGGGACCGGCGACATCGACGGCGGCAATCAAATCGTCCGCGCGCAATCTGGCGGCGATCGCTTCGGCGAGATCGCGCGGTTTGGCCTTGGCCTCTTTCGCCAGCACCATCGCGGCGTTGGTCGCCATGTCGCCATGCGCGGCCTCGCGCGGCGGCTCGACCACCACCCGCGACAGGTCGATTCCCGCGGGCCATCCGCCTTCGGCGGCGAGCGCGCTGCAAACCGCATGCACGCGCGCCAGCACGTCGGCGAAAAGATGCGGATGTGAAGCTTGATCGGCCATGGGCGGACTGTTGATCCGGGGATTGCGCCGCGCGTGCGGCTTAAAGCGCCGCCTAACGCAAATCGGGGGTCGAGTCAAAAAGCCTCTGATGCTCGGTCAGCGCAAAACGATCGGTCATCCCGGCGATGAAGTTGCCGATCCGCCGCGCGCGCTCGGTCTCGCTGTCCGTGCCTTCGGGCGGCAGCCATTCGGCCGGCAGATCGGCAGGCGTCTTCTGGTAGCGCGCGAACAGGTCGAACAGGATCTGCTCGGCCTCGGCCATCACCCGCATCACCCGCTTGTGCCGGTACATCCGCATCTTCAGGAACGCCTTGATCTCGGCTTCGGCTTGAGCGACGTCAGGCGAAAACGCGATCAGGACCTCGCCATGGTGGCGGACATCGTCGGCGGATGTTGGTCGCGCTGCGTCCAGGCGCTTGTGCGCCTCCAAAACGACCGCGCCGATCAGACGGGAAATCAGTTCGCGCACCAGTTCCGCACCGCGCCTGTCGTCATCGAGGTCGGGATAATGCCTGCCGATTTCAGCGATCATCTCCGCGGTCAGCGGCATGATCCTGAGATCGTCGACGGTGAACAGGCCGGCCCGCAAGCCATCGTCGATGTCGTGGGCGTCATAGGCGATGTCGTCGGCGATCGCCGCGACCTGCGCCTCCAGCGACGCAAAGCTCCACAATTCCAGATTGTAAATCCCGTTATATTCGGCGATGCCCGGGGGAATGCCGCTGTCGCGGTAACGTCCGATCGCCGTCCCATTCCGGTCGGTCAGCGGGCCATTGTGCTTGACCACGCCTTCCAGCGATTCCCAGCTCAAATTGAGCCCGTCGAATTCGGGATAGCGATGCTCGAGCGAGGTGAGGACGCGCAAGGTCTGGGCGTTGTGATCAAAGCCGCCATGGGTCTCCAGACAACTATCCAGCGCCCGCTCGCCGGCATGGCCGAACGGGGGATGGCCGAGGTCATGGGCCAGCGCCAGTGTTTCCGTGAGATCCTCGTCGAGCCCGAGTTGCCGGGCGAGCGCGCGCGCGATCTGCGCCACCTCCAGCGAGTGGGTCAGCCGGGTGCGGTAGTGGTCGCCTTCATGGAACACGAAAACCTGGGTTTTGTACTTCAGGCGGCGAAAGGCGGTGGAATGTATCACCCGGTCGCAATCGCGCCGGAACGGGCTGCGGGTCCGGCTTGGCGGCTCGGCAAACAGCCGTCCCCGGCTGCGGTCGGGATCGCAGGCATAGACGGCGCGAGAAGCAGCCATTCCGACCGACACGGTGTATTGATCCTCTTTAAGGGTTTGATTCCTTCGCCCGGCGCACTTAACTATGGCTGAGCGCCGGATACCAAATAATTTGGTTATTTGTCGGCTATCGGAGCCAAGTCATGACAGCAGGCAGTGTCGTCATCAGCGAGCGGGCGGCCCGCCGCATCGGCGAAATCCTCAAGACCGAGGGCGACGGTGCGATGCTGCGCATCAGCGTCGAGGGCGGCGGCTGCTCCGGCTTTCAGTACAAATTCGACATCGACCGCGCCAGGGCCGAAGACGATCTGGTGATCGCGCGCGACAGCGCGGTGGTGCTGGTCGATCCCGCCTCGGTGCCGTTTCTGGCGGGATCGGAAGTCGATTTCGTCGACGACCTGATCGGCGCCTCGTTCCGCGTGGTCAACCCCAACGCCACCGCATCCTGCGGCTGCGGCACCAGCTTTTCGATCTGAGAGAATTTGATTCCGCGATGCGCATTGCGACATGGAACGTCAATTCGGTCCGGCAGCGGATCGACCCTCTGCTGACCTGGCTGAAGGATTGTTCGCCCGACATCGTCTGCCTGCAGGAAATCAAATGCGTCGACGAGGCGTTCCCGCGGCTTGAGATCGAAGCGCTCGGCTACAACGTCGTCACCCACGGCCAGAAGACGTTCAACGGCGTCGCGTTGCTATCGAAGCTGCCGTTCGATGAAACCAGGTCGGGGCTCGCCGGTGACGACGAGGACGCTCATGCGCGCTTCCTGGAGGGCGTGGTCACGCTGAAGCAAGGCGCGCTACGGGTCGCCTGTCTCTATCTGCCCAACGGCAATCCGCCGGAAACCGAGAAATATCCTTATAAACTCAAATGGATGTCACGGCTTCTTGAGTATTCAAGGCAACGGCTGAAGGCGGAGGAGCCGCTGGTGCTGGCCGGAGACTTCAACGTCATCCCGGCCGCGGCTGACGTCCACAATCCCGCCGCCTGGGTCAACGACGCGCTGTTTCGCGCCGAAACCCGCGAGAGCTTCCAATCCCTGCTCGGGCTTGGGCTGACTGACGCTTTGCGCGCCGTTACCGACGCGCCGGGCCAATACACCTTCTGGGACTATCAGGCCGGCGCGTGGCAGAAGAACTGGGGTCTGCGCATCGACCATCTGTTGCTGTCGCCGCAGGCCGGCGACCGCCTGATCGACGCCGGCATCGACAGCTATGTGCGCGGCTGGGAGAAGCCGTCGGATCATGTCCCGGTCTGGGTGGATCTCGATTTCGAGACGGCCTGAGATCGCTGCTCGCAAGACGAGAACTGAAGATCAGTCCCTGCGGCCCTGCACCCAGTGCTCAAGCATCTGCAGCGCCATCGCCCGGTCATCGTCGGACGCTTTGGCGATCGCCTTGTTGTAGCTTTCCTTGATCCAGGTTTCTTCCGGCCCTGCGCTGTCCCGCGCGAGCGTCAGCCACATCAGGCCGCGCGCGGCCTGACGCGGCAGCTGGTCGCCGTTGAACAGCATCTGACCGAGCAGCGCCTGCGCCTGATGCTGGCCCTTCTGGGCGGCAAGGCCGAGCCAGCGCGCGCCATAACGGAAATCATCCCGCGTCGTGCCGGCGCCCTTCAGATACAGCCGGGCCAGATCGTATTGTGCGTCGGCGTTGCCGAAATACGACGCCGCGTAGGAGAACATCTCCCGCGCCCGGTCCGGGTCGGATTTGATCTTCGAATTGGGAATGCCGTTCAGATAGTACCGGCCCAGCGCGACAAAGGCGTTGGCGACGATCGCCGCCTGCGGCGCCGACGGACTGTCCTCGGCATGCGCATTGGCAATGCGGCTGAAATACTCGAAGGCGCGCAGGTCATCCTGAGCCACGCCGTTGCCGTCCGCGTACATCCGCCCGAGCTTCCATTGAGCGATGGGATGACCGCCCTCGGCAGCGTATTGCAGCGAGGTCAGGGAGGTATCCTGCGGGGCCGCGGGGATCGCCTTCTTCAGGGCCGCCGCAGCGCCCGGCTGGGCCGAAACGACGGGGATAGCGGTATCCGAGGGCGCCGCCGGCGCCCCGTCGAACGCCAACGCCACGCCCGCCACCGGCGCGGCCCCTAAAATCAAAGCAAAAATGATACGCTCAAATGTCCGCATAACACTGTTTCTCGTACGCACCGCCCGGATGGGTTACCGCGCCATCCACCGCCGGCCCGACCTGCTGGGCATATTTCCACAACGCACCTGATGTATGATTGGTCTCCCGGGGCTTCCATTTGGTCTTACGTTCGGCGAGCTCTGCGTCGGTCAATTTTACGTTAAGAGTCCCGACCACGGCGTCGATTTCGATGATATCGCCGTCCTGCAGCAGGGCGATCGGTCCGCCCACGGCCGCTTCCGGCCCGACATGGCCGATGCAGAACCCGCGGGTCGCGCCGGAGAACCGGCCGTCGGTGATCAGCGCGATCTTGCCGCCCATGCCCTGCCCGGTCAGCGCCGCGGTGGTCGAGAGCATTTCGCGCATGCCGGGACCGCCGCGCGGCCCCTCATAGCGAATCACGATGACTTCGCCCTCTTTGTAGGTCCTCTTCTGGACCGCCTCGAAGGTATCCTCTTCGCAATCGAAGCAGCGGGCCGGACCGGTGAATTTCAAGTTCGACATGCCCGCGACCTTCACGATCGCGCCCTCAGGCGCAAGATTGCCCTTCAGGCCGACCACACCGCCAGTGACGGTGATCGGCTTGTCGGCAGGCCGCACCACATCCTGGTGCGGATTCCATTTTACGCTCTTGAGGTTTTCGGCGATCGTCCGGCCCGTGACTGTCAAACAGTCGCCATGCAAATGGCCGTTATCGAGCAGCGTCTTCATCAGAAGCGGTATGCCGCCAACCTCGAACATGTCTTTGGCAACATAACGACCGCCCGGCTTCAAATCGGCGACATACGGTGTCTTTTTGAAGATTTCCGCCACATCGAACAGGTCGAACTTGATGCCGCATTCATGGGCGATCGCCGGCAGGTGCAGCGCAGCATTGGTCGATCCGCCCGACGCGGCCACAACCGCCGCGGCGTTTTCCAGCGCGCGGCGGGTGACGATGTCGCGCGGACGGATATTCGAGGCGATCAGCTCCATGATCTTCTCGCCGGCCGTCGTGCAGAAGGCGTCACGGATCTCGTAAGGCGCCGGCGCACCCGCCGAGTACGGCAGCGCCAGTCCGATCGCCTCGGATACGGTTGCCATGGTGTTGGCGGTGAATTGTGCGCCGCACGCGCCGGCCGATGGACAAGCCACCCGCTCGATTTCATCGAGATCGGCGTCCGACATCTCGCCGACCGAATGCCTGCCGACGGCCTCGAACATGTCCTGCACCGTGACCTGCTGGCCGCGGAAATTGCCGGGGAGGATCGAGCCGCCATAGATGAAGATCGAGGGTATGTTGAGCCGGACCATCGCCATCATCATCCCCGGCAGCGACTTGTCGCAGCCGGCGATGCCGACCAGCGCGTCATAGGAATGGCCGCGGATGGTCAGTTCGACGGAATCGGCGATGCATTCGCGCGACGGCAGCGACGAGCGCATGCCGTCATGGCCCATGGCGATACCGTCGGTCACGGTGATGGTGCAGAATTCGCGCGGGGTGCCGCCGGCGGAGGCGACGCCCTTCTTGACCGCCTGGGCCTGCCGCATCAGCGAAATGTTGCAAGGCGCGGCCTCGTTCCAGCAGGACGCCACGCCGACGAAAGGCTGGTGGATCTGATCGGTGGTCAGCCCCATGGCATAGAGATACGAGCGATGGGGCGCCCGTTCCGGGCCCTCCGTCACGTGACGGCTCGGCAGCCTCTTCTTGATGCTGGTCTTGGCGTCCATCGCGAACCTGTTTCCCCAGCCATTCTCTTGTTGGACCCGGAAAACAGAATTTTCCTTTGCCTTCGCGAGCGCCGTGGCCATCAGCCTACGAAGAATGATTTCACGGAGGGGTGTGGCTAAAAAGCGGCGCGCGCAAGAGCTGGCTGGGTTGACGGCTAAATCTTCGCCGAGTGTTGCGGCGAGGCAACAATCGTGGCGTGACGGCAACCATGCTGTATCCAGAGACTGTCGTCCCCTAAGCGCAAGGCACGAACGATCTCATGTCCCGGCCCCGGCATAGCGTCCCTCGGCGGTGCTCGGCAGAGCCTGGACAAAAAATCGCGAAAACAACCCCATGCAACGTAGCCTGCACCCCGGCTCGCAACACTCATGGTGCACTGCGTCCGGGGCAGCAGAAGAAAAAGGCAAGGCCCCAACCTTATCTCATCCCACCTTCAGGTCGCGCCCGGGTAGTGTCTCAGATTGAAATTTGGAAACTTAGCGAAGCAGAGGCGCTTTAAGCGCTACCTGTTGGTGGAAGAAATCCAGATTGTGTAAGAAAAAGGCGAGCGCGAAGACACACGCGAAAAACGCGAGCTTCCACCAAGAACCGAACACAATCTGAAATTTATCCCGCAAGGTGTTTGCGTACCTAACAAGAAGCCACATACTGCCGAAAAGAAGTGGAGCACCGTTCCAAACAAGTATTTTCGACTCTATGGACAGATGCCCAAGCGGGTGCGGGGACTCGCCCAATAACGCAAACCTTACGGCGATACCCAAGAAAATCGCCACGGACACAGCGGATACTGCGTCGATAATTTTCTTTGTCATTCCACTTTGTGCTCTGGCCGTCCCTTGCGGAGCTAACGCCAAGCATTACCGGCTGTTCGCCGGCCTTACAAGAAGCGAAGCCGCTGAAATTTCAAACCGAGACACTACCCGCCCGATGCGACCGGCAGCTTTTCGATCGCACGGATACCCGGCCGTTTGCGCCACGTGATTTCCGACTCATCGACCGCGAGCGTCAACTCGGGCCAGCGCTGGAACAGCGATTTAAGCGCGCATCTGCCTTCGAGCCGCGCCAGCTGGTGGCCGAGGCAGAAATGGATACCGGTGCCGAAGGCGACGTGGCGGTTCGGCTTGCGTTGCAGGTCGAGCTGTTCGGGGCGGAGGTTGGCCTGCGGGTCCATGTCGGCGGCGGCCAGCATCACCATGACCTTGTCGCCCTTTTTCAACCTGACTCCGCCGAGCTCGACGTCCTTTCGGACGTAGCGCGGCTTGGTGAACTGAACGGGCGTGAGGAACCGCAGAAATTCCTCCACCGCCAGATCGACGCGGCTCCAATCCTGTTCGAGCCAGTCGCGCAGATCGGGTTGTTTCAATAGCTCAAATACCGATCCGCTAATCAAATGGCTGGTCGTCTCGTGCCCGGCGAACAGCAACAGGAACACCATCGACACGATTTCGTCCGGGCTGATCTGTCCGCCGTCTTTCTCGATGCGAACGATCTCGGCGATCAACCCTTCACCACCCTGCCGGCGCACCGTCTCGAGATGCCGTTGGATATAGCGCTTCATCGCAACCACGTTCGGGATCGCGGCCAGCACCCCGAATGGTCCGCTGAAACGGGTAAAGCCGCCGGCCCAGGCAACGAATTTCGGCCGATCGGCGAGCGGCAACCCCAGTAGTTCGCAAATCACCCAGAGCGGCAGTTCGCGTGCATAAAGGCCAACGAGATCGGCCGGACTTCCCCGGGCGAACAATTCGCCCGCGAGTTGATCGGCAACGGCCCGAATGCGCGGCTCCATCTCCAGCACCGCGCGGCGGCGAAAGGCTTCGTCGACGATGTCGCGCAACCGCCGGTGATCCGGATCGTCCATCGACAGCATGTGCTTGGCGAGCGTGCGAACGATACCCGGCATCCACCATCGCAATCCGGCAACCGACCCTTCCTCGTTGCGAATGGCAAAGGTTTCGCTGTCCTTCAGCACCTGATCGGCCAGCGCCTGGGTTGTCGGCGTCCAGACAAGGCCCACCATCGGGAAACGCACCTGCACGACCGGACCGCGGCCGCGAAGCTTTTCGATCGCGGCGGCGGGATTGCGATAATAGTCCGGGCTGGAGAAATCTGCAGCTGGCATCATCAGCGCATCCCTGCGCCGCAAGCTGGGCAGCACTGGGGCGAACTACTCCACCTTGACGTTGGCGGCCTTGAGCATCGGCCACCATTTCGCGATCTCGGACTTCTGGAAGGCGCCGAGCGCTTCCGGGGTGAGTTGATCCTTCGGCGGCATCACCAATCCGAGGTTTTCAAACTTTGCACGCACGGCCGGATCGTTCATGGCTTCCACCGCCGCGGCGTTGAGTTTCCCGACAATGTCCTTTGGCGTGCCCTTCGGCACCCAGAAGCCGGACCACAGCTGCATGTGAAATCCCGGCAAGCCGGCCTCATCAGTGGTCGGAATGTCCGCCGCGGTCTCAAGGCGCTTGTCGTCGGTGACGGCATAGGCGCGGATGGTGCCGGCGCGGATCTGGTTGATGGAATTGGAGGTCTGATCGATGATCATCTCGATCTGGCCGGCGACGAGATCGGTCATCGCCGGGGCGGTGCCGCGATACGGCACGAATTGCAGTTTGATGCCGGTGACACTCTCGAAATAGAGCCCGGCGACGTGACTGGCCGACCCGGCGCCGGCGGTCCCCGCGGTCGGCGGCGACGGCTTTGCTTTCATCCAGGCCAGCAATTCGCCCAGCGATTTGGCCGGAACCGCGTTGGTGCTGACGAAGACCATCGGATTGCTCGGCAGCAGCACCACCGGCTCGAAATCGGCCACGAGGTCGTAGCCGAGCTTGTAGATCGCGCCATTGGCGACGTGGGTGCCGAGATGACCGATACTGACGGTGTAGCCGTCGGGGGCTGCGCGCGCGACGCGTCCAACGCCGATCGAGCCGCCCGCGCCGGTGACATTTTCGATCAGCAGGCTCTGGCCGAGCGCGGTCTTCATCCGGTCGGCCATAATCCGCGCCATCGAGTCGGTCGGCCCGCCGGCGGAGAACGGCACTACCAGCGTGATCGGATGCGATGGATAATTTTCCGCGAGCGCGCTGCCGCCCGACATCAGCAGCGCGGCAAGTACGATCAAAACGGTTCTTCGCATCACTCTCTCCCAACGCGACAAATACTTGCCTCATCCCGAGGAACTCGCGAAGCAAGCGTTTCGAAGGATGGCCGCGAGTCCCTGTGTGCCCATCCTTCGAGACGCGCGCAAGAGCGCTGCTTCTCAGGATGAGGAATTACAGCTTGGCGTAGTCGATCGGCTTATGGCGATCGAGCGTGCGCGTCACCGGCGGCAGCGGATATTTGAGCCCGGTCGCGCAATTGAACAGCATCACGCGGTCGTTTTTCGTGACGCGGCCATCGGCCACGCTCTCTTGATAGGCCGCATAGGTGGCCGCACCCTCCGGACACAGCAACAGGCCTTCCTCGCGTGCGACTTCGTTCAGCGCGGCGGTAATTTTCTCGTCCGTGACCGCGATCGCAAAACCCTTGCTCTCCCGCACCGCGCGCAGAATCAGAAAATCCCCGACCGCCTGCGGCACCCGGATGCCGGAGGCAATGGTGTGGGCATCTTCCCAGCGGGCGGCATGCTCGGTGCCGTTCTCGAAGGCGCGCACCATCGGGGCGCAGCCCGACGCCTGCACCGCCACCATCCGCGGCCGCTTGCTGCCGATGAAGCCGATGGCCTCGAGTTCGGCGAATGCCTTCCACATCCCGATCAGGCCGGTGCCGCCGCCGGTCGGATAGAAGATCACATCCGGCACGTCCCAGCCGAGCTGTTCGGCCAGTTCCAGCCCCATCGTCTTCTTGCCTTCGATCCGATAGGGCTCCTTCAGCGTCGAGGTATCGAACCAGCCGGCCTTGGCCTTGCCCTCGCCGACGATCTTGCCGCAATCGTCGATCAGGCCGTTGACGCGATAGACGGTCGCGCCCTGCAGTTCGATCTCGCTGACATTGACCTCGGGGGTGTCGGCCGGACAGAAGATGGTGGTCTTGATGCCGCAACTGGTCGCATAGGCCGCCAGCGCTGCGCCTGCATTGCCGTTGGTCGGCATCGCCATGTGCTTGATGCCGAGCGCCTTGCCCATCGACACCGCCATGACAAGGCCGCGGGCCTTGAACGAGCCGGTCGGCAAGCGGCCCTCATCCTTGACGATGATCTCGCCGCCGCCGAGTTTCTTCGAAAGCTTTGGCAGCCGGATCAAAGGCGTCGTGACTTCGCCGAGGCTGACGATGTCGGTGACCTTGCGCACCGGCAGCATCTCGCGGTAGCGCCACAGATCGGCCGGGCGCTGCGCCAGCGCGTCCTTGGTCAGCGCCTTCTTCACCCCGGCGAGGTCATAGCGCACCAATAGCGGCTTGCCCGCCTTCGACAGATTGTGGATCTGGTCGGCCGGATAATGATCGCCTTCCATGGCGCATTCGAGGTGGGTAACAAAGGTCGGACGCTCGGTAGTCAGATTATCGTTGTCTTTCACAGGATCTCGTTTCTTTTCACATGTTGAGCGCTTGACCGTAGGCGTCGAGCACGGCTTCTTTCATCGTTTCCGAAATGGTGGGATGCGGGAAGATCGTGTGCATCAATTCTTCCTCGGTGGTTTCCAGATTCATCGCCACCACGAAGCCCTGGATCAATTCGGTCACTTCAGAACCGACCATGTGCGCGCCGAGCAACTGGCCGGTCTTCTTGTCGAACACGACCTTGACCAGACCCTGGTCTTCTCCTTGCGCGATCGCCTTGCCGTTGCCGACAAACGGAAAACGTCCGACCCGAATTTCGCGCCCGGCTTCCTTCGCTTTTGCCTCGGTCAGACCGACCGAGGCGACCTGCGGATGGCAGTAGGTGCAGCCCGGAATCAATAGCTTGTCCATCGGATGCGGATGCATGCCCTTGATGGCTTCGACGCAGACGACACCTTCATGCTCGGCCTTGTGCGCCAGCATCGGCGGCCCCGCGACGTCGCCGATGGCGTAGATTCCCGGCACATTGGTCTTGCAAAACGGATCGATCACGATGCAGCCGCGCTCGGTCTTGACGCCCAGCTTCTCCAGCCCAAAACCTTCGATATTACCAACCACGCCGACCGCCGAGATGACGCGGTCGACGGTGAGCGCCTGGCTGGCGCCCTTGGCGTCCTCGATGGTCGCGGTGACGCTGTCGGCCTTCTTGTCGAGTTTTGTCACCTTGGCGCCGGTGATGATCTTGATGCCCTGCTTCTCGAACTGCTTGCGCGCGAAGGCGGCGATCTCGGCATCCTCGACCGGGAGGATCTGCGGCAGCACCTCGACCACGGTCACTTCGGCGCCCATGGTTCGGTAGAACGAGGCGAATTCAATTCCAATAGCGCCCGAGCCGACCACCAGAAGCGATTTTGGCATCTTGTCCGGCACCATCGCCTCGAAATAGGTCCAGACCAGTTTCTTGTCGGGTTCCAGTCCGGGTAGCACCCGCGGGCGCGCGCCTGACGCAACGATGATGTGCTTGGCCTGATAGGCACCCTCGCCGAGCGCGCCCTTCGGGGCTGGGGCCTCCGATTTCTTCACGGTGAATTTTCCGGGTGCATCGAGCGTCGCCTCGCCCCAGACGATGGCGATCTTGTTCTTCTTCATCAGGAACTCGACGCCGCCATTGAGGCGCTTCACGACACCGCGCGAACGCTCGACGACGGCTTTCGGGTCGAACGCGATGTTGTCCGCCGACAGCCCGTAATCCTTGGCATGCTGCATGTAGTGATAGATTTCCGCCGAGCGCAGCAGCGCCTTGGTCGGAATGCAGCCCCAATTGTTGCAGATGCCGCCAAGATAGGCCTTTTCCACGATCGCGGTCTTGAAGCCAAGCTGGGCGGCGCGGATCGCGGTGACATAACCGCCGGGGCCGGAGCCGATGACGACGACGTCGAAGGATGTGTCGGGCATGTGTTTACTCGCTCGCTCTCATCGTGTGCTCGTCATTGCGAGGAGCACTCTTGTCCGCCGAAGCCCGCCTTCGGGCGAAGGCGGATGCGACGAAGCAATCCAGCTTGCCCGCGTCGAAATGGATTGCTTCGCTTTGCTCGCAATGACGGCGTAAATCACCTCTGCCTCACACCACCATCAGGACCGGGTTTTCGATCAGCCGCTTGAACGCGCCGATCAGCTCGGCGCCGAGCGCGCCGTCGACCGCGCGGTGATCGCAGGTCATGGTCACGCTCATGATTTCCGCAATCTCGACCTTGCCGTTTTTCACGATCGGGCGCTGCTCGCCGGCGCCGACCGCGAGAATGGTGGCATGCGGCGGATTGATCACGGCGGTGAAATCCTTGATGCCGTACATGCCGAGATTGGAGACCGCCGTGGTGCCGCCCTGGTATTCCTCCGGCTTGAGCTTGCGGGCGCGCGCGCGCGCGGCAAAATCCTTCATCTCGGCCGAGATCATCGAGACCGGCTTGGTCTCGGCCTTGCGGATGATCGGCGTGATCAGGCCGCCGGGCATCGCCACGGCGACGCCGACATCGCTGTGCTTGTGCTTGAGCATGCCGCCCTCGGTCCAGCTGACATTGGCGTTGGGGATGCGCTGCAGCGCCAGTGCCAGGGCCTTGATGACAAAATCATTGACCGAGAGCTTGTAGGCCGGCTTGCCGTCCTTGTCCTTGGGCGCGGCGGCGTTGATCTGCTCGCGGGCATCCACCAGCAAGCCGATGTTGCAGTCCATGGTCAGGTAGAATTGCGGGACGGTCTGGGTCGAGGCCGTCAGCCGTTGCGCGATGGTGCGGCGCATGCCGTCGTGCGGGATCACCTCATAGCTGCCCGGCTCGTATAGCGCGAGGATCTGCTTGTCGGACATCCCGGGCGCAACTGCGCCCAGGGGCGCAATGCTCGGCGCGCCCGCCGGCGCCTTCAGTCCCTTGCCGGACTTTGCCTGTTCGACATCTCTGGCGATGACGCGGCCGTGCGGCCCACTGCCGTTGATGCGCGCGACGTCGATGCCGGCTTCTTTCGCCAGGCGACGGGCCAGCGGCGACGAGAAGATGCGGCCCTGGCCATTGGTTTGCGGTGCGGGCGCTGCGGCCTGCGGCGTGGGAGCTGCGGCCGGAGGCGGCGTTGCGGCCTTTGGCGCGGGCGCGGCGGCAGGCGCAGGCGCAGGCTTTGCAGCGGCGGGCGCTTCAGGAGCAGCGGGTTTCGGCGGCGCGCTGGCAGCCCCCGCCCCCGCCGCCTTCACATCCTCGCCGTCGCCGGCCAAAACCGCGATCACGTCGTTAACAGCGACATCCTGCGTGCCCTCGGGCACCACGATTTTTGCGATCGTGCCCTCATCGACCGCCTCGACCTCCATGGTTGCCTTGTCGGTCTCGATCTCGGCGATCACGTCGCCGGACTTGACCTTGTCG